>Ga0255775_1000250_pt1 | contig 53881 bp, 40 predicted proteins | sample 011ome_26_FD_179973 | JGI IMG/M metagenome (GOLD analysis project Ga0255775, IMG submission 179973) | Coastal salt marsh microbial communities from the Groves Creek Marsh, Skidaway Island, Georgia - 011511BT metaG (version 2) | ecosystem: Environmental > Aquatic > Marine > Intertidal zone > Salt...
TCCATAAGAACTGATCTGCGATGTGCGGTAGTATAAGCTGTGGTTTGTTGTAACGGAGTGCACTGTGCGTTGTGCCAGAGCCTCCGTGATGAACAACAGCACAGACGCGTTCAAATAACCAATCGTAGGGAATATCGTTGACCACAAAAACCTGCTCGGGGAGTTCATCTTCCAGTTCAATACCACCCCAACTTATATTGATGAGAATGGCCAAGTTGAGTTCTTGGCTGAGTTCGACAATAGCTTTTCCCACGGCTTTGGGTTGTGCGTTTATCATAGAGCCAAATCCAATGTACAAAGGTTTCGGATGGGTTTTCAGGAACGCAGTAAGTTCTTGTGGCGGTATCCAATGTTGCACTTTATTCCGCTCTCGGAATCCGGTAATACGAACGTGTGAAGGCCAATATGCGGGACGAGGAAATAGTGCCTCCGAGATTGGGTATTGCACCGGTACGTCTTCGAGTAAAAAGTGCTTTACTTCGTTCTTTTTAAGCGGTGCCCATCCCCATTCTTCAATCACTGCGTTTCCGTAACCAATAAGCGCTTTGCTTATTAAGGCCGTATTGGTTAAGGTGTAGCTAAAGGCATTCCATAACGGAAAGTTGAATTGGCCCATTCCAATAGCGGGCAAATCTTTGACGGGATGCACCAGGCACGGCATGGGGAGCAGCAACTCAACATTTTTTGCGCTGCGCAATGCGGCCATGACGGGGTACCCGCATTTAATGTGGTAAATGATTTTTGTGGGCTTGAAGGCGTCGTCAGCAGCTTTTTGGTCGCGAAGGAGTTGCAGTTGGATGTCTTTCGTATTGCGAAGTAAGGTGAATAGTGTGCGTATTCTGCTTAGGCCGGAGCCTATTTGCCCAGTTATTTTTTTGACTTCGGGGTCTTCGATCAGGTCTAAGTAGGCTTTGGTGCATGGGAAAAAATGTTCGCTGACCTCGTGGGCGAGCGATTCGAATTGGACCGGCATACAAAAACCGATCTCATGTCCCTCCGCTTTTAGTTCTTCGCCCAAGGCGAGGTAAGGTTCCATATCGCCTCGAGACCCGAGTGACATCAATAATATTCGTTCCATGATTTAAAGGTACTAACGTAGGTGATATTGCAAAGTGAGGCTGTTTGTGCCGGGAGTGAGGGTCCAATTTTTAGTGCCGCTGAGGTGTGCCTTGGGTACCCAGTACCCTATTGCGGTGCCTATGATTGCGCCGGTTAGGATGTCGCTTGGAAAATGTTTGCCAGCCTTGAATCGCAGATATCCTGTGGCGGTAGCAAGGCCAATGCTGGAGGTCCAAAGGGCACGGCTCACCGTCTTGTTGTCGTATAGTTCATCGTAGGTGCTGGCTAAGAATACGGCCGATGAAAACGCAACAGCTGTATGTCCGGAATAAAATGAAGTTCTGCCATCACCTGCCGCTGCGAGCACTGCACGTTCATCTAGTGAAAGGTCCGAATTGTAGAATAGGGGACGTGTGCGTTGAACGATGTCCTTGGTCAGGTCTTTTACTCCGTTGGTTAGCAAAAAGGTTTCAAGGTACATTCCCGAGTAAATTAAGGCATGATTCCATCCGGAACGCCCAAGTTCACTAGCGGCTATTGCGCTCGGGGCAACCATTACTATTCCCAAGGTGTAGTCGCTTTGTGTGTTTGCCAAAGGTGAAAACTGACGAGTCGCGTTCCTGTCGAATTTGTTGATGGTTTCTACGTTTAAAGCTTCGATATTTTCCGGGGTAAGCACGGGGTCTGGAAGTTGGAGCGCAGCAGCTTGTGTACATCCACCGACCAAGGTGATATACACGCTGTTTGTATTGAAGGAATAGGGAAAAGTGTTTTGGGCGTCAGCGGTTAGGTGAATCCACAGAAAGACTAGGAATAGGGCGGTGCTTTTCATGTAGTGAAGATAGCAGTTACTTGGACACAATTCGCGCGCCTCCGGCACTCGACCCCGTCACCGCTGACTCCAAACAGGCGAGAATGAAAACCTTCGCGTGCCTTCGGCACTCGACTCGCTGCTGCGCAGCTGAAGTTTTCTTTCACTGGCCCCGTGTGGAGTGGATCAGCACTCCAATGCCAACCCGCCCGCTTCGCGGCCGGTCCCTTTTTCTCGCTCAAAAATCCTGAAGCAAGCTTCGGATTTTTGTCCAAGAAAAAGGCCAACCCTTCGTGTTGGGTTGGCCTTTTCTGTTTGATCACCAAGTGGAGCTGGCGAGAATCGAACTCGCGTCCAAACAAGGAAGCCTGAGGCTTTCTACATGCTTATCTTGTGATTAGGTTTTCGACCAATCTCTGAGCACAAGCACCCTAATCATGGCTTAGCCTCTAAACTTGGATTGACTCGCGAGGCGAAAGCCAATTGCATTCCCGAATTTTCCACACCTCGTGATCAAGCGCCTCAGGACTTGGGCTCTTGCGAGATGTTCAGCTCCTACACCTGGTGTAGGATTAGCAAAATCGACATCCTGTCAGATTAAGCGGCCAAAGCGTAAGAATCTTCGCCAGTTAAAAAAAATGAAGCGGTGTATTTACGAGCAGCCCCTTCTGCGCTCGACATGCTTACATCAACCTTCGGCTTGCTGTCAAAACCAGTCAGCCCCTGATGTGGAGGGCAAAGATACGCTATTTCTATGCCAAAATTGTGCACAGTTGTACTACCTTTAAGGGTATGAAAATCGGCATTCTAAAAGAGGGTAAAGTCCCTATAGACAAGCGTGTAGCGCTTATACCAGAGCACGCAGCACTATTAAAATCAAAGTATTCATGTGAGGTGGTGGTCCAACCATCACCGATTCGAGCAATATCGGATGAAGAATATGTGGCTGCAGGAATTTCATTGCAAGAAGATTTGAGTGATTGTGATGTGCTCTTCGGAGTAAAGGAGGTGCCTGTCCATCAGCTCATTCCGAATAAAACCTATTTCTTCTTCTCCCATACCTACAAGCAGCAACCCTACAACGCGAAGTTGCTCAAGGCTTGTGTGGAGCGCAATATTCGTTTGATTGATTACGAATTACTGACTAAAAATGGTACCCGTGTGGTTGCCTTTGGCCGATTTGCGGGTCTCGTTGGTGCATACAACGGCTTACGCGGTTGGGGTGAGAAATACGGTGAGTTCAACTTGAAACCCGCCCACGAGTGCAAGGACATGGAGGAAATGTTTGCACAGCTTCACGGCATGGAATGGCCTTCAGATGTCCGTATTCTTCTCACCGGTAAGGGCCGGGTAGCTAGTGGTGCGGTAGAGACCCTTCAAGCTTCAGGTATACCTCAGATTTCGCCCGATGAGGTTTCAAGTTATGAGGGGTGTTTTTGGAGCCAATTGGACGCAGAAGATTACTATAAAAAAGCGGATGGATCTGCGTTTGATCGTAAGGAACTTTTTGCAGATCCAAGCGGTTTTGAAAGCAATTTCATGCGATATGCGCCATTTGCCAAGTTGTATATCGCCGGGCATTATTACGATAATCGGGCACCTTTTATTTTTACGAGAGAAGATGCGAAACGGCTAGATTTTGCAATCTCGTATGTCGCGGATATCAGTTGCGACATTGATGGCCCTGTAGCTTCTACCTTGAGAGCATCCACCATAGATAATCCATTTTATGGTTACCTCGCATCGGAGGAAAAAGAAGTCAGTCACGATCATCCCGACGCTATAGGAGTTATGGCGGTTGACAATTTACCATGTGAACTTCCTCGTGATGCCTCGATGAGTTTTGGCAATGATCTAATGAAACATGTAGTACCCGCCCTGTTCGATGGCGATAGTGATGGCGTTTTAGAACGTGCAACGGAGTGTGAACGAGGTAGGTTGACTGATAAATTCGCGTATCTTCAAGACTACATCGATAAGGCATAATGTCAAAAAGTACCCTCAATACCCAGAAGTCAGCCACGGACGGACCTTCTTTGAATCCAAAGTTTAGTGCCGGGCGTCGTCCTCAGTTAACTATTGAGGAGCTCGCTTCGGGTATAGAAAATGGGGATGTAAAAGCTTTGGCCATGGCCATCACGTTGGTGGAAAGTACCGTGGCCCAAGATGTTGCCAAGGGACAAGAATTAATCAACCTTGTTCGAAAAGACAGCGCAACGGCCATGCGTATTGGAGTAACGGGAGTACCGGGCGTTGGTAAGAGCACTTTTTTAGAAAATTATGGGATGTTCTTACTGGAATCGGACCCGGATGCAAAAGTTGCCGTGTTGGCCATAGACCCTTCGTCGAACAAAACAGGCGGCTCTATTCTAGGAGATAAAACTCGTATGATAGCATTGTCGCGCCATGAACGTGCGTTCATTCGTCCTTCTGCCTCAGGAGGTTCCCTAGGTGGCGTGGCACGAGCTACAAAAGAAGCGTTGTTATTGTGCGAGTCGGCAGGATTTACGCATGTATTTGTTGAAACAGTCGGCGTCGGTCAAAGTGAAACGACGGTTGCTCAATTGGTAGATGCCTTTTTATTCCTCGCGATGCCCGGTACCGGTGATGAACTTCAAGGGATCAAGAAGGGCATCATGGAAATGGCCGATATCATAGCGATTAATAAAAGTGAAGGTGAAAACGCTGCTGCTGCAAAGCGAACAAAACAAGACCTCAGTAGGGCTATGCAGCTGGTTGGGGATCATGAATTTGATTGGACACCTCCCATCTCGCTAATCTCAGCATTGGAAAAAGAAGGGTTTGATGTATTGAGCCAAGCTTTGGATCGGTATTTCAGACATGCAAAAGGGCAAGGATGGCTTCTAGAAAAACGACAACGCCAAGAGTTATATTGGTTTGAGCAAGGTGTTCAAAATGGCCTGCATGCACTCTTGCTGGCCAATCCCAAATGGAAATCCAACTATGATGCACTGAAGCGTGCAGTTTCGAATGGGGAGATGAGCCCTTTTGTGGCTACAAAAACGTTACTCGAGGAACTGAAAAGAGGAATTTCTTAGAAATTTCTTGCCGCCTCGTGTTTGAGTAGAAGAATGGCAGCTTTCGTTGGGAAAATGTCCCCAGTCATTTCTAGCTCAATCAATCGACGGCTTAAATCTGCGGCGGTCGCTTCTTGGCCAAGCTCTGCACTGATTTTATTAATCATGCTCACTACTTGACTCTTCGCGCTGACGATGCTATTCCAGTTCTTATCAGAAATGTAGACTTGTTGTGAAATGTTGTATTCGTATTCTTGGCGAATAGCGTCTACGAGGGTTTTGCGATAAACCCCAAGCGGCATATTACCTGGCTTCACGCGAGTGACCAATTGATTTGGTGTTATACGCTCCAGGAATACGGTTAATCGCTCGAAGGCCTGAAAACGGAGTGGAAGCGCCTTTTTATTTAAGTCCTTGCGCAAGTAAAACTGTCTCCGTTTTTCCTCATTATCAACAAAGTTTGACAAGAGTAAATACGTGAGCAACAGCATTAAAGCTGCAGGAAAAGTATACTTAAGGATTTCAATAAATGCTTCCATAATTCTGTGTTGAGGCTTACAAATATCGTTAAATTTGTCCCTGTATTACAACACAACACACACTTCTACGATGCAAGCACTTTCACAACGCGCACAAGAGATGGGATTGCCCATGACAATTGAAATGGCGAAAAAGGCCAGAGAATTGAGTGCGACGGGGAAACAGGTTATTAGTTTATCGCTTGGTGAACCTGATTTTGATACGCCCGATTTTATCAAATCGGCCGCCTCAGAAGCCATGGATCAGAACTACACCCATTACATGCCTGTTCCCGGGTTCAGCGACCTTCAAGAAAGTATCGCCGCGAAGTTTAAGCGCGACAACAACTTGGTGTATGCTGCAAATCAGATTGTTGTGAGCACAGGAGCGAAACAAAGTTTGCTCAATGTATTCTTAGCATTGGTTAATCCAGGTGACGAAGTCATCATTCCAGCACCATATTGGGTAAGCTACATGGATCAAGCAAAATACTGTGGAGGAGAAGTAAAAGTATTGCCAACCTCTATGGAGAGCGGCTTTAAAATCACTGCAGCTGAGTTAGAGGCTGCCATTACACCAAAATCTAAGGTGTTGATTTTCTCGTCCCCGAATAACCCATGTGGAGCCATCTATAGCGAAGCAGATTTAGCAGCTATTGCAGCCGTTGTCGCCAAGCATCCGAACTTGTACATCATCTCTGATGAAATCTACGAGTTGTTGAATTATGGTGAAGTAAAGCATGTGAGTATCGCGAGTTTTCCCGAGGTATATGACCAAACCATCACTGTAAATGGTTTGTCTAAAGGTTTCGCAATGACGGGATGGCGAATTGGATATATTGGTGCTCCGGAATGGATTGCCAAAGCATGCACGAAATTCCAAAGCAACTTTACGTCGGGCACATGTTCGATTGCGCAGCGCGCGTGTAAAGCCGCAGTAGAAGCAAATCCAGCAACCGTACAATACATGGTGGATACTTTTGCCACGCGACGAGAAAAAATGGTCAACTGGATGAATGAAATCCCAGGTTTTGAACTTGAAACCCCACCTGGAGCTTTTTATGTGTTCCCCCGCGTCGCACAAATACTTGGTAAGAAGTTCAACGGCAAGGTGATCGAGACTTCATTAGATTTGAGCATGTACCTATTAGAGGAAGGTTTAGTAAGCACGGTGCCGGGTGATGCGTTCGGTTTGCCAGGCTACATCCGATTCTCTTATGCTGCCTCAGAAGGAGAATTAGAAGAAGCGGTCCGTAGAGTAAAATCTGCCATCGAAAAACTGGAGGATTAAGCAATGAAAATAGAAGTATCCAACGGAGAAATTCTTGACAAGCATACCATCTTGTTAATTAAGGCTGAAAAGCTTTCAGATCGTAATGCTTTAGAGAATGTTAAACGTGAGTTGGATACGTTGAGTCCCGCTGTTTTGCAGATTACCGACCAATGTTCCAATCCAGAGGGATTACAGGAATGTATTTCAGCGCTAACAGAGACGAACACTAAACTTTGGGAGGTGGAAGATGCGCTTCGTGAGTTGGAGCGCGCAAAGGATTTTGGAGAAGACTTCATTGCTTTGGCACGCGAGGTCTATTTTACAAATGACCAACGCGCTTCAATAAAGAAGTCGATCAACGCGCTTACGGGCTCAACCCTTGTTGAAGAAAAGTCCTACAAGGACTACCGTTGATTGACTGATTCTCAGAGATTCGGCCTACATTCGTTAAACGTTAAAGAGCAATTGTGAGCCTACAACAACGCATAAACGCAATTCGCGAATTCATAAATATCCGTATTTATGACAGTAGGGATTGGGTAATGTCTTCGCTAGCTACGGGCAGTTTGTTTGTGGCCACGTTCACCTTGATGGTCTTGGTCTTTTATCACGGCTATGACCTCGATGCGGGTAAAAAAATAATTGTAGGCTATGTCGTACGCGGCTCTATCGCCTACTATTTGCTCAAGTATTTCTTGGAGTTGTTTTACAATTTCAATCCCTTACAGTTTTTGAAGGACCGCAAATGGGAAGGCTTCTTAATGCTATTCCTAATCATTGACATTATTAGTATTAATGCGTTTGGATTCGAGATATTGAACCAATTGGGCCGTGTGCTTCGCATTCCAGGACTACAAGAAAGTTTTTTAATTTTCCTTCAGGCCTATTTCTTAGTGATCGTTGGATTGGAATTCGGGAAGGTTGGTGACTATCTACCAAACAGTAAACTCAGTCCCCCAACATTGCTTATTCTAAGCTTTATAGTCTTGATTATCATGGGGACTGGTCTTCTCATGTTGCCAGAGATGACCGTGAAGAATTTACCAGGTTTAGATTTGACAACTGCTTTGTTTACGAGTATTTCGGCAAGCTGTGTGACCGGTTTAAGCCTTATTGACATCAGTGAAGTATTGAGTTCAAAGGGTCAATTTGTCGTGATGATTCTCATGCAATTGGGTGGGTTAAACATTATTTCATTTGCCGCTCTTTTTGCCATTTTACGTGGGGGATTTGGAATGCGTCAAGCAAACTTTATGAGCGAGAACTTGGGTGAAGATTTGAAACGAAGCAGATCATTGATCGGTGCCATTTTCAGGTTAACGCTATTCATTGAACTCGTCGGTGCCCTGCTTCTTGGGGTCGTCTGGAAATCGAACTATGATAGCCTAGGTGAGAACATTTTCTATAGTGTCTTTCATAGCATCTCCGCCTTCAACAATGCCGGATTCTCCCTGTTCACCAACAGCTTGGCAACAGAAGGGGTGGGGCAGCAATATACCGTACATGCCATCATTGCGATACTCATCATTCTTGGAGGTATTGGATTCGGAACGATATCAGATATTTTAAAGCAGCCATGGCGAAAGCAAACGCTCAGTAGATCATGGCGTGGTCTTCGGGTGGGTACCAAACTCGGTTTAATTGTATCCGGGGTATTGATCGCAGTAGGGTCTATGATGGTCTTTGTATTGGAGTTTGGGGAAGGTCCTTTGGGCACTCAAATAAGCCACAGTATTTTTCAAAGCATTACCGCACGTACAGCGGGTTTTAACACCGTGAACTTCGGCGCTATGGCCACTCCAACGTTATTATTCTTTATCTTCTTGATGTTCATTGGAGGAGGGTCAGGCTCTACGGCTGGCGGTATTAAAACCAGCACCTTCGCGTTGGTGTTCTTGAGTGCTACAGCGACCATTCAAGGAAAGAAGCACGTCAATCTTTATAAGACTCAAATTCCATGGGAATTGATGAACAAAGCGTTTGCAATTTTCTTGTTTTCAGCGGTAAGTATTCTTCTTGGAATCTTTTTGCTTACCATTTTCGAACCGGAAATGGCCCTCTTGGATTTAGCATTCGAGCAGGTGAGCGCATTTTGTACTGTTGGATTGAGTACGGGTATCACTCCGTCAATTTCCTTGGGAGGAAAAATAGTGTTGATGCTCTCGATGTTAATTGGTCGTGTGGGTACATTGACATTGGCCTTTGCGTTGAGTGATCGTAAAGTCGAGGCCAATACGTTTAAGTATCCAAAGGGCAGCGTTCATGTAGGATAATAAAAAAACGCCCGAAGGCGTTTTTTAGTTCTTGTCTTGGAAATCGAGATCCTTGATTCCGAGTGTTTTAAGAAGACGCTTTCCGTTTATTTTTAAGGTCTCTTTTATGCCCGTTGCAATTTTTCTAGCGGCTCCGTCGTCGGGGCGAGAAACGAATTTAGAATCTCGATAACTCACACCTTCTTCAGGCTTCGTGTAGAAATACGTGTAGAAACTCTTGCGAGATTCTCCTTCTGGGATGTTAATCTTCCCATAGCCGTGAGGACTATTGTCATCCGTGTAAAAAATAACAGCGGTATTGAAGGTAGGGGGGACTTTGGTGACCAATTGGGTCATTTCCTTGTTCCATAACTCCAAGTCACCACCATATTCTGGTTGCCAATTTTTATTCAGATAAACCAGCAGGTTTAGTCGACGCCATAAGCCCAATTTGGCATTCATGTTAACGTCGATGTGCACATCTACATAGGATCCGTTCTTGCCCTGATGTACACCTGATCCAAGAGCATCCGTGGTAGTATGTAGGCCGTCAATGCCAGTTATGCGCTCAAGCTGATCGCTCCACTCTTTTGAAGCTACTGCCGAGCGAACTTTTGAAAAAGAAGGGTGCCAGCGCTCAAAGTGATAATCTTCACTCTTGTCTTCGTTCAAACTTTTGCGCTTCACATTGAGCTGTTCGATAGAAGGGAAGTGATTGAACAAGTCCAATGCGATTTCCTCGGCAAAGAAATTTTCTAGAACCAAATGTTTACAGGGGTTCGCGCTCTCGTATTGAGCCTTAAGCGCTGCCGCGAAAGCTGCATCTAGATATTTAGGGTTTATGATTCCGTCGACCATTTCTTGTGATTTGATACTCAAATATAGTGGCTACTGCTTTCTGCTTCTTGTGATATCTGTCAGTTTTCCATAAATCTTAAAAAAGAGCAATGGCAAAAAGCGTTTGAAAAGTACAGCGAACTTCTCATACCCACCAATAATTACATGATTTTTGGGAGCGGTCTTTTGGGTATGTCGAAAGAATTTTTTCGCCAAGGTTTTCGGAGACATTCCTTTTTCTTGCGCAACGCTATTTTTTCCGATTGGCTCCCCGTTGGGTCCCAAGCTACTGAGCGTAACATTGGTGTTAATAAAGCCTGGGCTCAGGATTCCAATATGAATAGGGGTTTTACGCATTTCAAATTGCAATGATTCAAAATACCCTACAACGGCAAATTTACTCGCGGCATAGGCTGCCAATTTTGGGCTGCCAAAAAATCCAAGAATACTGGCGACAGTCCATATTTGACCTGATCCGCGCTCAATCATGTGTGGAAGAACAGCTTTTGTTAACGCCACCGAGCCCCAAAGGTTGGTGTTCATTACTTGTTCTTCTACATTTAATTCCATCTCCGTGACAGATCCTAAATGGCCCATTCCGCCATTATTGATGAGTATATCAATGTTTCCGGTAGAACGAAGTGCCTCATTGCACCACGTTGAGGCTTTTTTAAACTCGTTTAAATCGAGGGTGAGTATTGCGCTATTTTCCGGGAATGGAAGTTGTGATTGCACTTCCACTAAAACGTTTGTTCGTCGTGCACTTAGAATAGTGAAAAAGCCCTGCGCATTGAATTCATGCGCAAGGGCTTTTCCGATACCACTACTACTGCCAGTAATCCAAACTGTTTTCATTCAAATAGTCTCTTTTACTGCCAAATTAAGGAAAGTTTAATACCTCTTGTTTCTTTTTGGGCCTGGTTTTGCCGATGACCCTCTGTGGCCGCGTGAATCGGATCCTCCCGATCTTTTTGGTCCTTTAAAGTCACCGCCTCTGCGGAAGCCGGAATCTCCTCCGCGCTCAAAACGTGGCTTAGTATCAGAAGTTCTTGCTCTAAACCCGCCTTCGCTGCGTTCTGGGCGGTCACTTCGATCGGAACGTTCAGTTCGATCATTTCGTTCAAATCGATTGGTGCGTTCAAAGCGACCGTTATTGTCTTTACGTTCAAAAGAAGAACCACGATCTTCACGTCTACCGCGTCGACCTTGGTTTGAATCTCTTCGGTCGCCCATGCGCTCACGTTTTCCGCGTGCTGGTGCTCCCGAACTTGAGCGTCTTGGACGATCGAAAGAAGGTGCGGATGATCCACTTCCTTCTTCGAAGTATGCATTTACGACGTACGAACCTGTTTTTGCTCCATTGAGGTTAATAGCAACATCTACAGCGTATCGCTCTTCGATATCAATTCGTGTAAAGGTTTTGTCCATGTCGATTTTTCCGACGCGGATTTTCTTTCCTTCCATTGAGTCATTGATCAATCCCATCAATCTTGAAGGGTTGACATTTTGACGATAACCTAGGTCTACGACAACAGTCTTAAATCCAGCTTCGCTGCCACCTCCACTTTCTCTGCGCGGGCTGCTCTCCTTGAACTTTTTAGGTTGTTCGTTAATATCTCGGGCACCGCGGTAACGGCTGAGGATCAACGACGTCTCATGACCTAGGAAACGTTCGATTAGATCGGCCTTGCTCAAATGAGCAAGCTTGTCCATGGCTTGTTCGAGAATTTGTGGGTCCAATTCATTTCCGTATTCAAAGTCTACGAGCTCATCAATAGCCTGGCCAATTTTTACTTGACAGATAGATTCACCACTTGGGACCAATTTTGACTCGAATTCTTTGCCAATGATTCTTTCCAAGGTCTTCACCTTACGCATGTTGCGACCATGTGTGATGACAATAGAAATACCTGAAGAACCTGCGCGGCCTGTACGACCTGAACGGTGTACATATACCTCTGGATCATCGGGAATATTTACGTTGATTACGTGAGTAAGTTCAGTGACATCAATACCACGCGCCGCTACATCCGTAGCAACCATAACATTGAGGTTTTTCTTTCTAAACCTATTCATTACCTCGTCGCGTTGCGCCTGGCTTAAATCTCCGTGCAATGCTTCAGCGCGGTATCCGTCATTTATGAGTTGTTCCGCAATACTTTGTGTTTCGCGGCGCGTACGACAGAAAACAATCCCGTACATATTTGGATTGAAATCCATGATGCGACGCATTGCTTCGTAGGTGTGTTTTGCGCTGACGGTGTAGAGTTCATGACTTACGTTGCTAGCGCTGATGTTGCGCTTACCGGCAGAAATCTCTTTTGGGTCATTCAAATACTTATTGGTCAACTTCTTCATGCCATCGGGCATGGTCGCGCTAAAACAAAGTGTTTGTTTGTGCTCAGGGGTATTTGCTAGAATGGCATCCAATTCATCTTGGAAGCCCATGCTCAACATCTCATCTGCTTCGTCAAGTACCAAGAATTGAACATCATCAATGCGTAGTTTTTTACGGTCGATAAGGTCCAATGTACGCCCAGGCGTTCCTACTACAATCTGAGGTTTGCCATGGAGTTCTTTGATTTGCTTTGTGATGGGTGCACCGCCATAAACAGCACAAACTTTAACAGGCATGAATTTAGAGTAGTCCTCAATGTCTTTCGAGATTTGAAGACACAATTCGCGCGTTGGCGCTAGAATAATTGCTTGAACGTGAGGAACATCTTCTTCAAGTTGGTGAAGAATTGGCAAGGAGAATGCAGCCGTCTTTCCAGTACCGGTCTGAGCGAATGCAATAAGATCTGTGTTTTCTCCGAGCAAATGTTCGATGCTCATTTTTTGAATAGGGGTGGGTTCATTAAACCCAAGTGCTTCTACACCCTTAATAATTTGGGGGTGAAGACCGCTGTCTTTAAAAGTTTCCATAAAGTAGGCCTTAAATGCCTGGTTAAATTACCTAGATCCGCTAGGTGCGCCATTGGACGTCAGCGCTTCCCAGTTTTAAGTTCCCTACCGTTGGAAAGATGGACGCCCGTATTTTCAGGCGCAAAGGTAGTGGAAATAAACGGGATACGGTTATTTTTCTGCGATTGCCCGAACCACCCAAGCTTCGCCTTGATGATATTTGCCTTCATTCAAGACAATGTGTTCTTCCCAAACCTCAATTTTCGAGAACCCTTTTAGCAGCTTTGAGATCTTGGTTTCGGTAAAAAGCATGCTCAAGTCTTGAGGGCCCCCGCTGCCCAGGCCGAGATTTTTTTCGGAGAAGCCTTCAATCAAGAGGATGCCTCCCTTTCGGAGCACGTCGAATAGATGATGATAAATACGCTCTAGAACCGATTCTGGCGTGTGAAAGTAACAGAAGGCAACAGCATCCATTGGATGTGGTGCTTGGTAATCTAAGGCATTGCAAACCGCATAGTCGATAGAAACGTTTAGGTTTTCTGCTAAGGCCAACGCTTTTACTTTACCCGATGAACTCTGATCGAATGCAAAACTGTTCCAACCCAAATTGGCTGCAAAGACGGCATTTCTTCCTTCTCCCTCGGCAGGGAATAAAATGCTACCCTTCGGAAGCCCTGTCAGTTGGTCTGCAAGAAATGCATTTGGCGCCACACCATAAGCATACTCTTCTTCGTTGTATCGCTGGTTCCAAAAGTCTTGTGGGTTCATGGGAGCATGTATAGGTTTATCTTAGCGAAGTTAAATGCTTTGAAGTGCCGAAAGAAAAGTTGAGAATGAAACTTTTTTCAAAAATTGGCATTGACTAGATTGTTTAATAAAAACTACTTTCTATATTTGCACCCCCGAAGACGAACGGGTAAAATTTATTGTTATGAAACGCACATTCCAGCCCAGCAATAGAAAACGCAAGAACAAGCACGGATTCCGTTCTAGAATGGAGTCAGTAGATGGCCGTAAGGTCTTGGCTTCTCGTCGCGCGAAAGGCCGCAAGAGCTTGACAGTTAGTGATAAAGGAAATTACAAAGGGTAATGTTCAAAACCTTTTGATAAGATATAGGTGTTGCCGAAAGCAACACCTTTTTTTTGGCCTAATCCGCCCCTAAATTTGTACAAATCTTAAAAGCACATGCCGAAAGACACTTCCATCAAACACGTCCTCATTATTGGATCTGGTCCTATCGTCATTGGTCAAGCCTGTGAGTTTGACTACTCTGGATCCCAAGCATCAAGAAGTCTTCGCGAAGAAGGTATCATCGTTACACTTATTAATTCGAATCCGGCAACCATTATGACGGATGAGGTTATTGCAGATAACATCTACCTCAAAGCATTGACCGTAGAAAACATTGAAGAGATCCTGAAACTACACCCGGATATCGACGCAGTACTTCCAACAATGGGAGGGCAAACTGCGTTGAATTTGTGTATTGATGCGGATAAGCAAGGCATTTGGGAAGACCACAATGTGCGAATCATTGGCGTTGATATCGCGGCAATTAATATCACCGAGGATAGAGATGAGTTCCGAAAGCTCATGGAAGAAATTGATATTCCAATGGCGCCATCTCGCATCGCAAAGTCATTTTTAAGAGGAAAGGAAACCGCGCAAGAATTCGGATTCCCGTTATGTGTGAGAGCTTCCTTTACATTAGGTGGTGCTGGGGCAACCTTCGTGCACACACCTGAAGAATTTGATGAAGCATTGAGCCGTGGCCTAGAAATCAGCCCTATTCATGAGGTCATGATTGATAAAGCACTACTTGGATGGAAGGAGTATGAGCTTGAGTTGCTTCGTGATAACAATGATAATATCATAATCATCTGTTCGATTGAGAACATGGATCCAATGGGGATTCACACCGGAGATTCAATTACTGTAGCTCCTGCGATGACTTTGAGCGATACCACGTACCAGCGAATGCGCGATATGGCCATCAAAATGATGCGTAGTATCGGAACTTTTGCGGGAGGTTGTAACGTGCAATTCGCGGTAAGTCCGGATGAAAAAGAAGATATAGTTGCTATTGAAATTAATCCTCGTGTAAGCCGTTCTTCTGCATTGGCATCAAAAGCAACAGGTTATCCTATTGCGAAGGTTGCCGCGAAAATGGCCATTGGTTACACGTTAGATGAATTGAACAATCAAATCACAAAGACAACTACCGCGTATTTCGAGCCAACGTTGGATTATGTGATTGTGAAAATTCCACGATGGAATTTTGAGAAGTTTGAAGGTGCGGATACTCGACTCGGCATTCAAATGAAAGCCGTTGGTGAGGTAATGGGAATTGGGCGTAGCTTCCAAGAAGCGTTGCACAAAGCAGCACAGTCATTGGAAATTAAACGAAACGGCTTGGGTGCTGATGGCAAAGGATTGACAGACCAGGACACCATCTTACACAAGTTGGAATATGCTTCATCTGATCGTCTATTCGTCATCTACGATGCCATTCAAATGGGCATACCGTTGCGTACCATTTATGAGATTACCAAGATTGATATGTGGTTCCTCAAACAGATCGAGGATTTAGCACGTGTCCAATTGGAAATCGAAGCACATACACTCCAGTCATTGCCTAAAGAGCTCTTGCTTGAGGCTAAGATGAAAGGTTTCGCCGATCGTCAAATCGCTCATATGATTAATGCGCTAGAAAGTGAAGTCCACACGAAGCGCACCGACTTTAACATCAATCGAGTTTGGAAATTGGTAGATACTTGTGCTGCGGAATTCCCAGCGCAAACGCCATATTACTACTCGACGTTTGAGAATCCAATGGTAAGTGCCGATGGCGTTGAAATCATTGAAAACGAAAGCGTAGTTACAGATCGAGAAAAGATAATCGTTCTTGGTTCAGGTCCGAACCGAATTGGTCAAGGAATTGAATTTGATTACAGCTGTGTTCACGGTGTCTTGAGCGCTCGTGAGGAAGGCTATGAGACCATTATGATTAACTGTAACCCGGAGACGGTAAGTACGGATTTTGATACTGCCGATAAGCTGTACTTTGAGCCTGTATTCTGGGAGCACATTTACGACATTATTCTGCATGAAAAGCCACGTGGTGTCATTGTCCAATTGGGAGGTCAAACAGCGCTCAAGCTTGCTGAAAAGTTAAGTCGCTATGGCATCGAAGTAATCGGTACTTCCTATGAAGCACTTGATTTGGCAGAAGACCGCGGCCGATTCTCGAATCTGCTGAAACAGATAAACATTCCTTACCCTCAATTCGATGTCGCTACAAACGCGGATGAGGCTTTGGATATCGCAGATGAGTTGGGCTTCCCAATTCTTGTGCGCCCATCTTATGTACTCGGTGGTCAGGGGATGAAAATTGTCATCAACAAAACTGAGCTTGAGCGTCACGTTGTAAACCTCTTCAAAGAGTTTGAGGGAAATCGTGTATTGCTTGACCATTACCTCGACGGTGCTATTGAGGCCGAAGCAGATGCCATTTGTGATGGCGAAAATGCCTATATCATCGGGATTATGGAGCACATAGAACCGTGTGGTATCCATAGTGGTGATAGCTCTGCGGTGTTGCCTCCGTTCAACTTAGGTCCGCTCGTGATGCAGCAGATTGAGGAGCACACGGTGAATATTGCAAAAGCACTTGAGACCAAAGGGTTGATTAATATCCAGTTCGCAATCAAGGACGATGTGGTTTATATCATTGAAGCGAATCCTCGTGCCTCACGCACCGTGCCATTCATTTGTAAGGCATACGGTGAACCATATGTGAACTACGCAACGAAGGTGATGCTGGGTACCAAGAAAGTAACTGACTTTGACTTCAAACCAGAGTTAGAGGGCTATGCGGTGAAAATACCAGTCTTTAGCTTCAGTAAGTTCCCGAATGTGAACAAGGCATTGGGGCCTGAAATGAAGTCAACGGGCGAAGCCATTCACTTTATCAAAGACCTGAAGGATCCTACCTTTAGAAAATTGTACAGCGAGCGTAGTCTCTACCTAAGTCGCTAAGAAAACGGTTCGTTAATATGAAATCCCGGCGCCCTAGGCGCCGGGATTCTTTTTTATCTTGACAAAAATTTTTGCGTTCATGTTTCGTTTCATCTTTCTAACCATCGTTGCCTATTTCATTTTTAAAGGATTAGACGGCATTTTCGGTAAGCGTAAACCTTCGCGTAACGAGCAGTCGCGTGCTTCAAAATCCCAAAAAAGTTCAGTGAATAAGAATGTAGGTGAATATGTGGATTATGAGGAAGTTAAAGATGAGGAGCAGTGAATAAACTCGGAATCATAACCTATTATTGGCCGCCAGCAGGTGGGCCTGGCGTGCAGCGTTGGCTCAAATTGAGTAAATACCTCGCGCAGCAAGGGTTAGAGATTCACGTGGTAACTGTGGATGCCCAAAAGGCGACATACCCACTCCGCGATGAAGGGCTTCAAGATGATGTTCCTGAGGGCATTCAAGTTCATCGAACAGCTACATCTGAGAAATTTGGTGCCTATAAAAAAGTCACCGGCAAGAAAAGCGTACCGTTTAGCGGTTTCTCGGGTGAAGATGCAAAGGTGAGTTTTATGCAAAAACTCGCCCGATTTGTACGTGGAAATTTCTTTGTTCCAGATGCGCGAAAAGGCTGGAATTCACATGCATACAAGGCTGCGGCCTCCATCATCGCTTCGCATGATGTGCGTCATTGGATAACCACTTCGCCGCCTCACAGCACCCAGCTTATTGGACTGCGCCTTCAAAAAGATTTTGGCATTCGTTGGATCGCGGATTTCCGTGATCCGTGGACGGATATATACTACTACCGAAAATTCTATCCCACGGCTATAACGCGGTGGTACGAAAGTCGATTAGAGCGGAAGGTCTTCTCGAGCTGCGATTCCCTTATCAGCGTGAGCCCCAGCTGGAGTTCCCTATATGAGAAAAAAGGTGAGTTGCCAAAGGGCAGCGTACACACTTTAACCAATGGTTTTGATCCTGAGGACTTTGCCAAAATCCATGCATCGCGTCCACAGAAGTTCACCCTTTTGTACGCGGGCACACTCGCCGCGCAATATCCAGTGGGTGAGTTGATAGGTGCATTAAACACCCTCGATTTTGATATGCACATTCGCATAATTGGTTCTTGGGATGCACAGAGCAAGGCAACTTTAGAATCGAGCCTTCCGCACATTGATGTGACTTTTGAGGAGTACGTGCCGAAATCAGAACTGAACAGCATGCTGATGGAGTGCCATTTGATGCTGTTCCTGCTCCCGAATGTTGAAAGTGCTACCGGTCACGTTCCCGGAAAACTATTCGATTATTTAGGTGCCGGTAATCCGATTCTTGGATTGGGGCCTACGCAAGGAGATGCAGCACGTATTATAAAAGATGCGGATGCTGGACAAGTCTTTGATTACAGGGACACCGAGGAAATCGCCAATTTCGTACGCTCCATGTTCAATAGTGGTGCGCCGAAGACCAATGCTGATCAAGTGCGCCAATATGCGCGTGATGTTCAAGCCGAGCGACTCCGAAAAGAAATTTTAGGTCTTTAACGACCGAGCCGCCCGGAGGGCGGCTCGGTCGTTAAATTGCATGTAAAAAGGCTTTACGCTTCGATTTGATCTGCAGAAGAAGCGCGTTGCTTCCAACCCATCCATCCCAACAGTAAAAGAAGTACTGCAGAGCCTGCAAAATTGATCTTGCGGCCTACATAGTATGACTTTGGTGCATATTCAAATACAATCGTGTGCTTTCCACTTGGAACGGGCAGGCCTCTAAGTAAGTAATTTACGCGAAGGTGATCTACTGCTTCTCCGTCAATGTAGGCTTGCCAATCGTTTCCAGCTCCCTCGTAATAGATTTCAGAGAACACTACAAACGCATCACCACCTTCAAAACTATACTCTAAGAATTTTGGGTCATAGGTGGTCAGCTTCACTTTCGCCGGTGCGTAGTTGGTTTTACCGCCCAGTTCAGCTGAATAGGCCTGAGGAAGGATAGCGGTTTGCTTCGGATCGAAGTTACTCAATGCTGCCATTTCCGCATCGGCATCAGATGCGTATTGGACGTTGTTGACTGACCATGCATTCCCACAAGCTTGGAAGTTCCTTTGGGCTTCAGGCTGTCCGTTTTGTCCTTGAGTAATCACCCATTTTGCATTGAGCATATTGAAGCAAGCCATGTTTTGCTTGTTCAGTTGATTGTCAATCAAGTCTTGATAGCGTTGCAGTTTTGCGCCATGGTACCCGCCAATGCTTTTATGGTGGTAGGAGGTGTAGCTGTCGTTGGTTAGTCCGGCTGTTGCGTTCCAAACTCTGAAATGAGGATCCGTGTCCTGCAGAATGGTCTGGTTGGCAGCATTTGGCGCGTATTGCATTTCCCATTGACGCTTGGAAAGGAAATCGTCTGTTTCCAATTGGTCCCTATTAAAACTCCAGAGATCTACCAAGGCGACAACGGATACGATCGCTAACGCAGCTGTTTGTTTAAGTTTCTCGATATGCCATAAGTACAGGGCGATACCTATAGCGAGTCCCATCATCAAGGAGCGCATCGCTGAGCTCGTGATGAGGCCTCTACGATCGCTGACTAGTTGGTCGATAGAGAACCCTTGCTGTGCAAATTGTGCATCCCTTGCTGTTTCTAAATCCATCATATAAGGAGCTAGGAAGCCAAAGAGTACAATGAATCCTCCAAACAGTGATGCCCCGCGCCATAGCGCATTGAATCGGTCCGTTTTATTCATTTTGAACCATTGATCGGCACCAATAATTCCATAGAAGGGAACTAAGAAAAACAGCACCACCATGGCCATAGAAGGCACACGGAATTTATTGTAGAGCGGTAAATAGTCGAACAATAGTTTGTTAAACCATGCTAGGTTTGAGCCCCACCCCATGAATGAAAATATAACTATGCTGGCAATGACCCATTGACGAATGGTACCGCCTACCGTGAAAAAGGCCAAGCAGAAGAGGAAAAATATACTGGCACCTACATAATAAGCACCGTTGCCCATGCTTTCTCCGGTCCATTTCATGAATGCCGCACCCATGTATTGACTGGCTTGAGCACGTGCTTGAGCAGGGGACATGCCTTGTTGACGAAACACGCTAAGCAGTTGTTCGAAGGTTTCTGTCCCTTTTAAGTTGTAGTCTACCTTCATGCCGCCACCGGCAGCATCCGGAATGACAAGCGCTACCGTTTCATACATTCCTGCAGACCAACTCATCGCGTAATCAAAAGAGAGACCGCCTTCGCCTTGGTTTTGGTTTTTCTTGGTGAGTTCGCTCTTGCCTCCGCGCATGCTTTCCTCGGTGTAGACCTTGGTTGACCAGATGTTTGCAATGTTGGGGCCTATTGCGAGTACACCGGCGAGTAGAAGTAGGGCAGTGTATTTCCCAAATTCAGGCAAGGCTTTTTCCTTCGCGTACTTCACTGCATAAGCGAGCCATATCACCCCCATAAATAGGCCAGCATAGTAGGTGATTTGAAAGTGATTTCTGTGGATGCTTAGTCCCGCAAAAAGCGACATCAATATAAAGGCACGCCAATTCTTCTTCTCTAGAATTAAAAGCAACGCGAGAATCATCAATGGAATGAATGCAGCGGTATTCACTTTTGCGTTGTGCCCTGCGGCATATCCGATGATGAAGAAGCCACTATATCCGTATGCGAATCCGCCAATGGCGCTTAGCCAATGATGCACACCCATACCGCGTAGCCCTATAAAGGCTGCCAACATCAAATAGAAAATGATGTAGGTAGATGAAGTTTGTCCACCGATTTTGCGAACACTTGCCGAAATATATTCGAAAATATTGCCGCCGTATTCAGTGGAAATTTGTGTGGTTGGCATCCCGCTAAACATGGCGTTCGTCCAAAGGGCTTCTTCCCCTGTTTTTGCGCGATAATCCCTCGTTTCTTTACTTTTTGCATAGCCAAGTTTAATATCATCTTGGTCTAAAATATCGCCATCAAGGTATGCGGGACTTAGGAAGGCAACATTGATTCCGAGTAGAACAACAATGGGTAATATCCAAGTAAGTAAAGCGGGGGTGTATTTCTTAATTGACATAGTCTGCATTTGAAGACTACCAAACTAGGAAAACTTGTGGAATAATAGGAGCTATATCGTTGATAATGCTTGATTAGATGTGTATTTTTGATGTTCAACTAATCATTGTTTATGGATAGCGAAAGGGCCAATAATATTGGCAAAAAACAAATTCTAGACGTTTTGACTGAAGGATGCGACGAACGCGTACATCAGATTCCAGAGACCGGCCTCAATAAATATCATTTAAATCCTGTTGAATACGAAACCTTGTTTCAAAGAGGTTCTTGTACAGCCAATGTGCTGACACGTCGCTCGTATTCTGTTGCCAAAGCATTTTTGGGCAAGTACGAAGATTTGAACTACGAGAATTTATTGGAGAACCAGGCCGCCAGGTTGCGAACTTTAGTTCAGAGCGAGTTTAAAGATCCATTCGACGTTTATTTTGGACCATCGGGTTCGGATTTAGTGTATTATCCGCTCATGTTCCAAATGATGCTCAATCCAGGCAAGCGATTATTGAATATTGTGAGCTGTCCGGAAGAACTCGGTTCAGGGAGCAAATTTGCCTCAGAAACACGTTTCTACGCGAATTACAACCAATTCGGCGATACGATAGAAAAAGGCGCTTTTGTTGATCCTCAAAATACCAGTGAAGTGGTCTATTTGGATGCACGCGATGAAGACGGGAATATTCTCGATCGCACCGCAGCAATCAACAAAATCATAGAGGAAAATAAGGATGCCGCTATCGTGGGCAGTCTTGTTTTTGGTTCAAAATCGGGCATCAAGGACGATTTAGATGTGATCGATACAGATAGCGATACCATGTGGGTGGTGGATTTATGTCAATTCCGCGTGGATCATGCACTCATTCATGAGCTTCTTGCAAAAGGAGTCATGGTAATGCTAACGGGATCGAAGTTTTTCCAAGCACCGCCTTTCTGTGCAGCGATGTTAGTTCCTAGAAAATGGAGCGAGCGATTGAAGCAAGTGGATGCCGCTGTTATCCAGCCATACGGAACGTTGTTTAGTGCCTATGATGTGCCATGGTTTATGGAGAACATGCGTGAGAACCTACCAATGAAAGAGAACAAGGCACTTCGTTTACGATGGGAAATCGCCTTGGATGAAATGGAAGCCTACAGCTACTGGTCCACCCGCCAAACAGATAACATCATTACCCGTTGGGCGATGGGAGTAATGAGCAGACTTGAAACCTCTCCATATTTCAAGCTCATGCCAGATCAGTTGAAAACGAACATGTCAATCATTTCTTTCCAAGTTTGGGTGGGAGGGAAAGCCCTGGATAATGACCAGCTTAAATCACTCTTTGCTGCCATTACGACGGATCGTCACGATGGTTTTAAAGGAGGATACGACCGAGTATTCTTTGGCCAACCCGTTCAATACGGGGCGAAGAGTTTTATCCGCCTTGCCATTGGTGCCTTTACCGTTCGTGCGTTCTTGGAGAAAGATGCCGTAGATTTAGAAGACGATTACAGATTGATAGAGCTCATTGAGACCTACGCAGAAAAAATGTTCGGTTGATTCATAACGAAGAGATAAAGTCCATATTTAGTCAACTTCTTCCGCAACTTCAGGAGGAGGATACGGCTATTATTGGGACCAACTTAGTCGTTCTTCGCGAACGATTAAACCACTTGCGCGCTGCCTTTCCCGAGCAAACTATACACAGTATTGCCATAAAGACAAATCCGCACCCCAAAATGCTAGAAACCTTAGTTGCTTGGGGTTTTGGGTTAGAGGCAGCCTCCATCGAAGAGGTACGAATGGCCTTATCAGCAGGCTGTGACCCTGCGTTAATTGTATTTGATTCACCCGTTAAAACCCGTTCGGAAATCCGTGAAATTAGCGGATTGAAGGGGTTGTTGGTGAATGTGAATGCTCTAGAGGAATTGGACCGTTACAGTTCTGATTTTGAAGGGATTTTAGGTATTCGCATTAATCCACAGGTGCATACAGGTGCCCCGGAGCTTTTTGATGTCAGCAAAAACGAAAGCAAGTTTGGTGTGCCCGTCGATAATAAAGATGCAATCATCGCTGCGGCGTTGAATTCGCCTGTACAAGCGTTACATATGCACAGTGGATCCCAGATGAAGGATCTGAACATCCAGAAAGGTGCATTAAAAGAATTGCGTCGAATAGCCGATGCCATAAATGAGGTTTCCCCCGGGAAAATAACGGTGCTTGATATAGGTGGTGGCCTTCCAACAGAGACATTGACCAACTTCACGAAAATGGAAGCCTACGGCGAGATCGTTGCAGAAGTGTTTAGAGATTCAAACTACACCTTGTTTACGGAATTTGGTCAATGGGTGCATGCTGAGGCAGGTTTTGCAATCAGTCAGATTGAATATGTGCTTGCACCAAATAAATTGTTTATCCATTTGGGAGCTGATTTTTTCATGCGCGATGCTTACACCAAGCCTCGTTCGTTTCCATTATCGATTTGGGATGCAGACGGCCTACTGGTGGAAGGCGAGGAGGAGCCAATGGACATAGCAGGACCTCTTTGTTTTGCAGGAGATTACCTCGTGCATGGTACCCCGCTACCGTCAGTAGTGAAAGAAGGTGACTATTTATTCATAGATTCCACAGGCGCCAATACCTATGCTTTGTGGTCACGCCATTGCTCTCGAACGGTCCCTGCCACATGGGCTTGGGATGGAAATTCGATGGTTAAATGGAGTCATAGGTCAAGTATTGGTTTTTAATCTTATTTTTGAAGCATAAGCATATCATATGAAGTACCGCTTTTTACTCTTTTTAACCGCTTTTGCCCCATCACTATTTGGGCAAATAATGACGGTTACGGTAGACCAAGATAATTTCTTGGTGTGCCCCGATCAAGTAGTTGAGGTCAACGCGACCCGGTCTACAACATTGAACAATTCTGTTGCGTTCAATGGTACATCACAGTACATAGAAATCCCAAATGATCCAGCATTCAACATCGGTACTTCAAGCTTTTCAGTTGAGTTTTGGGTTTTGACCAATGATATGTCTAATACGGAATATCTAGCAGTGTATCGCAACACTGCTGGTCATGGATGGGCCATATTTAAAAATGCATCGGGTACAGTAGGCTTCGCGGCACGCGATAATACGGGGAATTTTGATTTTGTTTTTGGTGCTCTTTCTCAGATTGATGATGGCAATTGGCACCACATTGCGGTCACCTGGAACCGAGGAACTACAACAGCAACCCTATATGTGGATGGAGGCTATGAGAATTCCAAAAACATGAATGTTGGGGGTGATATCTCACATACCGAAGACATCAGCTTAGGGTATGGAATTTCACCAACTACGGGCAGCCCAACCTACCTGAATGGAGAGATTGATGAGTTCAGAATTTGGTCGGAGGAACGTTCAAGCGGTGATATTCAAACGTACATGAGTAATCATTTGAATCCGACTTCTTTTCCGACCCTAGCGGTGAATTTTGATTTTAACGAGTTGGTCGCAAATGATGGATGGTACGATTGTGCGGCAGGAATTACGGCGCCTTTTGGTTCGAACTCTCCTACAGTGAACATCGCAAGCGGGCCTTCGATGACCTTTAACTTCGCATATACCTGGACGAATACCTCTGGAAACACGCAAAATGGCTCGAACTACCAAAAGTCGTTCCGAGCGAAAGATACTGTTGTAGTTGAAGCAGGCTACTGCAAATATTACTGCACCGACACATTCTACGTAGAGATCGCTCAGTGTGATACCGTGAAAGACCCAAGAGACGTTGCGGCTGTGTTTGCACCGACTGCGTTCACACCGAATGGGGATACAAAAAATGATTTTTACATCGTGAAGGCCAATGCCATTACCTACTTTGAAATGCAGGTTTACAACCGCGATGGCAACATATTATTTCACAGTAAAGACATAAATACAGGCTGGGATGGTTCTTTTGAAAATCGTCAGTGTTCTGAAGGCGTTTATATCGCACAAATCATGTACCGAGATATTGAGGGGATGGAGTACATCAAGTATCAGTATTTCTCGTTGATGAGGTAGCCCTTGGAAATATACTTTACACAAAAAACCCGAGCCACAGGCTCGGGTTTTTTGTTTTATCCAAATAGATTCTAGTTTAATCGACCCGCGTCCAAGTGGTACTGCGTCCCAACCAAGTAATACCTAGAATATATCCCTTAAAGTATAATGTACCGTCCTCGTTCATTTCACAATAGCATTCGTAAGTCTTTCCATTCTCAGGGTCATAAATAAGCCCGTTTTGCCATTGCTTGTCTTCGCGATTGTATTCTAAGTCGGTCAATATGATTAGCTCCTTGAGTAATCGCTTTTGAAGTGACTCCTCAGGATTGTATTCGTCGCGTCGAGGTGAGCTGCCATCGGAGTTTGTGTTGTCCTCCAACCAGGTAATTCGACCACTGTAGGTGCCCTTTTGGTTTTTTGTTACGTTGATAATCGAGGATTTTTCCTCATTGTACCATTGGCCAACGATTTCGTTCTGCGCAAGCCCCTGCATGGACCACGCTACTAGGCACGTTAGGAGAATTATTCGTCTCACTCTTGCGTATTGTTTTGTTGGTTGCCCTTTTCCAATTGGGCCCCAGAGATACTTGCATTTAGCTCAAAACCGATAATCAATCCAAAGGCGTTTACATAGATCCAAAGCAGCATGATTAAAAGCGTTCCAATGGAGCCGTACAACTTGTTATACGTTGAGAAGTTTTCTACGTAAAAGCCAAATGCTTGTGAGGATAAGATGATGAGCACGGTGGCTAATATGCTCCCCGGGCTTATAAAACGCCAATCACGACGACGTACTGGACCGTAGTTGTAGACCATGGATATCCCAAACAGGGTGGCCGTCAATAAAACCAGCAGACGAGCCCATGCAATAATATCAGCAGTGTACTCCGTCAAATACCCGAGATCAGCCAGCCATCCAGTAAAACCTTCGGAAAAGATCAAAGCCACAATAGCGATAAGAATCACCAAGGTTAAAATCACCGTAAGCATTATAGCACTTAGGTATTGCCACCAAAAATTCTTAACTCGAATGTTGTGATAGGAGATTCCGAGGTTTGCAATGAGACTCAGGGTGCCGTTGGTAGCAAAGACCAAAGCTGCAACAAAAGTGATCGAAAGAAGACCGCCGCGCTTGATAGTTAGTAAATCTTCAATGGTTTCGAATGCCATTTCTTGCGTACTTGGTGGCAAAACGGTAGCCATCAATTCAAACAATTCGTCTTGGAAATAGTCCAGGGGCAAGTAGGCAATAAGCGTGAAAATGAATATGATGCCTGGGAACAGCGCCAAGAAGAAACTGAAACTTACGGATCCTGCTCTAGAACTTATCGCACCGGCATAGATTCCTCGAATGAAAAAACTTAATACATCCCATAAGCTTAGACCATCGAATAAAGGCGGCTTCACACGCGATAGTATGCGTTGCAGGGAATCCTTGGTATTTTGAAATATAACTTTCATTAAATGGCCTTTAAACTCATGTCCAAACCCTTGATATGATGGGTTAAAGCTCCCACGCTAATATAGTGTACGCCCGATTCAGCGTAATCGACCATGGTGGTCTCCGTAATTCCGCCACTGCTTTCGATTTCAGCCCGATTGCCAATAAGCGCTACAGCAATCTTCGTGGTAGGGATATCAAAGTTATCAAGCATAATGCGGTCGGCACCACTTTCTAATGCTTCTTGGACCTCGTCCAGGTTGCGTGCTTCTACTTCTATGGCTAAGTTCTTTTTTGCCGAGGCTAAGTACGCTCGTACTTTTTGAACGGCAGGCTTTATGCCCCCGGCAAAATCTATGTGATTGTCTTTTAGCATGATCATATCATAGAGTCCCATGCGATGATTCTGTCCCCCTCCAAGCTTAACGGCCCATTTTTCCAATGTTCGGAAGCCGGGTGTGGTTTTTCGCGTATCTAAAAGTTGACAATCTGTATGTGCGATGCGGCGTACCATTGCGTTGGTCTTGGTTGCGACTCCAGATAGCCGTTGCATGTAGTTCAAAACAAGTCGTTCGCTTTGCAAAAGCTTAATAGCGTTTCCTTCAACGGTTAACCCAATATCCCCTGGTTTTACGCTGTCGCCATCGGACTTCAAGAGCGCCACGTTTGCCGATGGATCGATTTTCTCAAAAATGTATTTCGCCAAGGCAAGCCCCGCGATGATCCCCGCTTCTTTGAAAATCAATTGGGCTTCTCCGCGCGCCTCAGTAGGTAAACAACTCAGGGCGCTATGATCGCCATCGCCAATATCCTCGGCCATGGCGAATTCAATTTGCGGGTCGAGTAAGGTGAAATTGGGTAATTGAATCTCAGTATCCTTCATATTCAATGATGAAAGGGGCATTGTTCTCAATGCAAGTTAGCATCTTTGTCAATCCTATGAAGATTGTATTCGCAGTTATTGGTAAAACTTCTGAACCGTTCATCCGAGAAGGCAACGGCATTTTCACCAAACGCTTGGGACACTATTGTGCATTTGAACAGGTTGAACTGCCCGATGTGAAGGGTGGCGGTAAGTTGACTCCTCAAGCGCTCAAAGAGGCCGAGGAAGTTGTCTTTAAGAAATATTTACAGCCCGGTGATTGGGTGGTGTTACTCGATGAGAATGGTAAAGAATACAACAGTCGAGGATTTGCACAACAGATTCAGAAATGGATGAATGCAGGCCCCAAACGATTGGTTTTCATTGTAGGGGGTGCTTTTGGATTTAGTTCAGGTATGTATGCCTTGGCCAATGGGAAGCTAAGTATGAGCAAAATGACCACATCTCACCAGTTGATTCGTGTTGTATTTTTGGAACAACTCTATCGCGCGATGACCATCCTAAATAATGAACCGTACCACAACGACTAATGGCAACCTATAGTTTTGAAGGCATTTTAAAAGACCTGAAAGCAGGTAATTTCGCTCCAGTGTATTTCTTCGCAGGAGAGGAGCCTTTCTATGGCCAACAGTTGCTACAGTTTATTGAAAAAAACATTTTGGATGAGGCGGAGCGCAGCTTCAATCAATCGGTCCTCTATGGAAAAGAAACCAACATGCTCCAAATTTTAGAAGAAGCAAAAAGGTTTCCGATGATGAGCGACCTAATCGTGGTCGTGGTGAAGGAAGCACAACACCTAAAAGCTGGGGATTGGGAACTTTTAGCGAGCTATTTAGAGCAGCCACAGCCTACGACGATATTGGCATTTGGATACATGCACAAGAAGCTTGATAAGCGCTCAAAAGCAGGCAAAGCCATCAAGGCGAAAACCGTTTTTTTAGAAAGCGACCCACTAAGAGATTATCAGGTAATGCCGTGGTTAGAAAAGGCCTTGGTCAAAAAAGGCTTCTCGGTAAATCAGGCAGTGGTAGCGGCCATGGCGGAGCAAGTCGGGACCGATTTAAGCAGGTTGTACAAAGAGGTTGATAAGCTTCATATCGCAATGGGAGATCGAAGAGATCTAAGTGCAGACGATATAGAACGCCACATTGGCATAAGTAAGGAATACAACAATTTCGAATTGGTAGCCGCTGTAGCAGAAAGAAATATAGCGAAGGCGTTTAAGATCGTTCACTATTTTAGTAAGAACCCAAAGGAACACCCCGTTCAAATGACCACGGGGATTCTTTTCAACTTTGTCAATAATTTGCTCCAATACCACAGCATGCAAGGCCAAGGAGAAAAAGCCATAGCTAGTGCGTTAAAAGTGCATCCCTATTTTTTAAAGCAGTTTTCGCAGGCCGCGCGCCATTACTCGTCAGGGCATGCACATGGCATGCTTGAGGAGCTATTGATATTCGACCGCAAGTGCAAAGGGGTTATTCCTTCCAGTGCGAATGAGTATGAACATTTGAGAGAATGGCTCATTAAATGCATTCTCTAAGACGTACCTTTACCTTACCTATGAAAAGAATTTTACCCCTATTCTTTGTATTTACTGCGCTTGCCGCATGGGCGCAACCGCAAATGGTCCGAGGCTTTATTTATGAGAAGTCCAATGGTTCCGCAATCCCTTATGTAAATGTTGCCGTCAAGGGTTCGTCCAAAGGAGCCATTACCAATATGGATGGTTACTTTCAAATAGCAGATTTGCCCGTTGGTGAGGTCGAATTGAGCATCACGTTCCTCGGATTCAAAACTGCGGTGGAAGTTGTTCGTGTGTACAAGAATAAGCCCAATACGATCAAGGTTTATTTGGAAGAGGGTGCTGAATTACTGAAAACCGTGAATCTAAATATAGAGCGGGCTGAAAAAAAGGTGAAGGTGAACACTGCAGTGGTTAATCTAAATCCTAAGTCGATAGAAACGTTCTCGGCTGGAGGAGATCCAGATCTAATGAAAGCGATTTCTGTTTTACCGGGAGTGGTCACTACGGGTGATCAGGGAGGACAATTGTACATCCGAGGTGGTGCGCCTATTCAAAATCTAGTATTGCTTGACGGAATGATTATTTATAATCCATTCCACAGTATTGGATTTTTCTCCGTCTTTGACACCGATGTTTTGCAAAGCGCTAAAGTATATACGGCGGGTTTTGGTGCAGAATACGGTTCGCGCAACAGTTCGGTGATGGATATTCGCACCCGAGATGGGAATCGGTCCGAGACGGTGGGTAAAGTGTACTCTTCAACCTACATGAGTAAGGTTTTGATAGAAACTCCACTTGGCAAAAGAGATAAAAATGGATTGGCGAATAATAGCCTGTTCTTGAGTGGAAAGACAAGCTACCTTAGACAAACAGCGCCGATCTTCTATCCATATGTTGAGACGCGTTTTGGGGGTTTGCCCTTCACATTTAATGATATTTACGGGAAGTTTACTACGCAGAGTAAAGGGGGGTCAAAGCTCAGTGCTAAGGCATTCAACTTCTCGGACGCAGTGATGCTCGATAGTGCACAGGGAATTCAATGGAACAGCTGGGGTTATGGAGCAAATTTTACGGTTATTCCGCCAGCGTCTGCTACCTTGATTCAAGGCGATTTCGCACAGAGCCAATATTACATAGCCAGTACAGAAAATCCAGACCAGCCAAGAAATTCAACCATTAATGGATTCAATGGAGGTCTTGACTTCACCTACTTCTTAGGCAAGGCAGATGAGATCAAATATGGGCTTGATTTGATTGGATACACAACGGATTTCAACTATACGAATTCATTAGGACTAGGGCTAAATCAACAGGAAAGTACAACGGAGTTAGGAGGGTTTTTTAACTATAGAAAAGTGGGTACTTTATTGATTATCGAGCCAGGGATACGATTCCATTATTATGGTTCGCTTTCTGAATTAAGTGTCGAGCCTAGATTAGGTTTGAAGTACAGTATTACGGAAGATTTTAGATTTAAAGCTTCTGGTGGTAAGTACAGTCAAAACCTTGTCGCAGCGAATAGTGACCGGGATGTTGTGAACCTCTTTTATGGTTTTCTTTCCGGAGCCACCGATTTGCCTTCAAATTTTAGAGACCGCTCAATCACTTCTAAACTGCAGAAGGCGGTTCATGGGGTTGCGGGTTTTGAATACGATTTGGGCGACCATTGGGATGTGACTTTAGAAAGTTACGTCAAAGATTTTTCGCAGTTAACGAACATCAATCGAAACAAGCTTTACGAAGATGTTCCTTCTTATAGTGATCAGCCTGAAATTTTAAGAAAAGACTTTATTGTAGAGCGAGGGTTAGCTTATGGCTATGATGCGTTAGTCAAGTACGAAAAAGGACGCTATTATTTCTGGGGAGTATATGCCTGGAGTAAGGTTCAACGCGACGATGGAATTCAAGTTTACGCTCCAAATTTTGACCGTAGACACAACATTAACCTCGTAGGAAATGCAAAACTAGGTAAGGAGGAAAACTGGATATTCAGTGTTCGTTGGAATCTTGGAACGGGGTTCCCATTCACCCCGACACAGGGGTATTATCCGGGTATTGACTTCTTGGACCCCTTGGGCAATCCAGATATTAACTTTGATTATACCACGGCCAATGGTGATCCAAGTGTTCTTTACGGCGCTTTAAATGGGAATAGGTTGCCCACCTACCACCGCCTCGACGCTTCGTTAAAGTATACGGCTATGCTGAAAACAGGTCAGGCTGAGGTAGTTATTGGCGCGACTAACATGTACAATAGAGCAAATATCTTCTACTACGATAGAGTGGCGGCGGCGCGTGTAAATCAATTGCCGATAATGCCAACGATTAGCGCAAGTTTTGCCTTTTAATTGGCCATAAAAAGAGGTACTTTTGCCCTGTTTTGATTGAAACTATGGCAACCACAAAGTACATATTCGTCACCGGTGGGGTGACCTCCTCGTTAGGTAAGGGAATTATTTCAGCTTCTTTAGCGAAACTTTTGCAGGCACGCGGCTATCGTGTGACCATTCAAAAGCTTGATCCATACATCAATGTAGATCCAGGTACCTTAAACCCTTATGAGCATGGAGAATGTTATGTAACTGAAGATGGTGCCGAAACAGATCTTGACCTTGGTCATTACGAGCGTTTCTTGAACCGTCCTACTTCACAGGGAAACAATGTTACTACGGGTAGAATTTACCAGAGTGTTATTGAAAAGGAGCGTCGTGGAGATTATTTGGGGAAAACCGTTCAGGTAATTCCTCACATTACGGATGAAATTAAAAATCGGGTTAAGATTCTCGGTGAAACTGGTGATTATGATATCATTATCACCGAAATAGGTGGAACTGTTGGAGATATTGAGGCCTTGCCTTATATCGAAAGTGTTCGCCAGTTGAAATGGGAGTTAGAGCGCGATTGTATGGTGGTACACCTTACGCTACTTCCTTTCTTGAAGGTGACGGGTGAGTTGAAAACCAAGCCTACTCAACACAGCGTGAAGACATTATTAGAGAGTGGGGTGCAGCCAGATGTATTGGTGTGTCGTTCAGAGCATGCAGTGGATGACGACATCCGCCGTAAACTGGCCTTGTTCACCAATGTTCGCCCTAATCATGTCATCGAATCACGTGATGCGAGCACCATTTATGAGGTGCCGCTATTGATGTTCAACGAAAAGTTGGATGAGGTCGTATTGAACTATTTTGATCTGCCTACGAAAACACAACCGAACCTAGACAAATGGCGCGAATTCTTGACGCGACTGAAGTTTCCTAAGCGTACCGTTGAGATTGGTTTGATCGGGAAATACGTGGAGCTCAAGGACAGCTACAAATCAATTTCCGAGGCCTTTATCCACGCCGGTGCGGCAAACGAAGTAGAGGTGAAGGTCCGCTGGATTCATTCAGAACATTTGACCGCTAAAAATGCTGCAAAGACCTGCCAAGGTTTGGATGGTATTCTAGTAGCTCCGGGCTTCGGTGAACGCGGATTTGAAGGAAAAGTTGCTACGGTGCAATATGCTCGAGAAAACAAAATCCCATATTTCGGAATCTGCTACGGCATGCAAGCTGCAGTAATCGAATATGCGCGTAATGTTTTGGGTTGGGAGGATGCCAACACGACAGAAGTAAATCCAAATTCAAGCAAACCAGTAATTGCTTTGATGGATGAGCAAATGCACATTACAGATATGGGGGGTACGATGCGTTTAGGTGCTCAGAAATGTGCGCTTATTGAGGGTTCGAAAGCCTTTGAAGCCTATGGTGAAGCCAATATTACAGAGCGTCATCGTCATAGGTATGAATACAACAATGACTTTAAAGACGATTTGGTCAATGCAGGTCTGTTGGCTACAGGTATCAATCCCGAGAGTGGATTAGTAGAAGTTATAGAGATCAAGGATCACCCATTCTTTATTGGGGTACAATACCACCCAGAGTACAAGAGCACGGTACTCAATCCGCACCCACTTTTTGTATCTTTTGTTCATGCTGCGGATATGCACCGTCAAAACAAATAATTCATGGAAAATCAGAACAGCGGCTTTGACCGCAATCAGCTTATAGGTTTTGTATTGATCGCTGTCATCATGGTCGGTTTTGGCTGGTGGCAGAGTAAAAATATGCCTGAGCCTGTTCCTCAAGAAATGTATGAGGAAGTACCAGAGGCGGCGGGGAGCTCAGCTTCTTCGGATGAAGAAGTGGTGCAGTTAGATGCGGTCGCAGTAGATTCCAATGCCTTCGTTTCTGAAGAACTTACCATAGAGAATGAAAACTTGAAGTTGGTCTATTCAACTTTGGGTGCACGTCTTGTAAGCGCTGAAATCAAGGGCTATCAAACGTATGATTCTTTGCCAGTCCAATTGGTGAATGGAAATCAAGTGATGGACTTGCGCCTGCCCGGAAATGAAGCCTTAGGGACTAAGGAATTCATGATAGAAAGTAGTGCTTCGAATGCACTAGTTTTCTCGGATGGCACAACCAAAGTGAGCATTACGCTTCCTGAGCAGGGGTATGATGTAAAGGTCTTAGTTAGCGGTACCGCAACATCGGCAGGAAAACCAGAATTGTTTTGGGAACGCACTGCAATGCGCACGGAAAAGGGCATTAGTAACGAAAGAATATACTCCACTTTCGCCTACAGGGCACAAGAAGATGGTGATGTAGATAATTTAAGCGGCCGCGGAGGAGATGATGCGGAAGATATTGGAGCTGTGGATTGGATTGCCCAAAAACAGCATTTTTTCTCGTTTATTGTTCATCCAGAGCAAGGGTTTGCAGCCGCAAATGTTGCAACTGTAAATGCTGATGACGAAGATGAATCCGTAGTAAAAACGTTCTCTTCTACTGCAAGTTTGAATCAAGTCGTGGACGGCGCCTATGCGCTTCCATTCACCTACTATTTGGGGCCTAACCACTACCAGACGCTGAAGGCTTACGATCAAGGTTACGAGAAAGTCATCAACTTTGGGTGGGGTATTTTCGGACTCATTGGTAGAGCGGTTGTAGTGCCAATCTTTAACTGGTTGGAAGGATACGGCTTGAGCTATGGATTGATCATCCTAATCATGGTGCTCATTATTAAAGGTGCGATGTCTCCGTTGACCTTTGCCTCTTACCGTTCGATGGCAAAAATGCGTGTTTTGAAGCCTCAGCTGGATGAGTTGACAGAGAAGTTTGGGGATAAAGACCCTGTTGGTAAACAACAAGCAACGATGGCCTTGTATAGAGATGCTGGTGCCAACCCGTTAGGAGGTTGTATTCCTGTCCTTGTACAGATGCCTATTCTGTTTGCCATGTTCCGATTCTTTCCTGCTTCTATCGAGTTGCGCGGTGAAAGTTTCTTGTGGGCGACCGATTTAAGTACTTATGATGCGTTGATTTCTTGGGATGCACATATTCCAATTCTAAGCTCGCTTTACGGAAACCACATTTCAATCTTTACTTTATTGATGACGGGTTCTACCATTCTTTACACGAGAATGAATCAGCAAATGTCTCCATCAACGGGTAATGCTGCACAGATGAAGCAGATGCAAATCATCATGTATGTTATGCCTTTGATGTTCATGTTTGTATTGAACAGTTACCCTGCTGGCTTAACCTACTACTACTTCTTAAGTAACATTGTAACTTTCGGTATGCAGTGGGGAATTCGCAAGAGCGTGGATGATGAAGCAATTCTTGCAAAGATTGAGGCAAAGCGCGCTCAGCCTAAAAAGAAGAAACAAAGCAAGTTCCAAGCTCGCTTGGAGGAAATGCAACGTCAGCAGAATTTAAGCCGCTCGCAGCGCAGAAAATAAAAGGGGAGTCCCCTAACAAAAAAGCCCCGCTAAGAGCGGGGCTTTTTTGTTAGCATAGTTCGATGGTTTTATTCTCGAAGTTGATGATTGTAGGTCCTCCTGTGCACCCGCCGATCTCTTCGAGATAAATGTCTTTCTCGTCATTGCTGATGATCCATTGAGCGCTTTGATGCTTTCGCAAGGTGCCCTCTTCGATTACATCACCGGGTATTGCTCCCATCCAAAGGCTATTACTGTTCTCAGGTACTTTGAGGGTAATGTACCCGTCTTTGAGAATAACGATAATCTCGTCGCCCATTGTCTTCCCGTCCCATTCCGCAAAGGCAACCTCGTAAACATAGGTTCCATTCTCAGGTATCTCGTTTTGGGTTTTTTCCAAGCAAAGGCAAAACGTCAGTAATAAGGAGAAGAGGATTGGCATAGTTTAAAGATAAAAAAAAGCCCCGCAGTTACCTGCGGGGCTTGCTAAAGCATTTTGAGTAGGCTTAGTGAACGTGAGTCACTGCACCATTTACATAGTCGTATGCACCTGAACCGTCTTGACGCAATTGCCATACAATCGTTGCAACACTCAAGTCTGCATCGAAAGGAAGTGTTGGCAGCGCAATGTGGAATTGCATCGGCGTGTAACGTGTACCGTAAACATCACCAGCAGCATAAGCATTGCCTAACGGGTTCAAATCTCCTAGGTTCATACCCCAAGGTCCCAATGAAACCATACTTGTATCGGCGGTTGCAGCGTCGTCACTCTCAGTCCAGCCAATAACAGCGGCTGTAGCGTGACGATACAATACCTCGTCGTGCGTGTATTTTGTGCCCGATGTAATTAAAGGTGTACCATTAACCAATGCTGCATCTTGTGCCCATGTAGTCGGGGTAGCCCCTGAACCGGTACTTACCTTAGGCAATGAGCTTACTTGGTTCAAATCAACACCATTGCCGTAATCTTTCGCAATAACACCGTTAAGAAGCAAGTACGATTGAATCATGTAAACGTTGTCTACATTAGTTTCTAACGCTTTAACGCGTGGATAAACAACGAGTTTGGTTCCGTCGTTCATAACATCAGCTTCCACTCCGAAGGCAACATCAGCAAGTGTTGCAGCAGCGGCAGCAGCAGCTGGGCTTTGACCTACATCAGTATTATTCACGTAGAAATTAGGAACCCCTGAAGTCGGGAAGTTATCGTCAAACTTAGAAGAAGCCGCATTGTCCGTAGAGAACCAATCACCTACGTGGTTTGCAATCAATACAACGCTATCTCCAAGTACACCGTCTAGAATAGTCATAATCTCAGCGCCGTTAGGACAGTACTGACACCATGCACCTGTGGTCTCAATCACAAGCGGGCGTGCAGCGTTACTCACGGTCAATGAGTCACCAGGGTAAGTGGCGGGCTCCTCTGCTGGGCCGTTTGGCTCACAAGAGGTCATAAATAATGCGCCTACGAAAGCGCCAAGTGCTATTATTTTTTTCATTTCAAGAATATTTGAATTACGAAAATATCGAAAAAACATCAATATCCACTCATTAAATAGTAAACGGGCAGGTGGTCCGAGTATCCGTAGGTAAAAAAGGTGCCCGACCAAGAGCGTTTGGGCTTTGTTCCTCCCCATTTCAGATCATCTTTCATAAGTTCGGGGATTTCAAGGATTTCGGCGAATGCACGTCCATTTTTTATAACGCCCCAATCAAGCATACTCCACCTTCCTTTGAATTTATAAGTGCCTAGGGGAGTGCTTCGAAAAGGAACAAGTTCAAAGCCTCTTTCATTCAGGTATTTCCGCAATTCAGGTTTGGGTGATGTATTGAAATCGCCACAGAGAAGGGTCGGCGTGGTAACAGAGTCCAAGGCATGGGTAATTGCTTCGAGTGCTATTTTTCTTTTAATCTCCGAAGTCTTTGGTCCGCCACGTTTGGAGGGCAGGTGAACCGCAATTATTTGAGCCGTAGTGGAATCTGGGGTTCGAAATCGGATAAAAAGTGCATCACGCGTTTTGAAATAATCGGTTGCATACCGAATGGGTTCAGCGTTTAGAATTCTTGTGTTGCTATGGATTAAGGCTGCGCAATCAATTCCTCGATAATCGGGACTGTCGAATAAAATAGGATGCCATGGGCCTAAGTCGCGTAGCGCAGGGCTACGTGCCAGGTCGAAAAGTACTCCTTGATTTTCAACTTCCATGAGTGCAATAATCTGTGGAGGTGTTGGGGAGGCTTGGATTGAAAGTCGAAGTGCTCTGGCCGTTTGGCGAATTTTAAGCCAATACCGAACAGCGTTGAATTCATATTTTCCGTTCGGTAAAAACGCTTCATCGTGATAGTTCCTATCGTTGATGGTGTCAAAGAGATTTTCTACGTTATAGCTAATTATTGCTTGACCCGAGGCAAGCAAAGGAAAGCACAAAAGATGTACGGAAAGGAGAATGGATTTAGGCATGCCTTCTTAACGAAGAATGCCTAGCCCTTCGCGTTGTTTATATCTTCAAAATATAACAATGATGAATCGCCATAGCTCAGAAAGCGATAATCGTTTTCTAAGGCATGATTGTAAATTTTTTCCCAAGCACTACCAACGCCTGCGCAGACCAAGAGCAAGAGTGTCGAGCCCGGTTGATGGAAGTTCGTTATAATGCCTTGTACGGTTTTAAAGGTATAGCCTGGTTTTATCATCAATTGCGTATGGGCAGCAATGGATTGAATGCCTTTGGCTTGAAGGTATTCAAGTAAAGCGGTGAATGTAGATTCAGCGCTGTATTCTTGAGATAATTGGTACGCATCAAATTGCTGCAACGGTTCAAGCGAACCACCTGATAGAATTTTCGATCCCATCCAATGGCAGCTTTCCAAGGTTCTCAGACTTGTAGTTCCAACGGCGAACTTTGGACCTTGATGATTGAGGTATCCTTCTAGCCAATTCCTTGAAATTATGATCTCTTCTGCATGCATTTGATGGTCGTGAATATCTCCATCTCCTAGCGGCTTAAAAGTACCTGCCCCAACATGTAAAGTAAGTTCTAATAGCTTTTGATTGCGCGATTGAAGTTCGTTGAAAACCCGGTCCGTAAAATGCAAGCCCGCCGTAGGTGCGGCGACGGAACCATTGTTATTGGCATAAACCGTTTGATAGCGCTCTGTGTCTTCTTCTTCAGCATCCCTGTTCATATAGGGCGGGAGCGGAATCTTTCCGGCAAGCTCTAAAATTTGGGCAAACGTTGATGCGCTGTTCCAGGAGAATTCGATGACCCAATACGCCCCATCACGCTCTATTTTAGTCGCCTTTAATAGAGTGTTTTCCTCAAGTTCTAGTTCAAGAGGGTGGTCTTTCCATCGCTTTAAATTGCCTACCAAGCATTCAAACTTTACATTGCTCGTGCTGTTCATCGCCTCTTCAACACTTTGTTTGTGCGGTCCAAGACAAAAAATCTCAATCGGTTTTGCCCCCTCGGTTTTGGTGAAGTGAAGCCGAGCACGAACCACGCGCGTATTGTTAAAGATTAACTGACTGTTTGTGGGGAGTAATTCGGGTAGGTCAAGGAATTGATGATCGGAGATTTTACCTTTCTTGAATTGCAAAAGTTTACTAGCATCCCGCTCTTTCAGTGGATGTGTCGCAATTCTGTGATCCGGTAAGTCGTATTCAAAATCCGATTTTATCATGTGCCTTCTATACTGCGTTTGCAAATTTAGCGTTCGCTACCTTTACCCCGGCATTTATTAGCACAATGAATAGAAGCATAACCATTTCCACAACAAACGATATAGCCACAGACAATCGTGTTCACAAGGTGGCCATGTTGCTCATAGATTTGGGGTATGATGTACTATGGGTAGGGCGTGAATTGTCCAATAGCCTTCCCTTGGACCGTTCGTACAAAACGCACAGGATGTCTTTGTTTTTCACAAAGGGCGCCTTGTTTTATGCAGAATTTCAAATTCGATTGTTCTTCTTTTTATTGACCAATCGATCAACGCACCTGCTCTCGAACGATTTGGATACAATTTTGCCCAACTATCTTGTTTCCAGACTATTCAAATCAAAGCTCGTTTACGATACCCATGAATATTTTTGTGGTGTTCCCGAGTTAGAAGGGCGATGGGCGAAGAAAGTATGGCAGCGATTGGAGCGAAGTATTTTTCCTAGATTGGATCATGTGTGGACCGTGAACGAGAGTATTGCTGGACTCTACGAGGCCGATTACGGAATGCGTCCCCGTGTATTTAGAAACATCAGCCCTAAACCGAAATCTTTTGAAATAAAGAGCAGAGCGGAATTGGGCTTGCCAGAGGATAAAAAAATCGCAATTAATCAAGGCTCAGGCATGAATGTTGATCGCGGCCTGGAGGAGGCTGTGGAAGCCATTTCCCTTTTGCCTAATCATTGGATGCTTCTGCTGGTCGGTTCGGGTGATGCTATTCCAAAACTAAAACTGGATGTGAAGTCAAGGAATCTTCAAGAAAAGGTTCGTTTTGTTGACCGATTACCTTACGAGCAACTATTGCAATACACCGCGGCGGCAGATGTCGGGCTGAGCTTGGATAAGGACACGAATATCAATTATAGATACAGTCTTCCTAACAAACTCTTTGACTACATACAATGCCAAACCCCCGTGGTGGTTTCACCTTTGGTCGAGGTAAAGCGCATTGTGACCGATTATAATATTGGAGAATGTGTCGAACCTACCGATATAGAAGCACTGAGCGCTGCAATAGAACGCGTTGGTAGGTCAAAGATGGATTACAAAACAGCATTGGAGCATGCTGCGGCCGAATTGAATTGGGAGAATGAATGCACTTCTCTTAAGGCATTTTACGACCAATTTTAGGCTTTTGATGGCTGAGCCTGAGTAGCTTGTAAAGATCGAAGAGAAGAACATTTCCGCGGCCTGAACTTAAGTTTTCGAAAAGTGCCTGGCCAATTAAACCATAGAGGCTTCTCAATAGGATATGTCCACCGAGCTTTGACCATTTCATATAGACCTCGAATAATCGAACCTCCTCGTCTATTTTTCCTTGTTCAATCAAAGAAGCTAGGGTGTCTACCGCCTGGCGTGTTTTCTTCATGAACTCCAGATCTTCGTCCAGGCCTAAGTGAAAGGCTGGATTATCGATGTGCCGGATGGGGATTACGTGGTGGCGTAGTTCGAGGCCAAAGAGGGTGTCTTCATGCCCGTATTCCTTTAAATTCTCGTCAAAGGGGATTCGTGCAAAAACTGCACTTGGAATCAATGCATTAAAAGCGGTGAAACTGCTGTAGGGACGGCTATTGCGTTTGTGCGCCGGAACCTGCTCTTTCTTTCTACCCACCATTTGTCTGAGTAGATGTGGCTCGGATGTGCGTTCATAGGCGGTGCCCCCAACGATAACGGAATTTTCTGAAGCAGCTTCAATGTATTGGATTAAGAAATCCGACCGCACGGGTAGTGCATCCGCATCAAGGAAGAGTAGCTGAGTTCCATCTGCAATCGCACCTAAAAAATTTCGGTTGGCAGCACGCCCTCTGTTGTGTGTATTATGGTGGTAGTGAGTGTTAGGCAATTGTTGCCAATTCGTCGCATTTGGATGTGCTTGTGCGAATTGATCTGAAACGTGAATATCAAAGATTGCGGATTCTATGTTTTCGATTTGCGCATGTAGATTGGCGAGAAGCAACGAAACATCATTGCCATAGCTTGCAATACAAATACTAATGTGTAATGGCTCGTTCACCTCTGTTTTTTAAAGCGCTTGCCCCTTGTTGTCGCTGACGGTTCCCTCAGCCACTTTAAGTGTTCGGGCACTGTATTTATGAATCATTTGATAATCATGCGTTGCCATAATCACAGCTTTGTTTTCTTCGGTTAATCGAAGAAGTAAGGCCATGATTTCTTCCGAAGTACGTGGATCGAGGTTGCCTGTTGGTTCATCCGCGAGAATGATCTTCGGGTCGTTCAGTAGGGCTCTGGCAATGGCCACACGTTGTTGCTCACCTCCAGATATTTCAAATGGGTTCTTGTGCTTTTTGTTTTGCATTCCAACCCAAGATAAGACCTCTGTAATTCGCTTGGTGCGTTCTTCTTTGTCTTTCCATCCCGTGGCTCTGAGTACGAAGTCTAAATTCGCTTCCACGGTTCGGTCCGTGAGTAGCTGAAAGTCTTGAAACACGATGCCCAATTCACGCCTAAGTCCTGGAATGTCTTTATCCTTCAAACCGATGAGTTGATGGGTGCCAACTTTTCCTTCTCCTACCTGTAGCGACAGATCTCCATAGAGCGTCTTCAAGAGTGAACTTTTTCCAGAGCCGGTCTGACCAATGAGATATACAAATTCACCTTCATTGATCTCAAAGTTTACATTGCTAAGAACCAAGTGCTTGCCATGGAAAACAGAAGCTTTATTAAGGGATACTAGGGCCATACTGGAAATAAAAAAGTTCGATAGCTATTGCTGCATTCAAATGTAGAACAAATACCAAAACTCCTTACTTCAGCGTTGTCTAAGATGTGAATAACTCCATTGAATTGCTCCTTTTTGGCGCCATGTAGCCGTAGAACTCAAGCTATTTTTAAGGATAAACCCAAGATTGATGAGAACATTCTTCTTATTGCTTATTTCAGTTGCATTTATGACCACCGCCAATGCTCAAGAGTCGGCATTAGAGCACGGTCATGAGGCAACGTTCAATGAAAGCGTCGCCCTTTTTGATGAGGGATTATATGCTGCTGCTCGTGTTGGATTCGATGACTTGCTCGAATCGGACTTGCCATTGCAGAGTTTTTTCAAAGAGGAGAGTAGCTATTACCGTGCTATGTGTGCGCTCTATTTGATGAATGAGAATAGCGAATACTTCTTGACCTACTTCGCAGAAACCTATCCGTTAAGCCCCAGATGGCAAGAAGCACACGTCAGTGCCGCAAACTACTACTTCAACAATCGTCGCTATAAAAAAGTGGTGCAATGGCTGAGTGCCATTGATGCTCAGGATGTCCCGTCATCCTTCAAAAGCGAATATTATTTCAAGCTGGCCTACAGCTACATGATGGCCAACGAGGTAGAGCAGGCGAGGAATTTGTTTTTTCAGGGGACATCCTACAAAGGGGAATATCAAAACCATCACAAATACTACTACGGCCACATTGCTTATGAGGCCGAGCAATACTCCACGGCTGTTGCCCAATTCAAGGAATTGGTTGGCGATGAGAAGTTTGGAGGCGTGGTTCCCTATTACTTATCTCAGATTTACTACAAGACCGGTGATATCGATGAGCTTTTACGCGTCGGTGAATCACTCTTGGCGCAAGCCGTTGAGAGTAGAGCAGCGGAGGTTGCGAAATTGATTGGTGAAGGATATTATCAAAAGAAAAATTGGAAGGAATCGGCCAACTATCTTGAAAAGCACCAAAGCTTGGGTGGAAAGCTCAATCAAGAAGATCATTATAAGTTGGGTTTTGTGCTCTACAAGACTGGACGTTATGAAGAAGCCATTCAGGCCTTCAATAAAATCCACGGTCGAGGAGATGATTTGGGCCAAAGCGCCTACTACCACTTGGCGGATTGTTACTTGAAAATCGATAAAAAAACTGAGGCGCAAACGGCCTTCTTTACTGCGAGTGAGAGTGGTTCCAATGAATCGATTCGCGAGGATGCTTATTTCAACTATGCCAAGCTCGCCTATGACAGCAGTACACCTTTTGAGCAGCCCTTGGATATTTTTCAATCGTTCTTGAAAAAGTACCCAACGAGTAAATACCGGGCAGAAGCCAATGAGTATTTGGCAAGTCTCTATCTGAATTCAAAAGATTACGAACGTGCGTTGAAGGCCATTAGTGCTGCAGGTTTGGAACAGCCAACCATGCAAGGTGCATACCAAAAGGTAGCCTACTTTAGAGGGGTGCAGCACTTTAATGCCATTCAATATCCTGCTGCTCAAAGCTTATTCGAGAAGAGTTTAGAGTATCCTATCAACAATGTTTACACCGCTTTAGCGCATTACTGGCTGGCAGAGATTCATTACCGCCATAAGGATTACAATCTGGCCTTAAAAGAGTTAGATGCTTTTGAGGAAACACCTGGCTCAGCGATGCTGAGTGAATACAAACGCAGTCTGTACAACAAGGCCTATACGTATTTTAGTAAGGAAGATTACACCAATGCAGCTACAACATATAGGCTGTTTTTAACCCGTGCTCGTGATGGTAGCCGATTGTTCATAGATGCAGAATTGCGATTGGCCGATTCGTACTTCATGACGGGGCAATACAATAATGCGATCAAATACTACAACGCATACCTGAGTCATGTAATGCCCGATGCGGATTATGCGTATTTCCAGCGTGCATTGTGCTACGGCTTAGTAGACAATCAAGATTGGAAAGCGAAGGCTTTAGAGGCATTGGTAAAAGAGTTTCCAAATTCAGTCTATGCCACGGATGCTTATTTCGAACTTGGTGAGACCTACATGAAATTGGGGGAAAACGGTAAAGCCGAAAAGGTCTTCACATCATTTATCGACGACTATCCAAAGTCACGATTTATAAAGAATGCAAAGATTGCTTTGGGATTGATCTATCGTACTCAGAACAATGGGGAAAAAGCCTTGGCATCGTTCAAATCTGTAGTGGAAGAATATCCAAATACATCTGAAAGTCAAGAGGCATTAGGCCTGGTAAAAATTCAATATTCCGAAATGGATCGACTTTCGGATTACGTTGACTGGGTCCAGACCATTGCAGGCGCGAATATTGAGCAGGGTGCTTTGGATTCCACCCTCTATAACGGCGCTTACGACCGCTACAGTTTGGGAGATTGTGAAGGGGCAATAAAAGGAATGCAAGAATATTTAATCAAGTTCCCAGATGGGATATTCAGAGTTCCAGCAAACTACTACATGGCGGATTGTGCTTTTAGTAAAGGCGATGATGCCATTGCAAAAGATGCGTATGAATTTGTTGCTTCATCTGGTGAGCTCAGCTTTAGAAAACAAGTTGTGGAACGTTTGGCCAGCATCTATTACGCGGAGCAGAACTATGATAAGGCCTTCTATTATTTCCAGCAAGTTGTTGGTTTAGTTGGCAATGCTGATGAAGGCCGTCGTGCCCGATTGGGCTTAATGCGTTGTGCCAAAGCGCTGGATGATATTCCGACGACGTTCCAATACGCGGAAAGTCTGCTGCAAGACGAGAGCCTCCCAACGGAATGGCGCTCAGAAGCATTGCTCAATGCCGCTAGGGGCGCTTTATCCATGAAGGATAGTGCGGATGCGAAAATGTACTACACCCAAGTTGCCGAGGAAGTTCGCGGAGAGGCCCAGGCTGAGGCGAACTATCACTTGGCTTCGTTCGAATTCCGTCAAGGAAAATTCGAAGCCTCAAACGAGCGGATTTTCTGGATGATTGATAACCTACCGACCTATCCACAATGGCGCTGGAAATCTTTGTTGTTGATGGCAAAAAATTACGCCGGTGTAAAGGACGACTTCCAGGCAAATTACACATTGGACTTCATCATCGAGAATGCCGATTATGGTGATATCGCTTCACAAGCCCAAGCGTTTAAATCAGAATTGGCCATGCTTCGTGAAAAAGAAGCTGCACAAGAATTAATTATAGATACCCTAGATGTTGAATCGACTCGTCTTGAGGAGGAGTTGGAAGAGATTGAGGAATAAGCTAAGCCATCGTACACAATGAAAAAGTTATTATATACTGCCCTATTGGTTCTTCCTCTCACTGCTTTTAGCCAAGAGGAGAACGGAACAGGAGACGACGTTAAAAGTGTTGAAATCCGAGTAGTGGAAGAGTACCAGGCGCAAGTTCGCGCTGCGCACAAGATCTCTGAGCAACCCTCGTTTTCTGATACGACTTCACAAAAAATTCCGGTAAGCGTTCGCATAAGCCCCAAAGGCATGACCATAGACTTTCAACCTGAACCCATACCTGCAATTCGCTTAGGGAGGGTCCAATTGCCAAAGCTGCCTACCCAAAAAGTAAGTGTTGGAGGAGGTCTATACAGCAGCTCATTTGCTGATGTAGTTTTCAGTTCACCACGATCTCGAAAAAATGTTTGGGGTGTTAAAGTTCACCATGAGGGTGCGCGTTCGGGTGTGTTAAATTCTGCCTACGCTTTGCAGCCTTCTTATGAAAATTCGGTACTCACAGATTTTCAGCGTGCAACGAAAAACTTCAATTTTAAAACCCAACTTGTTTTAGATGGGAATTATGCCAGTTTATACGGAATTCAAGACACCGCTGCTTGGTTCTTATCGCCAACACCACACGTATGGAACTTACGTGCCGGAGCAAGCCAGCAATGGCTTAGAACGTCAAATCCCACATCAAAGGTCCCTGCGGCGTATAGAAATGGTGGTTTGTCTTATCAGTTCGTTAATGCAGGAATTGGTGCAAGTGAACATCTCGCAAAAACAGCACATCGAATTGAGGTATATGCCGATGATGCTCAGATAGATGTTGATTTCGGATATCAGTTTGGACAGTTTAAATCCTATGCAGATTCTGCTTCGCAATACCATCATTTTACTTTCAGTCCTCATACCAGAGGTAAGAATGGAGTATTGAACTATGAGTTTGGTTTATCCGTGGCAGGAACAGTTTCGCAAGGGGATAGTGCCCAAGGATCCTACTACGTGTTCCCGAATATCAACTTACAAGCCGAAATCTTAAAGCGCACGTTAGCCGTATATGGCGGTTGGGATGGAAAAGCGAAACAACATACCTTGAGTGACCTGTTGTTTGATGTGCCGGTCATCAGTGGCAGCCAATTCTTGGCCTTAAGTGGTGAAAATAGAGGGTATGTCGGTATGCAAGGCGCTTTAGCTGGAAAGCTGCAGTACCGTGTAGAAGCTTCTCTAGGATTTGTGAATAACGACGTTCAGTTTGAACGTGATAGCACAGGGTCAACCATGCTCATTGGCGGCGATGCAATTGCAGCACTGAGGGTAGGGTATGCAGATTATGTTCGCAGTTCAGTACGCGCAGAACTTAATCTACCTATGAATGCCATTACTGCTAGCGCATACCTGCAACTCAATAGTTATTCAGGACAAGACGACTTCCTAGGAGCGGAGGGACGGATTATTGGTGGGCTTTTACGTGTTGATCAAGGTGATTTGCATCTGGTTTCAAATCTCAAATACGTGGGCGGTCGATACAATGGGACAGTCGAATCGGGCCAATATCAATTGGAGGATTACCTGGATCTTTCGGTTGACTTAGGATACACGATTAATGCAAATTTATCGGTGTCTTTAAGGGGGTATAATCTACTCAATCAGCGCTACCAGATGTGGAGTGGCTATGAGGTGAGAAGAACCCGCGGACTGTTCGTTCTGAACTACCAATTCTAAGCGCTTCAAATCTTTCGGAAATACCGAAAATGTTGATAAAGTTGTTGGTAACTGCAAGGGGGGATAAGACCCCTTTTGTCGCTTTTTGGGCGCCTAAAAGTTATCTTTGTTAAGATAGCATTAAGCCAACTTATTGCACTGATATTTATGAGTGAACAAGAGAAGAATTACGACGGTGGTTCCATTCAAATCCTTGAAGGACTAGAGGCCGTTCGCAAGCGTCCTGCGATGTACATCGGGGACATAGGAATAAAGGGATTACACCACTTAGTATATGAGGTAGTAGATAACTCAATTGACGAAGCGTTGGCTGGTCATGCGAAGGATATCTATGTTACGATAAACGAGGATAACAGCATCACCGTTAAGGATGATGGACGTGGTATCCCAACAGATATGCACCCAAAAGACGGTCGTTCCACATTGGAAGTTGTTATGACAGTTCTTCATGCTGGGGGTAAGTTCGATAAGGATTCTTACAAAGTTTCTGGGGGTCTTCACGGTGTTGGGGTCAGCTGTGTGAATGCATTGTCTGTAATGCTGCATGCTGAAGTCCATCGCAATGGTAAAAAACATGAAGTAGAATTCTCAAGAGGTGTTGCGAAGTATCCAACGCGTGAAATCGGTACAACGGATTACAGAGGAACTATTGTGACCTTCAAACCGGATCATGAGATTTTTGAGGAAACAGAATACCAATATGAGATTCTGGCCAAGCGTATGCGCGAGCTCGCGTTCTTGAACAAAGGCATCAGCATTACGCTAAAGGATTTGCGCGAACTGGATGAAAAAGGAGAGCCATTAGGGCAACGCTTTTTCAGTGAAGATGGACTCGCCGGTTTCGTTAAGTACATCGACAGTAACCGTGAGGTGATCATGCCGGAGGTTATGTGCATGGAAGGTGAGCGTGATGGCATCCCTGTTGAGGTAGCCATGCACTACAATACCTCGTACAATGAGAATATTCATTCCTACGTTAATAACATCAATACGCACGAAGGTGGAACGCATTTGGCGGGGTTCCGTCGTGCCTTGACGCGTACTTTGAAAAAATACGCCGACGATAGCGGAATTCTTGCAAAGGAAAAGGTTGAGATTGCAGGAGATGATTTCCGCGAAGGATTGACAGCGGTGATTTCCGTAAAGGTGATGGAGCCTCAGTTCGAAGGTCAGACGAAAACCAAACTCGGGAACAAGGATGTTGCTGGTGCGGTAGATAAACTCGTAGGTGAGATGCTGACCAATTTCTTGGAAGAACACCCTAATGAGGCAAAGGTTATCGTTCAGAAGGTTTTGCTTGCTGCAAAAGCACGTGTCGCAGCGAAGAAAGCACGCGAAATGGTGCAGCGCAAAGGAACCATGTCTTCCATGGGGCTTCCCGGTAAGTTGAGCGATTGTTCAGAAACAGATCCACAAATATGCGAGATCTTCCTTGTGGAGGGAGATTCTGCGGGTGGTACCGCGAAACAAGGTCGTGATAGAAATTTCCAAGCCATTCTTCCTTTACGTGGTAAAATTTTGAACGTTGAAAAGGCCATATCGCATAAGGTTTTTGAAAACGAAGAAATCAAGAACATGTATACGGCCCTTGGGGTCAGTGTAGGTACTGAAGAAGATAGTAAGGCGCTAAACATTGCTAAACTCCGTTACCACAAGATTGTGATTATGACGGATGCGGATGTGGATGGTAGCCACATTTCTACCTTGATTTTGACGTTCTTCTTCCGCTATATGCGCGAGTTGGTTGAGTTGGGTTATGTATACATCGCAACACCGCCGTTGTACCTTGTGAAAAAAGGTTCGAAACAGGCCTATGCATGGGACGACAAGCAACGCGACCAAATTGCTGCAGAATTTGGTGGCGACGGCGGAGCAGGTGTAGGTATTCAGCGATACAAGGGTCTTGGAGAGATGAATGCGGAGCAACTTTGGGATACGACAATGAACCCTGATGAGCGCATTTTGAAACAAGTAACCATCGACGACAGTGCTGAGGCCGACCGAGTATTCTCAATGCTTATGGGCGACGATGTGCCACCACGTCGAGACTTCATTGAGCGTAATGCGAAATATGCAAATATTGATGCTTAATACAGGCATAGTTATACGAAAAGCCTCCTTCCTAGGGGGCTTTTTTGTATGCCTTATACTCTCTTTACTCATTGGATGTTCTCCAAAAGAACAGTCCTCGAAGAACGTTTTTCGTTATAATGAGCCCGCAGGTATTCCAACTTTGGATCCTGCTTTTGCCAAGGATAAGAGCACCATTTGGGCAGTTCAGCAATTGTACGAAGGGCTGGTTGTATTGAACGAAAGCAATAAAATCGAACCAGCTTTGGCGGATCATTGGTCGGTAACGGATGACGGTCGAGTTTATGAGTTCAGGCTGCGTGAAACTTTCTTTCACAATGGGCAGCGGGTACGAGCAGAAGATGTGGTGTATAGCTTATTACGCCTCACCGATCCGGCCATAGCTTCTCCGGGAGCCTGGGTGTTGGAAGGAGTAAGTGATATTCATGCCACTTATGCGGGGACTGTAATTCTTGAATTGGAGAAGCCTAATGCTTCATTATTATCATTGCTTGCCATGCCTTATTGCAGTGTGGTCCCAGAAGGGGTTAGCGATTTAGCCACGTCTCCAATTGGAACCGGACCCTTCAATTTTCATAAATGGCATTACGGCGAAAAACTCATTTTACATAAAAACCCTTCTTATTGGCGTAAGGACCAGCAGGGCAATTCTTTGCCTTATCTGGACGGCATCAGTATTTCCTTTTTACCCGATCAACAAAGTGCCTTTTTGGAGTATTTAAATGGGAATTTTGATTTTTTACCGAATCTTGATCCAAGTTTTAAAGATGATCTTTTGACCAAGGAAGGTATTCTACAAGAGCGGTACAGCGCTGATCATACCCTGGAAAGAACCCCGTTTTTAAACACGGAATATTTGGTTTTTAACGCCGAGAAAGAATTGCCTCGGGCCCTTCGTTGGGCCGTTAATGCAGGTATTGACCGAGCGACAATGATTCGTGAGTTGCGCAATGGAGTTGGGATTCCGGCCGCAGGAGGAGTGATTCCATTTGGATTGCCGGAATATCAACCTTCAATAGGTGCGGTCTATAATCCTGATTCTGTACGCCAATTACTTGCTACGATGGAATTGCCTGAGTTGGTTTTGGTCACAGTAGCGAACTACCGCGATTTATGCGAATACGTTCAGGGAGAATTGGCTTCTCTCGGGTGGGAAATTGAGGTCAATGTTGTTCCTTCAGCTACGCTACGAAGCGAAAAAAGCTCAGGTAGTTTAGATTTTTTTAGAGCAAGTTGGATTGCTGATTATCCCGATGCAGAGAACTATTTGATGCTGTTTTATGGCCCGTTAAAGGCTCCTAATGGCCCCAATTACAGCCGTTATCAAAACAGCGAATATGATGCGCTGTACGAACAAATAATTTCAGAATCCAATATTGAAGTTCGTTCTGAGTTAATGCGAAAGGCTGATTTGTGGCTGATGGAACAGCAAGTCTGTGTACCATTGTTTTATGATGAGGTACTTCGTGTCTACCCGAACTATGTTGAGGGCGTTCATTCGAATGCCTTAAACTCGCTTAATCTTCTGCAGGCGCGATTGACCCGCTGAAAGTGGTGATTAAAGGTCTGTGATCGCTGAAACTGATGTCGTCGATATATTGACCATTCCAGGGCAGATTTTCATCTACCAACGTCCAGTCAATGCGCAAGGGGAGGCCTTTTTCTCTGAGGGGGGTGTATGAGCCCCACGCACCATGTCCCTTAGTGAGGTATGGATCATCCAATTGCCAAAGCAATCGTGCATACAAATTCCCTCCGGGCACGCTGTTGAAGTCGCCCGTCAATATGACGGGATGTGGGCTCCCGTTCACCCAGTCTAAGATGTGCTTTCCTTGGATCGCTCGAGATTTGTCTGAACCGGCAATTTTCTTTGCGACGAATCGACTTTTTTCAACCCATTCTTCACGCGTGGGCTCAACTTCCATATCCATGTTTTTGACGCCGGTCGAGGTAAGATGAACATTGATGACTCTTACGGTATCAAAAGGAAAGATTATATCCGCAAACCCAGCACTTTCTCTAGCATATCGGCTTCCTTCAAGGTGTTCAAAGGAGAGGGCGCCGCTATTGATAATGGGGAATTTTGAATAGATTGCGGTACCAATGGATCTATTAGCTGGTGCGTACACGCGATTCGGGTAATTAAGATAAAGATTACCCACTGCGCTTCTCCTCATTTCTTGAACACACAGCACGTCAATTCCTTCGCTCTGTGTCCATTGTCCGATTTCGTTTGCAGCGCCATTAAATTGATAGAATGCTCTAACATTGTAACTCGCCACCTTGACTTCAACCTCATCATCTGTAGGCCCTTTACCTAAGGGAGCTTGCGCCAATACGGGATAAGCCAGAAAGCACAATGATAGAATGTTTTTGACTGCTCGTTTCGGCTGAAGTCTAAGCCAAATGAAAAACAGAAGGAGGTGTGGAAACACCAATAAAGGGAATAAAATGCTGAAGACGCCAACTCCTGGAAGCCAATTGCCGGGAATTAAAGATCCCAATCCAAGGCCTAGGGTAAGGTAGAACAGGACTATATTGATGGCGTTGAGGAGCCAAATCCGTTTCTTCACGAGTCCTTAGAAATTTTAAAGAGGTAAGCCTTTTCTTCCTTTGTCAAGCTATCGTAGCCTTTCTCTTTGATTTTATCGAGAATGGCATCCATTTTTTCAGTGTTGGTATTGCTCTCTGAGGAATTTTTAACCTCTTCGTATTTCGTGTAGTTACGCTCACCAAATCGAAATCCCTTGCGCTTTCGACTTCTGCTGTACAAGGTGTTTCGAACGGCATCAATGATTTGGAACAAGTACACATTCCATTCGTGTCCATTGCGCATCGAACGAATGAAGAAAAAAGCCACAATGGCCCCACCTAAATGGGCGATATGTCCACCTGCATTACTCCCGGTAAGGCTAAGTATGTCGAGTAGTACGATACCGGCAGCTAGCATCCAGTATTTGATCTCAAAGATGCCCCATAATCGGACCGGCATATTGGGGAGGTAAAGCGCCCCAGCTACCAATACAGCTATCGTTCCTGCGCTGGCGCCAACCATAGAGCCCGAACTAAGAATGGGGCTGAGGTTGTACAAAATGATGTACAATAGACCACCTCCAAGACCACCATAAATGTAAAGCGCGAGCATGCGCTTTTCGCCAAGGTATTCCATGAACATCTTACCGGAAAAGTAGAGGATGATCATGTTAAACAGAATATGACGAAAACTGAAATGTGTAAACATGTAGGTGAGAAGCGTCCACGGTCGAACAATAAGTTTGAAAGGATCGGAAGGCAATGCAAGAAGATTATCTGCCAATCGAGGAATAAGTCCCAATTGTCCGGTGAACAAGGTGATTACAGCGTTAGAGATGCTGTATAGCACAAAGACTCCTATGTTGAGGTACAATAAGCGAACCAGGTAATCTCCTTGGAATGCGTCTTGCTTAACCTTATTGAAAAAATCGCTCATGCTTATTTAATGGATCTTAAAGATACATTTCTCGTTTCCATTTGCGAATGAGTAGGTATCCAAAAAGCATACCTCCTAAATGCGCAAAATGGGCTACACCGCTATTGCTAATTGCAACTCCATTATAGAGTTCCAACAACCCATATCCGATAACAAAATACTTTGCTTTTATGGGGAAGAAGAAGTTGAGGTATATGACCTGATTTGGAAAGGTCATTCCAAATGCCAATAGTACTCCGAAAACGGCTCCTGAAGCTCCCACCATTGGTACATTCAACAGGCGATTCAGTGCGCCCCAATCTGCATTCGTGTAGTTGTAATTTCTGCGAATTAAGTCTGCGCCATCGCGTGTAATCTGATCGATCGATGCACCGTCGAGTGCACCGGATATCTGAATGTATTCAAGGAAATTAACACCAATCTGTAGTGCACTGGCCCCCAAACCTGTAAGTAGGTAGTAGATTAAAAATCGTTTGGGTCCCCAATAATTCTCCATTGCACTTCCCAAAAACCAGAGCATGATCATGTTTGAGAATATGTGCCCAAAATTGCCATGCATAAACATGTGTGAAACCAATTGCACCGGCAGGAATGAATCAGAAAGAGGGAAGTAAAGACCCAACCAACGGGTAATGTCGATTCCGAAAGTTCTTTCAATGCTGTACATGCCAAAGAACATCAGGCCATTGATAATCAATAGGTTCTTTACTACCGTTGGCATTAGACTAAAACTGCGTTGTGCTATCATAGTTTGTTTTCAATGTCCTCAGGGTTGATCTCTGTAATGATCTTCTTCCCTTTGGGAGTGTGTTGCGGATTAGAGCTGCTCAGTAATTGTTCCCTCAAGACATACAGTTCTTCCGCAGTTTTGGGAACCTGAGAACGTGAACCATAGGACGCTATTGCAAGCGCCATACTCCGTAATAATTTTTGGTCTTCTGCTTCTTCTAGCTCTTGATACTGCTCAAAGAGCATCTCTAGCGAGGGTACCGCAGCTTCCATTTCAAGGAACATAGGGATGCCTTGAATTTCATAAACACCCGGATTCTTTGTTGGTACTAAATCATAACCTGCAATTGCAAAGTCTTGTTCACGCTCTTGATATAAGGCACTCTCTGTGAGGCTCAGGCTTATGGTCTTCGGAAAAAGTACTTGCTGTGACGGAATGGTTGTGTCTTGAAGTTTTGACCAGATCTGATCATAGAGTATTCTGAAGCGTGCCCGCTGTATATCAATTACTAGTGCTTTTTGACCTAAGGTTGTGATGGCGTAGCGTCCCCATTTAATGATTTTCCCGCTCACTGGTTCAGATGGTAAAGCGTCTTCAAGACTCCATTGAACTTCTGGTGAATCTGGTGCATCAAAGGCCTGAGCAGCGTTTAAGTATTTCTCGTCTTGAATGCGTTTGTATTTTTCATCATCGCTTCGAAAAATAGGTTTGCTTGCTTGGGTGGTTTCAAAGGGGTTAAAGTGCGGGTTTACTTGGATTTTCGGTTGTTGCGGCACTGTGCCTTTTGGCATAGGAGGCACAGTAAAACTTATTTCTGAATCAAAGTCTATTGCGGGTGCTACGTTGAATTGACCAATTGCGTGGCGCGCTGCACTTCTTAATACAGCATAGATGGTGCGTTCATCCTCAAACTTTACCTCTGTTTTGGTTGGATGGATATTCACATCCAAGCTTTGAGGATCTACGGTCAAATGGAGGAAATAGCCTGGATGATGCTCTGCCGTAAGAACTTCCTCAAAGGCCTCACGAAGTGCATTGTGGAGGTATGGTGATTTAATAAATCGGTCGTTCACAAAGAAAAACTGCTCTCCGCGCTTCTTTTTGGCGAATTCGGGCTTCAAAATGAATCCTACGACGCGAACCACATCCGTTTCCTCTTCAATCGGCACCAAGCGCTCATCGTACTTACGCCCGAAGATGGCGTTGATTCTCCTTCGCAGTGCCTCCGGTTTGAGATGGAAAAGTGTATTTCCGTCACTTTTCATGACCCACTCTATGTTGGTATGGACCAAAGCGACTCGCTGAAATTCGTCGATACAGTGGCGAAGTTCAACTCGGTCATTCTTTAAAAATTTCCTTCTCGCAGGTACATTGTAGAAAAGGTTTTTAACCTCTACAAAGGTGCCCGTTTCCATTGGATAAGGCGCTCTGCCGAGTATACTGCCTCCTTCAAGCTTAAGCTCAATGCCTAGCGTAAGGTCTTCACTTTTCGTTCGGAGTGTGATGTGTGAAACAGCGGCAATTGATGCCATTGCCTCTCCACGAAAGCCTCTTGTATGCAGATTGAATAAGTCTTCTGCAGATTTGATTTTACTTGTGGCGTGCCTTAGAAAGCATCGCTCTGCATTCTCCTTGTCCATGCCGCTTCCGTTGTCCGAAACAGCGATTCTTGTGCGGCCTGCCCCGTCAAGGTGCAAAGTAATTTTAGTAGCACCTGCATCAATGCTATTCTCCAACAATTCCTTCACCACGGAGGCAGGACGTTGGACAACTTCTCCCGCAGCGATTTGGTTGGCTACGTGATCCGGTAAAACAG
>Ga0255775_1000272_pt1 | contig 51673 bp, 70 predicted proteins | sample 011ome_26_FD_179973 | JGI IMG/M metagenome (GOLD analysis project Ga0255775, IMG submission 179973) | Coastal salt marsh microbial communities from the Groves Creek Marsh, Skidaway Island, Georgia - 011511BT metaG (version 2) | ecosystem: Environmental > Aquatic > Marine > Intertidal zone > Salt...
TATTATGATTAACATCTATCCTGTCAGTCTTTGAAACTCCTACACGATCTAATATGGTCTGTGCAGCTTGTAGCTTATAGTTGGCTTGAGGTACAGGCTTATCTGACTTCAAAACCTCTATAATCTTAAAGGCTGCTGTAGGGGCTTCCCTTGCAAGTACGTTCTGGGCTAAATCTACTACTTCTTCTTTTAAACTTTTGAGTACTTGATAGTGATTGCCTGAGTATCCTGCAAGTTCGGCTGACTTTTTAAAGTTACCTCCTGTTTCCACGAGGTGACCTAGAAATGCTTCCTGCTTTTCAGTGAGTTGTCTGTCCTTTGTTTCAGGCAGATAATTATTTGTCATGTCTTTATTATAGTATCGTTTGTAAAGTTTGTCAAGTGTTATGAAGTTTTTTTACATTATTTCATAAAAGGTCTTGACAAATGCTAAAAAAAACTGTACAATGGAATTGTTAGGTTCCCCCGGTTTATATATACATATAACACCCCCATCCTACATACCTAACATCCCCAACACCTTCCTAAATTACTTAGCCACTATATCGCTTATAGGGCTTTTAAAGTTGTTCCAAATTATATAGTAAATCTTTATAAAGCTTTATAAAGTTAGGGGGCTGGTTAATATTCTAAATCTTCCTGAAATGTATTTGTTTTATATATATGGGGGGAGGGTGGTAGGTGGCTCCTGCCTACCCCAACACTGAAAGCGTTTAAACGCTATAACGCTGAAACGAGGCGACAATTCCCAAGCGTTCCCAAGTTTCAGAGACTCTATTACGCTGAAACGTGAGCCACCGTTTCCAAGTCTCGATAACGTTGAAAAACTTATGCCACCGTTTCAAAGAATCAGGTTAATACAGAAAAGAAAAGCCGTTATAGTGTAATAATTATACTTAATACCTCTCTGAAACATGCTATAACCTCGACACCTTATACAAGGCTCTGAGATCGTCTCTAAGGCATTATCGTCTCTAGGTATGGTTTAGTACCTATTTTCTCTAAGCTCGATTTTAGCCTATAGTTATCCACAAGTTATCCACAGGTAAATTAGTGCAATTATTTGCTCTGATTTGCTTGACATTGGCTCTTTAATTTCAGAAAATACGTAGTATATTAAATAACAGCCCTTTACTAGGGGCATAACAAAAAGGTGAAAATATGATAACAACAGAACACAAACAACAAATGCGAGATGCTTGGAGCAACTTGGAAAGCGAAGTATTAAGGCGTATATATTGGAGGCTAAACAAGGAATCCAAACATCCAGTATATGTTCATTCTTTGAGTGAGATTGATCTATTCAAAATGGATACATTCAAAGAGATTTTAATTCAACGCCTTGAGTGGTAATTTTAAATATTTTATAGGAGTAAATAAAAATGCAACAATTACAAGATAAAACAGTCAATCGTGAAACATGGTTGCAACTAGCTAATGAAAAACTACAGGAAAAAGTTTTTGATCCAGCTAACCTAATAATTCCCCATGATGTCAAAATCTCTGTGGGCTTTCCGTTAGGTTATAGAGCTGGGTGCAAGAATGAAACTGTAGGAGTATGTCACCCTAGAAGTCATTCAGAGGCTGGAGTTAATGAAATCTTTATTAATCCAACACGTGACGATGGTCTTGAGATTTTAGGAACTTTAGTCCATGAAGACATTCACGCTATTGACGATTGTCAAGATGGGCATGGTTCTAAGTTTAGAAGTATGGCTCTAGCTTGTGGCTTGACTGGTAAAATGACAGCTACAACTAACAGCCCTGAACTAGAGGAAACGCTACAGCAGATTATTTTAGAGCTGGGCGATTATCCCCATGCTAAAGTTAAGGCTTACAAGAAAAAGCAATCAGCAAGAATGTTAAAGCACGTATGCGAGAATGATTGTGGGGCTAGTTGCTATCAATCAGCTAAGCAGTCTGATGAGAATCCCATGCTATGTTCTAATTGTTCAGGGTGGGATGACTATGAGGACGAGTATAAAGAAGTCTACATGGTACAGGCTTAATTAATTAACAGGGGGTTTAAACGCCCCCACAACTGGAGGAATAAAACAATGGAAACATTATCAGAGACACTAGCAGACTTAGATATTTTCGAGGGTGAAGAGATCGAGTTAAGCTAGACTAACACCGCCAATAATAAGCTCCTTTACTGGGGCTTTAGGTGGTAGAAACATAACAAACTAAAGGAGGTTTCTAAAATGGTAAGAGATGAGTTACAATTAAAAATAAAAAATGTTTACGGTATGGATAGGATTTATCCAGCTTGTAGAAAGTCTCAAAGATTGGCAGACTTGAAAGGCTCTAAAACTTTCAGCGTTGAAGATGTCAAGCTAATAAAAGAGGAGCTTGAATTTAAAATAACATTCATGCCACAGGAACTAATTGACCTAGGCTTAGCATAGAATAAATTAGACCACGTTTAAACAGCCTCATTTATTTGGGGCTTTCGTGGTAGAAACTATTGACAATCATTTAATATTATGATTCAATATACAAACTAATAAAACCTGAAGGAGGTTACAAAAATGAAAGTAGAAAATTTATTCAACCCTGACACAGGCAATGACGTTGCAAATCAGTTTAGAATTTATACAGGTAAAGGCGTTATATTTCAATCATATGAAACAACTATTTGTATAAAAGAAAATGGAAAAGTATTTTTAAATAATGCAAAGTTAAAAGACTTGCAGAATAAACAGGCTTGGAAATCCTCGAGGACGACTAGCAAATGGTTAAGAATATTTTTAAATGAAGATAAAGAAACCATTGATAATAAAATAGCAAGTGGCGAGTACATATTGACAGACTTAAACACATAGGAGGACGTTTAAACATGACGACTAAAAAAATATTGGGTGTACCTTTCAGAGGTTGGAGAGAAGAGACAAGACTATTCAAGCAGGACTTGGCAAGGATGCAAGGGCTTGAGTGGGTGAGTTGGTTTATTCTTAAACCTATAACAGTACTTATATTAATAGCATTACTAATCAATGGAGGTGTTTAAACGCTATGAAAACTTTACAACTTACAAACGAGGAGATTATTTATTTAATCAAAGCAACGAATACAAGGTGGTCAAAGGTTGATAAACGTTTAAGAATTTTAGACAGCATGACAGAGGAGGAGATTGCAGACCATGATGCAGAGCTAGAAGGATTACATTTTTTCAAGCACGGTGAGGAGGTATCTTTTTATAGTAAAGAAAGAAGAGAGCTTGAGAAGTTGGAAACTTATTTAGAAGATAAATTATCGGAGGATGTTTAAACATGACACACTATAAATATAATAGAGAATTTAAATACTATAATAAAGACTTAGATAACGTTGACATGGTGAACTATATCAAGACTGTAATGGCGAATAACTTTATAGAGGAAATATATTCTTTATTTTTAAAATATCCACAGCAATTTAATCAAGCATTAAATGAGATAGAATATATATACTCTAAAAAGCTAGGTTCTTTTGTTTACCCACCTAAAAATTATGAGAGTTATATAAATGGCTTGGAGTTTTTAGAGAAGATTAATTTTAAGGAGGTTGTTTAAACATGATGCCTTATATTATCACTGGAATTTATATTATAATTGGGACAGGTGTTGCAATATGGTTTGATTAACGTTTAAATTCTAAGGACTTCTAAGCCTTTGATAACTGGGTCAAGGGCTGAAGTCGTTTAAATATTTACAAGCTCTTAGAGTGGACGAGAGGAGACGAGAGAGGGTGTTTAAACGCAGTCATTTAATTACAATTTAAGAGGGTAAAAATTGGTAGTGTTTAAACGCTTGTCAATAAAAAAAAAATTAATTTAATTATTTTTAATTTAGTTATTGACAGACGATTAAAAGTATGGCTTAATTACAAAATAAAAATTGAGGACTATTAATATGAAAATAAAAAGAGTAAGTAAATATACATTCGACAGCGAAGGACACCCTATTAATAAGAGAGGGAAAAGATTGACGAATAAATTTACAGCTACGTTTAAACAGTCTCCGTATAATGCAGGGGCTAGAGTTAACTGGATTCATTTTGAAAAGGAGGAGGTTGTAAAATGAGTAAGTCAACACCAGTAATAAGAGTTTATTTAGATACGCCAAACCTTACAGGTGGGGTTGAGATAGCAACATTCACAGATGAAAAATATTATGATGTTTGTTGGAGACCGTTAGAAAAACTAGCAGAGCAAGAAGGATATATAATAACTGAATCTTTAGCTGAGCTTTATGATGAGGATGTTTAAACGCTATGAAAAATAATTTAAAAAGTGCTTGACATCTTAACAGATTCATGTATAGTAAAACAATAAATAAATAAAGGAGTTATATTATGAAAGGATTATTACAAACAATAGTAGGCGAGGCAGTAGAGAGAGGGTACTATTATGGCATTGATTGTGGCGAGGGTTATGAATTTACGAGTGAGTATTTTTTCCAACACCCAACGCAGGACTTAGACTTGTTATGCAATCAGAAACCTGACGACCAATACATAGGCATGGACAATCTTGATGAGGGTCATATCTTTTTCTTTACCAAGGAACAGGCAGACCGTTTAAACAATGCAGTAGGTAAGGTTAAGTTCGACCATGAGATATGGAAGAGTGAGGAAGAGGAAGACAACGGAGACTATTACGAGGGTTGGATAATGTGGTCTAACTGGAATGACGGAGTAGAAAGAGTGTGCGATTATACCACAAACTTAGACGACTTGATAGGGTTGAGAGAGACGACTGACAAGTGGGAAGAAATGGTTACAGAATTTACAAACAAATTATAAGGAGGACGTATGAAATTCTATAGTAAAGAAAACTGTTATGATGCTTTGAGAGAAGCTGACATATCAACAGCTTGTCTACTGGATGATGTTGCAGTAAACCAAAGCAGTGAGATAAACCTAGAGGAATTGCAAAAAGATATAGAACATATTCTAAATCAAATACAAATAGCTCTCGATTATATTGAGAACGTTTAAACGGAGTAAGATATGAGAGGAATAAAGTGTGAACATTGTGGTTCTACTCAACTAACAGGTTACGTATATGCGTTTAAGAATCCTGCGTTTAAGGGTTGGGTTAAGGTTGGTAAGACAACAAACTTACAAAGTAGGTTAGGAAGTTTTAATACTGGTGTACCATTCAGAGATTTTGAATGTTTCCACGCTGTAGAAATACCTAAAAAGAAACTCAAATATTATGAGAACAAAATTTTAAAGGAGACTTTAATCCATGCGAAAGAAAGCAAGGGAGAGTGGAGAAAAATATCTAATAAAAAGTTAATGGATATATTTAATTGTTACACAATTGTTACATAACTGTAACACAAATGTAACATTGGTATGGTTAAATAGATTTTGTAGTTAGGAGTGAGCCTTTGTAAAATCCCACTGGTCTTATATGTCTGAAGTGCGAGTTAAGGATAAAAGTAAATGAGAACTAAACCACCATGCACTAACTACAAATTTGTCCGAGGAAAGAAGGACAAAACTCTTGAGAGCCTAGAGCAAGAGTATAATTCCGAGATAGGCAGTAGTTGGTAGACCTGCTTAAAAAAACTACCACTTAATTTTAAAGGAGGAAGAGTATGAGTAGAGTGTATGATACTTATTGTGATACAAGAGATGATATCTATATTGCAATGGGAGATGCAGGATTAAGTGAGGGACTGTTTAAACAACTTCACAATGAGCAGGGCAGGGATGCTGTTGCTTATGTAATTAGAGGACAACTAGGTAAAGAGCCAATCTTTTTTGATGAAGCTCTTGACCAAATAATAAAGGAGGTAAATAATGAGTACAATTAATGAGCCAAGTATCTATCAGATTGTTGATGAGGTATGTGCAAGAGACTTTGAAATCCTTGCAAGGTTATCAACCAATCAACGTGATAAATTTGTTAACATAATTTATGAAGATGTGTTAGCAGGTGATAGCCCTGAAGAAATAACAGAAGATGCAATCTATGATTACGTTGAAGAGTTTATTACTAAGGCTATCAGCGTATCGATTGATGACATTGTTGATTTTAATTTGTAACATGATTTGACTTTTGCTTTTTAATATGTTACAATCGAGTAACACTAACAAAGCAGATAACAAAATATATATTAATTATTATTTAAATTATTTTAATAAAGGAGAAAAGAATTGAGAGATTATATTAAAGAACTAATAGATAATCATTATGATAGTCAACCTTTAAAAGGTACAAGACCTAATGAGTTTGATTATCTAGTGGATAAAGATGTTAAAAAAATGGAGGAAGAATATGATTCAATATCAAAATCAAAAAGTAACAGCTAAGACTTATGCTAAACATCAAGTATCAGATTACTTAATGAGGTTGTTTGATGACCCTAATGTTCATATGGATGAGGACTTTGAAAACTTTACACATAAAGAACAAGAAGAAATACTTAGGCACGTTAGTTTGTTTGAGGATAGGATTCATAAACTATTAGGGGTATCGTTTAAACAGATCATAAGCTCTAGTAATTTTACAAAGGCTATATAACAGGAGGTTAATTATGGAATTTATATTAATAGTAGTAGGTGTTGTTACATTATTAACGACAACAGTTTTGTACATGTACTTGGTAGATGAGGAAAAGATAGAACCACACTACCCAACTACTGCACAGCGTGGAAACTTTTGGGATGCAGAGACTAAGAAGTTTTACAAATGGGATGAGTTGATGGAACTTAAAAAAGAGAGGGAACAAAATGACACAGCATGATGAAGCTGTTGAACAGCAAAGAGAAATACTTGAGTTAGAAAAACAAGCTAAACGAGTTGTAGGTATTGACACTAGGTACAAAGATGGGTTATGGTATAAACAAATAGTTGACTATGCAGATGGTCGAAGAGTTACAGAGTACAGAGATAAACGCAGAGCAACGATAGAGGAACATTATGAAAGGTGAAATATTTGGATTTGGAATTGGGTTAATGGTGGCTTTAACATTAATGAATGTAGTATTTATCGTGGAAGAAGTTAAAGAACAGAAAGGACAAAGCTATGAAGTTTGTCGAGATAAACTGTTCAAAGCTTATCCACAAGAAGTAGATTACAAAGAGTGGAGGACATGTATCAATGGCTAAGACATGGAACAAAACTACTCATGTACCTGCTACACAAGGCAGAGGCAAGAAAACAAGTCAAGGTAGAGGTAATGTTGCCTACTCTACCATGAATAAAAACAAGAAGGCATCGTTTAAACAATATCGAGGGCAAGGTAAATGAACGAGAAAATAATAACAATTAAAATTCCAGCAAGACATTTAGAATGGATTAAAAAGAACTATGCTAAATCTAAAAGTGGTCTGACCAGTTTGTTTGAGTATGGGGGTATAGATATCCAAGATGTACATGCCATATCAGACTTACTCTATCATCTTAATGAAGCATTAAAAATTGAAGGTGGTGAATGAACATATTTTATTTTGATGAATGTCCAACTATATCAGCAGAAGCACAGCCTGATAAGATGCTGGTGAAGATGCCACTTGAAACAGCACAGATGTTATGCACAGCACACAGGTTGTTAGATGGTGACGAGTATGCAGATGCTAATGGGTTATACAAACAAGCATACATGAACCACCCATGTACTAAATGGGCTAGAGAATCTAGCTCTAACTACTCATGGTTATATCGCCACTTCCTTGCACTAGGACTTGAGTATGAGTATAGGTACGGTAGGAAACATGCAAGTGTTGTTAAGTTAGAAGAACCACTGAGCAAGATGCCAGATAATATTACACATACAAGTATGACACCACTAGCACAGGCTATGCCTGAGGAGTATAAGAATGAGGATGCTATCATTGCTTATCGTGATTACTGCATTAACGAAAAACACTATGCCAAATGGGAACGCAATAGAGCTAAGCCTATATGGTGGACAACACAGGAAGCTGTTTAAACATTTTGAAATTAAGTATTGACAAGAGTTTCTATTCATGTTATAATGTCACCTTATGTATTTAAAAGAAAGAGAACAGTACGATACAGAGATTCTAACTCGTGATGAGTACAGAAGATTTGGTGAGTACCTAACTGTAAACAACCTAAACGTTGGGCACGTTGTTGAAAAGTTAGACGATACATTCAAGGTAACATTATCTAGTACACCTCTTACCTTTTGGGAGGAGATACTAGCTGAGATTAGAACTCTTGATTAAGCATACTAAGGGACAGCCCTCAAATGTAACTTCCTTTAGTCCTTGGTATTCAACAGAAGTTGAGCAAGTTTTCGGTGCTTTGTGCAATAAGAACCGACTCCGTTTAAACACATTAATAAATAAATTAAAATAATACTTTACTTTATGATTATAGTATGTTATAATGCACAAACTTAATACAACAAAGGAGGAAACTTATGTATGAGTATATAGAAGGTAGGTCAATGTGGGCTAAGGTTAGCACACCTAACGCAAACTTTGGTGACCCTAAGTATGAGATCACAGTCTTAACAGACCAAGAAACAGCCGATAGGTTGGAAGGTCTTGGACTATCTCAAGTGAAAGATAGAGCTGGTAATAATAAATTTGAAGAACCTGCATTTGCTTTTAGAAGAAAAGTAGAATCAGGTGGTCGAGTTAATCCTGCTCCATTGTTAGTAGATGCTGACGGTAATAAACTTGATGTATCAGTTGGTAATGGTTCTGAAGTTAAGGTTAAGTTCAAACCTTATTCAAGTAAGTACGGAACATTTGCTGAGTTAATAGCTGTTAAAGTTAATAAGTTAGTAGAGTATTCTGAACCTGATGCAGATAACGAGGAGTTTTAATTATGATTATTACTATTAACAATGACGATGGTAACACATCGTTTGATGTAAACAACATCAGCGATGATACTGTAAAGCAAGAAGCTACTGTTATCGTACAGAAAGTAGGTAACTTACAAGTTATCATAGAAGCTTTAGACTTTGCAAGTCGTACACATCGAGCTAACTTAGAAGAGTTGCTCAAAGATAGAGACGAAGCAATCGTTGAAACAGAACGTGCCAGAAATGATAAAGGGCAGTTCGTTGGCGATGACCCTGAGACTATTGAGGATGAATCAAAAGTAGCTAGTAAGTCAGATAAATAATAACCGTTAGTGAGGGCTAATATGGAAAACAAAACTTGGGATAAGTTACATCAACCGTGTCCACTTTGCAATAGCAGTGATGCATGTTCTATCAACGCAGATGGTTCAGCAAAGTGTTTCAGTTGTGGAGAATTTATGCCTAACTATAATAATTCATGTGAAGGAAAAGATATGGTACAACAAACAACAACAAATCAAACAGCGTTTAAACAACCTGATAATATAGATGCAGGAGTTTTCTCTACACTAACTGATAGACGTATCTCTCAAGATACTGCTAAGAAGTTTGGTGTTAAGGTAGTCCATGATCTACAAGGTAAGGTTATTAAGCACATGTATCCATATTACAATGGACATGAAATCTCTGCTACAAAAATAAGAAGTGTTGATAAAAAAGATTTCTTTGTTAATGGTTCGTATAATGAGACAGGATTGTTTGGTCAGCAGTTGTTTAAGGGTGGCAAGTATGTCACCGTGACCGAAGGGGAGTGTGATGCTATGGCAGCCTATGAACTACTAGGTAGTAAGTGGGCTGTGGTATCCATCAAGCGTGGTGCACAGGGAGCAGTCAAAGATATTAAAGAAAGCTTGGAGTTCTTTGATGACTTTGAAAACGTGATCGTTGCTTTTGATAATGATAAAGCAGGAAAGGATGCATCTGTAAAGGTTGCAAGACTGTTTAAACCCGGCAAGGCTAGGATACTCACACTTCCCAATGGGTTCAAAGACCCTAACGACATGCTACGTGAGAACAGACATAAAGATTTTGTCGAAGCGTGGTGGGCTAGTAAAGTGTATACACCATCAGGTGTTATTAATGTTACAGAGCAACGTGAGAAGTTTCACAATCGTGAGAAGAAACAAAGCATACCTTATCCTTATGAAGGACTCAACAAAAAGCTGTATGGCTTAAGACAGGGTGAGCTTGTAACTCTTACAGGTGGAACAGGACTTGGTAAGTCTAGTGTAACCAGAGAGATAGAGCATTGGCTTGTGAAACAAACACAGGACAACGTAGGTATTATAGCATTAGAAGAAGATTGGAGACGTACCATTGACGGTATACTTTCTATTGAAGCTAACGCTAGGTTATACATTGATCAAGAACGTGAGAAGTTTTCTAAAGAAGAACTTGATAAGATGTTTGACATCTTGTACGATGGTGAAAATAAGAACAGAGTATGGGTTCACTCACACTTTGGTACTAACGACATTGATGATATCTTTACCAAGCTACGCTTTATGATTATAGGTTGCGACTGTAAGTGGGTGGTAGTAGACCACTTGCACATGTTAGTAAGTGCAGTACATGAAGGTGATGAGAGACGAGCCATTGATACTATTATGACTAGACTTAGAAGTTTAGTTGAAGAGACAGGTGCAGGGATTATTCTTGTGTCTCATCTTAGACGTGTCGATGGAAACAAAGGACATGAGAATGGAATTGAAGTAAGTCTCTCTCACCTACGTGGCTCAAATAGTATTGGTCAACTATCAGATTGTGTGATTGCATTGGAACGTAACCAACAATCAGATGACCCTGATGAGGCTAGAACTACAAGACTACGTGTACTTAAATCAAGATACACAGGTGATGTAGGTATGGCAGCTAGAGTTATTTATGATGCAGATACAGGGAGATTAACAGAGCTAACAGACGAGGACATAGAGTTTGACCCGTCAGCAGATGAGGCATTTTAATTATGGATTTAGTATTTGATATTGAGACAGACGATTTACAAGCAACTCTTGTACATTGTATTGTAGCTCAAGATGCCGAGACAGGTAAGATATTTAAATTCCCTCCTCATAAATTAGAAGAGGGATATAGATTTCTTGCAACAGCAGACAGGCTTATTGGACATAACATTATTGGTTTTGACATACCAATGGTTCAAAAGTTTGGAGGTGTTGATCTCAGTAAGAAAGAAGTAATAGATACTCTTGTACTATCAAGACTATTTAATCCTAACCGAGATGGAGGTCATAGCTTAGAAAGCTGGGGCTTCCGTTTAGGTCTTGCTAAGATTGAGTTTGATGACTATGAAAATTATTCTAATGAAATGTTAGAGTACTGTGTTCGTGATGTAACCTTAAATACTTTAGTATATAAAAACTTACGTAATGAATCCAAAGGATTTAGTAAAGGTTGTATTAATCTTGAACAAGCAGTTGCTAAGATTATTAAACAACAAGAAGTTAATGGGTTTAAGTTTGACATGCAATCAGCTTTAGTTTTATTAGCAGAGCTAAGAGAAAAGAAACAACAGATAGAAGATGAAGTTCATAATACTTTTAAACCTAAGTGGGTAGATACTAAATTAGTAACTCCATACATTAGAAAGGATGGGCAACTATCTAAACGTGGCTTAACCGATGATGAATATGAAAGGTGTTTAAACACCATGAACTATGAACCGTTTATGAGACAGACACTGCAAGACTTTAATCTCGGTTCTCGTAAACAGATAGGTGAATACCTAATTGATTTCGGGTGGAAGCCTGAAAGATTTACACCTACAGGTCAACCTATTGTAGATGAGAAAACTTTATCAGAGGTTACACATATACGTGAAGCTAAACTTATAGCAGACTTTTTATTAATACAGAAACGTATAGCACAGGTTGATTCTTGGGTCAGTGCTGTTAAAGACGATGGAAGAGTACACGGATTTGTCATACCTAATGGAGCTATTACTGGAAGGATGACACATAGAAATCCTAACATGGCTCAAGTACCATCAGTTCACAGTCCATATGGAAAAGAATGTAGGGCTTGTTGGGTTGTCGATGAAGGCAACGTACTGCTCGGAGTAGATGCTAGTGGACTAGAACTTAGAATGTTAGCACACTACATGGACGATGAAACTTATATTAAGGAGATATTAGATGGAGATATACACACAGCTAATCAAAAAGCTGCAAAACTTAAATCAAGAAATCAGGCAAAAACATTCATCTATGCACTCATGTACGGTGCAGGAGATGAGAAGCTTGGAAAAGTGGTCGAAGGAAATACGTCAGATGGTAGACGAGCTAGAGAATATTTCTTCGATAATAACCCTGCATTTAAATCTCTTCGAGATAGAGTTACAAGAGCAGCAGGAAAAAAATTCCTTAAAGGGTTAGATGGTAGAAAGCTTTTTATACGAAACAATCATGCAGCTTTGAATACTTTATTGCAGGGAGCAGGTGCTATTGTTATGAAGAAAGGTTTAGAAATATTATCTAATAGATTAAATCTCAGCAGTACACCTCATAAGTTTGTAGCTAACATTCACGATGAATGGCAGATAGAAGTATCAGAATGTAGAGCTAACAAGGTAGGACAGATGGCTGTTGAATCTATTATAGAGGCAGGTAAGTTTTATAATCTTCGTTGTCCGTTAGATGGCGAATACAAAGTAGGGAGGAACTGGAGTGAAACACATTAATATACCTAACAATTACATCAAAAGAAAAACATCAACTATTGACTTTGGCTACGAAGAAAGCGAAGTAAGTGGTTACCTTAAGCCTATAAAGGAGGAACTAGAGTTATTAAAAAAAGCAGAATATAAAGTTACACACGGAGAATCTACAAGAACAGTAGCTTCTTGGTTGTCTGAAAAAAGTAACAGATATATTAGTCATGTAGGTCTTTGGAAACATATGAAACATACTAGAGTAGCAAGTAAAAGATTTGAAGATGGTGAATGGTGGTATGTAGGTCAGGCAGACGGAAGACGTAGAGTGTCTTCTCACGTAGGGAAAAATGAAAGAAGAATGTTTGTTAATGGTAAATATGTACCACAGTCTCATCCACTTTATAAAGCAGGAAGATACAAAAGTTTTGATGATGCTGCGTTTAGTTCTTTACAGAATTACGAAACATCTACAGAAGGAGAAGTATATATCATAACTAACCCTGCTTGGAAAGGCTGGATTAAAATTGGTATGGCTATTGATGCTGAGGACAGATGTAAAGGTTATCAAACATCTAGTCCACTTAGAGATTTTAAATTAAAGTTTAAAAAATACTTTGATGATAGAAGAACTGCTGAACAAACAGCTCATACTTTATGTGCTAAGAAAGCAGAGAAACGTAAAGGCGAATGGTTTAAGTTAGACTTAAAGACAGCAAAAGAGATAATAAATAATATGGAGGTCGTTTAAACATGGCTAAATCAAAGAAAACCCTTGACACATTAGTCGAAGATATATATAATAAGATAGGTGTACTTGCTGATGGTGAGCATATTGACCTAGATGAGGACACCATAGAACAGTTCGGTGAGTCTATGAAAGACATACTTTACAAGTGGTCTCACCCTGAACCAAGAGGTGATGCAACCTTACGCATGTCTAACATAGGCAGGAAGTCACGACAGTTATGGTTTGATATGAAGTCAGAAGGTACTCCTGAAAGGATGCCACCATCTTTATTCATTAAGTTTTTATATGGACATTTACTTGAAGAGATAGTTATATTTCTTATCAAGCTATCTGGACATACAGTTACTGATGAACAAAAAGAAATCAAAGTATCTGGAATCAAAGGACACATGGACTGTGTTATTGATGGGGAGGTTGTAGATATTAAGACTGCTTCTGGTTATGCGTTCAAGAAATTTAAAGACGGTACTCTTGCAGAAAATGACATGTTTGGATACATGGCTCAACTTGCTGGATATGAAGAAGCACAAGGCACAAACAAAGGTGGATTCCTTGCTCTTAATAAAGAGTCTGGTGAGTTAGCTTTGTACAGACCTGATGAATTTGATAAGCCTAATATTAAAAGTAAAATAAAAAATATTAAAGCTGCTATTAAGCTAGATAATCCACCAAGTCTGTGTTATAATCCTATACCTGATGGTAAGTCTGGTAACATGCAACTTGCTAGAGAGTGTGTATACTGTAGGCATAAGTTTGAATGTCATAAAGATTCTAATGAAGGTAAAGGTTTAAGAGTATTTAAATATTCTAACGGATTGAGATACTTAACTCAGACACCTAAGCCCCCTAAAGTTATTGAGGTAACACAAATATGAGTGGAAGAAGATCAAAACAATTAAGACGTAGGGCAGAAGACTTACTAATTGAGTGGATTAGAACTATGGTTCCTGATGGAGAAGACCCTAATAGAATCAAGAGACAAAACCTAGATGAGTTCTTACCTACGCAAACACATATCTTTGCAGGTGGACAATTTAGAATGAGTGCTTATACTTTAAAATGGTTTTATAAAAAAGTAAAACGTAACCCCAATGTAACACTGGAGAATATCAATGCCTAAAAGAGTACCTCGTAAACCGAGACCAAAGAAGATAGGAATACCTAAAGGATATGATAGCATGTGGGAAGTTACCTTACATGAAACTATATTACAAGACTGGAAACATCACTATGAGTCTATTAAGTATATCATCAAGAAAGATTACGAAGTAGACTTTGCCAAAACAATAGAAGATAAAACTATATTGTTAGAAGCAAAGGGTAGGTTTTGGGACCACGCTGAATACAGTAAGTATCTGTGGATAAGAGAAGCACTACCTGCTAACATGGAGCTAGTCTTTTTATTTCAAAAGCCTTTCTCTCCTATGCCGGGAGCAAAGGTAAGGAAGGATGGAACAAAACGTACCCATGCTGAATGGGCTGAAACAAATAACTTTAGATGGTTTAGTGAAGAGACTTTACCCGATGACTGGAGAAATGATGGAGTATAAATTTAACGAAAGAAGACATATAATTGAACTTAAAGAATATATTGACAATACTTACGGAGAACACTATGCTTCTGATAAGTATCAAGCAACAGATATTATCATTGATTCAGGTCATGGCGAAGGTTTCTGTATCGGAAACATTATGAAGTATGCTAAACGCTATGGAAATAAAGAAGGAAAGAACAGAAAAGACTTGCTAAAAATCTTACACTATGGTATAATAATGCTTAACATTCACGACACAGAGAACTCATAATGGTAGAAGATAAAGTAGGAATAAAAGAATACTTAGGTATTAAAATTAATTACAGTAATGAAAAACTATTAGATAAGTTTAGTCTTGATACATTAAAAGACAGATACTTATGGGAGAATGAAACACATGCACAAGAAGCGTTTGCCCGTGCCTCGGTCTTCGGGGCAACCTACAAAGGTCACACGGATTTTGAATTGGCTCAAAGGCTTTATCACTACAGTTCCTCTTGTTGGTTCATGTTTAGCACTCCTATACTTAGTAACGGGGGAACAAGTCGTGGTCTTCCTATTAGCTGTTTCCTCAATTATGTACCTGATAGTCGCAGTGGTTTATCAGATCATTATGACGAGAATATTTGGTTGGCATCTTCAGGTGGAGGTATTGGTGGATATTGGGGAAACATTAGGAGTAACGGTATTTCTACTACTCACGGTAGTAAGTCTACTGGTTCAATTCCTTTTATCCATGTAGTTGATTCACAGATGTTAGCCTTTAATCAAGGCACAACAAGACGTGGTTCTTATGCTGCATACATGGACATATCTCATCCAGAGATTGAAGAGTTTATTAACATGCGTAAAGAATCCGGTGGGGATATCAATCGTAAGAATCTTAATCTTCATAACGGTATCAACATTACCAATGAGTTTTTAAAAGCTGTTGAAGAAGATGCAGACTTTAGATTGATTGACCCTAAAACTAACGAGCCTACTAAGATTGTAAATGCTAGAGACTTATGGTGGCAGATCATCAACGCTAGAGCAGAGACTGGTGAGCCTTACATGGTCAACATAGATACATGTAACGAAGCTTTACCAAAAGAACAGAAAGATTTAGGATTAGAAATTAAACAGAGCAATCTTTGTTCTGAGATTACTTTACCTACTAACGAAGAGAGAACAGCAGTGTGTTGTTTATCTTCTGTAAACTTAGAATACTATGATGAATGGTCAGAGAATCCAGTGTTCATAGATGATTTAATAACCATGCTTGACAACGTTCTTCAACATTATATTGATAACGCTGTTGACACAGATAACTTAGGAGAGTACAATGCAAACTTTAAAAGGTTTCAAAAACATATTAAAGAAGGTAAAGAAGGGTTTACTAAATCTGCCTACTCAGCTTATAGAGAAAGGTCATTGGGTCTCGGTGCGATGGGCTTCCATTCGTATCTCCAATCACGCAACATTCCTTTTGAAGGTATCTTCGCTACGGGTTTCAATCATAAAGCGTTTAAACATGTTAAGACACATGCAACCAAAGCTTCTGAAAGACTTGCAGATGAAAGGGGGGAAGCTCCTGATGTCAGTGGTAGTGGCAGGAGGAACGCTAATCTACTCGCTGTTGCTCCTAACGCTAGTTCTAGTATCATATGTGGTGGTACTTCTCCTTCGATTGAGCCATATCGTGCTAACGTTTATACGCACAAGACTCTAAGTGGTTCGTTCCAAGTTAAGAACAAATACCTAGAAGAGGTATTACAAGACAAAGGACTAAAGAAAAATGAGTTGACTGCATTGTGGAAAGACATTGCAGGTAACGAAGGTTCAGTACAACATCTTGATATATTAACTGATGAAGAAAAAGAAGTATTTAAAACTGCTAATGAAATAGATCAGATATGGATTATAGAACATGCATCTAAACGTCAAGAGTTTATTTGTCAAGCACAATCCGTTAATCTTTTCTTTACACTTCCTAAAGCTACAGAGCCACAGGAAGTACATGATGAATACATGCAGTACGTTAATGATGTACACTGGTATGGTATGAACAAACTAAAGTCTTTGTATTACTTTAGAACTAATGCTGCTAGAAATGCAGAAAATGTAAACGTTAAAGTTCAGCGTATTAAACTAGATGATGCTGAGTGTATAGCTTGTGAGGGTTGATATGGATTGTTGGCACTGTGGAACACAATTAATATGGGGTGGAGATCACGACATAGAAGATGAGAACGATGAGTACATTATGGAAACTAATTTAAGTTGCCCTAAATGTAACTCGGCTGTTATAGTTTATTTACCAAAAGATTAATATGAAACAATCAGAATTTGACAAGGTGTTTAGCCAAAAGTTTTCAGGCTTTACAAGTAGGATGTGGTTAGATTATTGTGATGAAAATAATAATCCATTCGCAAAAACAAAAGATTACGCAGGATATGTAATTGAAAATTTTAAATATTTAGTTAAGAGATTTAACGAGGAGAACATATGAGCTTATTAGACACAAGAGATTATTACAAACCATTCGATAACCCTTGGATGTTTGACTACTATGTCTTACAAAACCAAATGCACTGGATGCCGGAGTCAGTACCTTTACACACCGATGTAAAAGATTGGCAAGAGTTAGACCCCAAAGAAAAGAACTTACTAACACAAATCTTTAGATTGTTTACTCAATCAGATGTAGATGTTGGTGCAGGTTACGTTGATAGATACATGCGTATCTTTAGAAAGCCTGAAGCTAGAATGATGATGGGGTCGTTTGCTAACATGGAGTCTATTCATCAACATGCTTACAGCTTACTACTTGATACAGTTGGTATGCCTGAGATAGAGTACAAAGCTTTTTCAGAGTACGAAGAAATGGCTGACAAACACGAGTACGTTCATAACATCAAGACCATCAAGAAAGATAAGAAGAGTATTGCAAAAACTTTAGCAGTCTATTCAGCTTTTACAGAAGGACTACAATTGTTTAGTAGCTTTGCAATCTTGTTAAACTTTCCAAGGTTCGGCAAGATGAAAGGTATGGGACAGATAGTTACTTACTCTATACGGGATGAGTCTATGCACGTTGAAGCTATGACTAAACTCTTTAGAGAATTTATACAAGAGAATTTAGATATCTGGACAGATGATTTTAAAGCAGAACTCTACGAGATTTGTAGACAGATGGTAACACTAGAAGATAAGTTCTTAGACCTAGTGTTTGATATGGGAGACCTTGAAGGTCTTACCAAGAAAGATATGTATGCTTACAATAGATACATAGCTGATAGAAGATTGCTACAGCTTGGTCTTAAAACAAACTATGACCAACGTGAGAATCCTCTAGGGTGGTTAGATGAAGTGATGGGTGTTGAACACCAGAACTTTTTTGAAGGTCGTGCAACTTCTTATATGAAGGCAGGACTAAGAGGTAGACAGGATAAGATAACCTTTGCAAACTTGGAGAGTGATAATGGTTAATAAAAGTGAAGCTAACTTAGTAAGTTTTAAAGTGCTTCTTACACGGAACAATGATATTGTGACAGAGTTTAGTATGCTACCGGAGGATATGGTAGATGAGATATTCCCTCTTGATGAGAGAGACGTAATCAAAACAATCCTCCGTAACGGTAAGTCAAAGATGGGAGACTTACATAATTATTTTCAAAGAGAGTTAAACGTTTTAAAGTAATTATCCAGCTAAAGGATTCTTATTCTCTTCTTTAAATATTTTGATATCAGTCTTAACACTTTCGATATCAGCTTTCATACCTGACATATCAGACTTGATTGCTTCGACTTTGTTAGACTGACTATCAATCTTAATTAAAATAGTTTCATCAATCGTCTTGTTCATATAAGACACAGAAGTTTCTAAAGCTTCTATTCTTTTTTCAATCTCACCTAAACCATCATCAGTTTCTTTAGCTTGTTGAGCTTTAGTTTCTAAGTTCTCAATTCTATTGACATAGGTTGCCCCAGTGTATCCAAATCCGGCTAGTGTTCCTATGATACCCATCAACGCAATAAACTGTGTTGTTTTATTTTGTAACCAATCCATAATGTTCTCCTATAATTTTGGTTGTAGTTCTCTCATTTCCATCAAAGTTTCTAAACTCTGACCTGCCATTTGATAAAAGCCTTCGATGTTATCTGACAACATATTGTTGGCATAGATATCTGTAGACTCGTACCATGTTTCTTGGTCGGGCAATGTCACTAACCTATAGTTATTAAAGTTAGGAACAAATCCCATGTAAGCTATGATAGTATTCTCTGACCCATACTCACCCGTCTCTTCTTGTTTAGCTTCGACATCATCTTGTGCATCTTGTAAGTTCTGAGCTATAACATTAGCTACAGTTTGTTCAGCTTCTGTGGCTGATGTATCTGTAGAGACTGACACATCTATTTGACTTTGTAAACTTTGAGTAGTGGTTGTATCAACTGCAACACTGACTGTCTCAACTGTCTCAGTTTCAACACTTGTAGAGCTTGTAACACTAGCACTCATATCTAATACTTGATTGTTTTGTGCAGTAGAAGATGCAAATTGTTCTGATATACTAGGTGAATTACTAGTACTTACACCACCACCAGAACTAGACGATGATACGCTAGAAGCTCCTGTCGTTCCACCTGTAGCGTGTATAGAGTTTCCTGATGTAGTCCCACTAACACTAGACTTAGCTGTGCTTAGAGTAGAGGAGACAACACGTAACGCTGTTTCTTTACTTATTGAACTCTTTTCTTCTGGTAGTACAGCACCAACAACAACCTCTTCTTCTATTATTTCTTCTATAACTTCTTCTTCTTCAATGAGTTCTTCAATAAGTTCTTCTTCCGGCTCTTCTGCATACGCAAGTTCTTCTTCCACAGTTGTCTCTTCCTCAAACCACTCCTCCCTTTCTGCAATAAATGTTTCTTGAAATACAAACTCTTCAACCATTAAATTTTCAACCGGTAGAAAAACTTCTTCTTCAGGCAGAACTTCAAAAGGTTCTACAACTTCTTCATATTGTTGTACAGGTTCAAAAGATTCTGGTTCGTCAAAAACAAATTCAGGTTCTTCAAAAGTATCATACTCAGGTTCAAAGATATACTCTTCAAATATTTCTGGCTCTTCATAAGTGTCATACATATCATACTCTTCTTCGTAACCATAATCAAATTGTTCTTCTTGATAGCCATAATCCATTGTATCTTCTTCAAAGTATGCAACAGATTCTTCTTGTCTATAGCCTTGACAGAAGGGTCCATACTGTGGGTCAAGGTCACACTGTTGGTCATCATAAGCTTCCCAATATCCGGGACAACTTACATCGTTTAACGCATTGCTACAATCTATAGAGGGTCCAACGAAAATAGACCCACCATTTTCTAAGGTTTGATTTTCACCTATATCATTCCAGTCTTGATTAACACAAGTGGTTGAATTAATAACTCCTGTATTACATTCATCGTGAAAATAATAAGGTTCAAACTCATCTTCTTTACCCTGCACTCCTATGAATACATCGTGGTTTTGAATATCTAACTGACCATAGATAGCTTCATAAGTATTATTAGGATACAACCAAAGCTCAAAAGTATTTTTAGAATCTCTATAGTATTCCCACATTTCATACCAACCAAAAATAACTTTATCATCAAAACTTTTGGCTAACATAGAAGAGTTTTGACCCATAATAAGGTCAGTCCAAAAAGGATACATTGTATAGTTGGTGTTAGGGGATGGGCTAGGATTGTATTGCGTACAGTTCTTTTCCCATGTGTTAGCTGTTGATAATGAGCCTAAGATTAAACAACCATTACTAGCCATGTAAGCACTGTTAAAAGTTTCACCAAAGAAAGTAAAATCAAAACCTAGATTAAAGCTTTGTGATGTGCCATCATCACTGGCTGACATATCAGTGGCGTTATCTAAACGTAAATCCCAGAGTTGGTTATTAGATGTAACTGTAGTAGTTACTTGACTAAAAAGACTAACGCTTAAAAGACACGCTACTGCGTAGCATAAAATTCTTTTCTGCATTGCCTTGTAGTTTTAGTTTTTTTTGTGTAAGTTTTTTTAACTAAACCTACCACATCTTTATTGATTTTATCTCTGTTAGGATTTTTATCGTTTTTGCATTGCTGTATAAAAAGTTTCTCTTGTTCTTTAGCATCAGGTCTTTTTGATTTATTTTCTGCCCAAGCTTTGGTAGCTTCCTTACCTATCTGACCTTGATAAGGGCAAGGCGTACCAGCCATTTCCATAGCCTTAAATACTCTCGGGTCTTGACAAAGTATAGAAACTGAAGCGACTTTCATGCCGGTATCGTATAGATACTTGGAAAGTTTTAAGCGTTCACAGTTCTCGTCAGTCACAGTACTACCTGTGGACAGACCAAATACTTGCCCTTGAAAAGCACCAGAACGACCTACAGTACAGAGGTCTTGGGAGTAAGACATAATACTAGGTGCAATAGCAGAAGCAGGGGGTGCTTTGCTACGTACATTCTGATTAATTGTTTGGGTAGAGTTAGACTCGTTAATATTTCTGTTAGTGTTATCAGACTTAGTATTGTTATTATTGGTATTAGTATTATCAGTGGTAACATTAGAATCTGATGTAGATTTATTAATGTTTGTATTGTTATTGGTATTGGTATTGTTACTAATAGAATTACTGTTGTTATTGACGTTCTGATTTACAGTAGAGTTTACAGTAGAGTTAGATGTAGACGTAGAAGTATTAACGTTGTTATTATTGTTTGTATTTGTCGAGGTGTTATTTGATGTCGAGGTATTTACGTTAGTATTATTTGACGTATTAACATTAGTATTATTATTAGTGTTAGTATTTATATTTGTATTGTTATTAGTATTAGTATTTGTATTAGTGTTAGTATTTGTATTATTGTTGGTATTGGTATTAGTCGTTACTGTAGTATTAATGGTAGTTAAACCATTGTCTTCACAATACTGTGTACCGGCTGTACAATCACCAACTGGGTCTGCTTGTACCCCAAACGAAAACGTTAGTAATCCTAATATAAATAACGGTCCCAATAAATCTTGGTTTAGCCCTCTCCTTGTCATTTTTATTTAGCTCCTTTTGTAAAGTCTCCTTTAGACTTAGATGAATTTGTATAGAGACCAAACCAAGCTGCTCCTGCCCCTACGACTACCGATATTAACCCTGATTGTTGCATGGTAGGGTCTTCTAATCCCATGAACCAAAATGTGGTATAGTATAATAAATACATGTACACACTTAAAAAAGCACGAGGTATAATTCTCCAGCTATCTACAGCTTGAGCAACAAAGATAAGTTTTTGATAAGGGTTATCGTTCTTTTCATCTTCTAACTCTCTTATCCTATCTTTTAGTTCTGACTTCTCTTGTAGCAAAGCCATGAATTTATTAAGGTCTATTTCAACCTCATTCCTATCCATATCTCCACTGAAACCACTCATGCCCATGTTGTTATTCATTTTGCCCTCTTTTATTTTTTAACTAAACTACCACCAAAATACATGCCTATAATAGCTGATACTAAGTTGGTATCTAGTTGCGTAATTACCAAGCCTTGGAAAGTTATCCACTGAAAGACTTCTCTACCATCAGTAAAGAATAAAAAGCCCGGTTGAAATAATGTATAGCCTACTGTCACATCGACATCTGGATAATATACTGCTACGAGTTTAGGTAGTATAACGATTGCAAAGATTGCAGACAAAGCAATGATACGTCTTGTCCATTGAAAGCCTTTATCTTGTACGTTCCTTGCAGACTCTACAGCTTTGAGTTGAAACTCGCCCCTTGTAATCAACATCTTCTGCTCATCTTGTTTAGCCTTCATACGTTGAGACCATAGACTTAACACACTACTAAGAAGTGTTGAGCCAAGCATTGTTATAATTTCAAAAGGGAACATATTATTTATCCAAAGTTAAAGTTGATTCAAGTAAATCGTTTATAGAATCTAATAAATACTCTGGCACATCTGCACCGAGTATATCATCTTCGTTGTATGCAATCATATAAGACTCTATAAGGTCTTCATACAAGGGTCTAAAGTCTTCTCGCTGTATCCAAGGCTCGTTACAAATTGTACGAGCTTTACAATCTATTCTGTAAGCTTTGTCTAATTGTTTCTCTGTGTAAAGTAACATTATATTTGGTCCAGAACAACTTGTTGTAGTTCAATACTACGTCTACCTACTTGTGTAAACCAACGACTGTCTTGCATTTGAGCTGACATTTCTTTCCAGTTGTGTTCTCTACAAGCCTGTAGCATCTTGCGAAACTTTGAAAGCCTTGTACCACCTAAGTTAAAACACATGTTGACTAACACATGCTGTATCTTTTCAGGTAGTTTATAAAATTCTTCTTTATCACCAAACACATGTATAGCTTCTGCATAGTGTCTATCAAAGTCTATGGTGTAGTATCTATCTACAGCCTCTTGAGATACAGGTGTACCAACTTCCCAATCATATTCAGGGTCATTAGGTTGACATAGATGACCAACTCCTAGAGTCTTATAGCCTAAACTATCCATATAAATCTCTAGGACTTCGCCCTCGTGTCGTTTGATTTCAACCTTACATTGTTCTATGTTCATACTATTGGTACTTAATAAGGGGTTGATTGTAGGGTAATCCTGTGATGGGGTTGATTCTATCAGCAGCGTTATCCTGTGTAAAAGGTACTTGAGGACCTTCAATAGTTTCTTCACCGACTAGTCCTCCTTTTGAAAACCCATATAAATTAGTTTTTTTAGTATTTTTTATGTTTGGTTTATCAATAAATAATTGTTCTTCAGTTAACATTTCTGATGCTCTGTTAGTATAATCTACCAATTCTGAACCTAAAGGAAGTGTTTTAAGAGTAGTTACAGCAGCTCCTGAGTAGTCTCCTGCTTCAAAGTTTCTATAGGTTTTTCCAAAACCATTCCAAATTCTATCTACCTGACTAAACAAAGGAGATATATTAGAAGTAGCATTGCCCCAACCATTACCTGACCAATTTCCCGCTACTCTAGCTATTTTCTCTACTCTCCAATCTGTAAAACCCGCTAGTCCAGCACCTTGTGCCCACCATTTAGCACCAAAATTTTCTGGTTCGTTTTCCTTGTAAAACTCTCTAGCAGGACTTAGCTCCATTTGTAACTCTCTAAGACCACCAAAAATTGTTATTGTCCCCAGCATTTTTATAGCAAGTTTTAAATCTCCGTCTTCAACTCTTTTAATTAAGCCATTCATTTGAGCAACTTTATACTGTGCCCAAGATAAAAATAAACCAACAGATTTTACTAGAGGATTATTAGATTGAGAAAATAACATTCTATTACCAACTCCCGGTAATCCAACATCTCGTTTCATTGCTTTGTTACCTGCTTTAATTAAAATACTTTCACCAGTTGGAGAAGCTAAAGCCTCTTGAACACTTTTAAACTTATTTAAACCTTTTATGTCTTTTAAATCTAAACCATAATATTTTAAACGAGTACTCAAAGACTTACTTATGTTTTTACGATTACCAATTTTTTTTGATATAGTAAATATTTCATCTATCCCAGAACTAAAAGCAACCTTTGCTGCAAAGTTAGTTGCTGGAGCCATACCGTTGTATTTAAAAAATGTTTTTGTCCACTCTCCTAACTTTTCTTGAAACTTAGTTGTAGGGTGCACCCCAGCCGAGAAAGCTCCTTCCAAATCTTTTATAACAGTAGAGCCAATATCAGTAGCCCTTGTTCCTCCGATACCATACATGGCAGGAACTCCGTCCTTTTTCCATGCTTGACTAAATCCTTTAAACGCTGACCATGAACTACTATTTTGAAACGGTTGTAAAAAGTCTCCTAACTGTGGTATAATAGAACGTGGTAACATAGTAGAGTTAGATAAAAATGTTAGTAAAGCAAACCCATTCTTACCTAAGTTACTTTGAAACGGGTCATTAGCAGCTTTGTGAAGCATACCAAAGTAAGCATTAACACTATTACCCATTAATTTAATTTTAGAAGCATATTCTTTTTTTGTAATTAAACCGTCTGCATATTTCTGACTTAAACTTCTTTTTAAAGACTGTAAAACTTCTCCGTTTTGTCCAAACTTTCTAGCAAACTCTACACCTTTTACCGTGTTAGTTGTCCATACACTTAATACTCTACTAAGATCATCTTCTAAAATAGGTTCTAAAATTTTTCTAGCTTCAATGCTCTTAAACATTCTTTCTTTCTGATAGTTTTTTAATTGAGGAACTCCAGTAAACGTACCTAACTTACCGTTTCCAAAATTAGATTTTTTAAAAACCTTTTCAACTCCGTTTCCTGTTACATTATCTACTATCTCTTCAGCTACCTTTGATATTTTTTCTGCTTTCCATTTAGGGTACTCAACTTTTAAAGCTTTTTTAACTATAGACTTAGCACCGTTCATATCAGAAAATAATTTATTAACACTCCATATCTGAGGAAGATCATAGTTTTTTATTTTATCAAAACTAATAACTTCTCCAACATAGTTATTCATTTCTTTAACATATATCTTAGCATTTTTAACTAAGTTATCTACGTTTTGCATATTTTCTGGAGTTAGTTTGTAAGTGTTTTTTACTTCTGCTCTCGTACCTAGCTGCCTAATAATCTTAGCTGCTGCCACTCTTTCAATTTCTGTTCCACCTTGAACAACTTCTGATATTCTTCTACCCCACAAACTTGTTAAAAAATCAGAAGCTTCTTCAGCTCCTATAATATTTTTATGTCTTCCGTCCATTTGATGAAACATTAAACGAGACAGTATTTCGTTTTCACCACCGTGATTTACACCACGAGTAGCGGTAGTACCAGACCCCTTAACTTTTAAAAAGTTATGTAAGACTCTCATAGCATTATTGTTAATAATACCAAAAGCCTTTTCTTTTTGACCAGCTAACAGATAATCAGCATCTTTAACTCTATTATAAACAAATCCAAAAGTCATACCCGCACCAATTAAACTATAATTAATTGCATCGTCTTCGTCACCTATAAAAGTTCCAGCAGTAAAACCAACACCAGCTCCTACTAGTGGTCTAAAAGTTTCATTTAAAACAGACTGTAAAATACCATCAGTAATTTCTACATTGTTTTTACGCATAACTTTTAAAGTTCCATCAGTAGCTACATACGCTTGACCTTTAGCATACTTTTCCATTAATGTAAAAAATTCGTTATCTAAAAAATCTTTAGCTTCTTTAGCTTTCTTTTCTAGATTATTAATTTGTCTATCGCTAAAAGGTTTTTTACCTACATCTTCAATTTTTAATTTACTAGATTTTTTATCAAACTTAGTGTTTGCTGATTTTGCTTCTGCTAGTTTTTTTCTAGTGTTGTTTGCTGATATATATAGTTTACTTAAAACTAATGAGCCTTCTAGTTCTTTTAAAAAACTTGAGTTTTCTTTGAGTGCAACCGGTAAAACTTTTTCCAAATCTTCTGTTTCTTTAGCATTTAATTTTACAACTGGCTCATCTTTAACAGAGCTTTTAACAATTGTATCAGCATCAGGACTATCTATTTTACCCAAATTAATCTCTTCATCTGATAGTGATCTATATCTATTAGAGATAACAGAACCTAATAAAGAACTAGCTCCTCCCACACCAGCTCCAAACAAGACATTATTAGGATTAACTTCACCATAAGCAGCGTACTCATACAGTGCCATATCAGTTGCACCTATAGCAGCACCAGTAGTGGTTGCTCCGATCTTACCTAACTTTGCAATCTTTGCCCAAGGTATAAAGAATGTTACAGGGTCTGCAATAGCAACTCCTACTCTACCTGTTATTGTGGCAGCATCATCAGCACTTTCTCTAAAATCTACACCATACTTTTCTTGCATAGCATTAAAAATTTTATCTGTTCTTTCTTTTTCTATTTCTTTAATGTTATCTTGAAAAGATTTATTGTTACCTAACGTTGCCATTCCTGCTTGTACAGTTCTAAAAAGATTTCCGAGTGTAAGCCTTTCTAACTTACCTCCTAATTCTACTTTCTGTGCAAACGTAGGTTCAGCACTTGGTAAGTCTTCAGAAGGTTGGGTGTTGTATAAGTTTAAAAAATAATTACCTTTTTCTATAACAGGCTCTTGCTCTACTGTTTCTTTTTCACCAACATACTTTTTTAACTGTACGTCTTCTTCGAGTACCTGCTCTTGAAGTGCAATACGTTCTTCTTCTTTTTCTTCCTCTTCTTGTAGTCGAGCCTCTTCCTCATCTTGTACTGATGTGTCTGGAGAGTTATAAAGATTTAAAAAGTAGTTTGTATCTTGTACTTCTTCAGGCTCTTCTTTTTTTTCTTCATTATCTTTTATATCTGCGTTGTACAGATTCAAAAAATAATTATCATCATAAGATGTTTGGATGGACATTTAGTTTCCTATGCTAAAGTTTCTACAAACTGTTGAACTAATTCTTGTTTTCTTTTTTCTGAAGTTTTGTTATTTACTTTGATATTATTAACTCGTAACCACTTCCTAAACTCGCTTCCTGCAGCAGAGTTATAAGTAGCATTACCTTCTAAATAGTCGTTTGCTTTTTTAAGAACTCTTAATCTAACTTGTTCGTCACTTGCACCTAGAATAGATAACAGTGCCTGAGGAGCTTCTGAATAAGCCTTACGTGCTGCTTCAGTGTTCATTATATCTTCCTCAGAATCCATATCTAAAATACTAGGTTTTTTATTTACTACTGTCTGAGATGACGGACTAATTCCTTTCTTAGAATTTAAATAAGTAATAAGCTTAATATATTCGTCAGTTGTAAAATCATCTTTCTGATTTACCATCTCGTTTAAACGAGCATCAATCTCTTCTGAAGACATTTTATCAGCTCCTAAAATTTCAAAATCTTTTACAAGTTCTGCTTGTGTCGGTATGTTAGGCGAAAGCAAAGAGTCTTTAGGGGCTGGTGTAGGAGCTGGAGCAGGACTAGAAGTTGAAGATGGTGTTCCGGGCTTACCTTCTTCTGTCCATTTTTTTACTAAGTCTATTGGAGCATCATCAATTAAAATACTTCCTTTTCCATAGTTAGTTAAGTAAGCTGTACCGTCTTCAGTAATACCAACAATTCGTTTTCCTGTAGGACCTTTAACAGATTCTTCTGCAAGTTGTCCAATCTCATCAGCCGATTCAGGAAACTGTGCAATAAGACCATTCCAAAACGCAGCTTTTTCTTCATTTGTTCTTGAACCATCCTTCCACTCAGGAGCATTTAAAACTGCTACTACTCTATTTCTATCAAATGTAGGAGTCTCAGGGGTGTCTAGTGGATTTTTAGAAGTATCTTCTGGTACATCAATAGAACTTTGAGCTTCGTCTATATCGACTGTAATAGTCCCGTCTTTTTTATTAGGAGCAGGAACCTCGATATTATCTTTAGAAGGATTAAAAATACTTTTAACAAAATTTTCTCTTGCAGTACGTTTATATGTTCCCCTAGGTTCTTCAGACATCAATAAAAATCCTCCTTTACCAACTTTATATGTTAAATCTGAACCTATAACTTGTTTTAAGGCAGTATCAAAAAAAGATTTAATACCTCCATCAGGAATCATTAAAGGACCGGCTCCTGATTTTTCTTGGTTATTTTTAAATATTTTAAATTGATAATCAGCTATAATTAAAGCATCATTAATAATATTTTGTTTTTGTGAATCGGTTAAATGCTTACCATTATCGTCTTCAAACTCTTCTAAAAAATTAGCAACTGTTGTTTCTTTTTTACCTATCTCAATTTTAAAATCTGATTTTTTAAATGTTCCCTCTCCTGTTAATACTGACTCAGCCACTTGTTTTAACTCTTCAGTAAGGTCAACTTTGGGTTGGAATACTTTTGTCTTAATCATTGATTCTAACTGTACATCAGGAATAGGCTCTTTAATACCGTAAGCACTATTAACTTTATTCATGTTAATAAAGGTGTTATTTACTAATGTTTTTAGTTCTGCTTTATCTTGTTCAGTATATCCTTCAGGCAGTGTGACATTAACATCTCCTAGTTGATCGTTAGAAGATTTTAAACCCATGCCTCCAAGTAACCAGCCTCCAACATTATCTTGTTTATTAATAATGTCAACACCTTTTTGTAGTTTATCTTTTAAAGGTTTTAAGTACGCTGCTCTTGTTTCTTTAGTATCTTTACCTATTGTTCTAAAATCTGAATAACCGCTTACCTTTTGTCTATAAGCATCTATATCATCTTGTATTAATTTTTCTACTGATCTATTAAACTCTAGTTGATCTTCTGCTAGGGCAGAATTATATAATTTACTATATCGTGGGTCAGCTTGATACTGCTTAAGTTTTTGTTGTTTTAAAGCATCTACCCAATTTTCACCGGTTACAGAGTCTTTAGATTCACCATAAGTATTTACCATGGTGTTGTGTTTATCCCAAAACTCTATACCTTTAGTAAACTGACCTGCACGTCTGTCTATAAGTCCTTGATTACTTGTCCAAAACTCATCAGCACGTTTTTGAGCTTTCTTTCTTAAAAAATGATTACCTACTTGTAGACCTAAAGTTAGACCTGTAAAAATTTTAGCTCTACGTTCTTGCTTTTTACGTTTCTTTCTAGCAGAAGCTAATAAAGATTCACCTAATTGTTCAATTGCCATTATATATCCTCTTGTAATTCAGGTTTTTCCAATAAACTTGGTTCTCTCGGTGGAGTCATCTCTTCTATTTTTTCTTCTATATTTTTAGGTAGAACACCTGCTCTTGCTTTCGGTACAATTTTATCTTGAGCTATATCAATTGCTTTTTCAATGCTGCTTAATTGTTCGTCTTGGTCTTCTACATCCTCTTCTTCTCCTTGATAGATTACATTATCCATCATACCAGCTTTTTCAGCTAGTGCCATTATCATATACATAGTAGGCTCAATAAGAAGTAGCAACAAATCTGGGTTCCACATTCCTTTTTGAAATCCATCTGTTAATACTATTTGAGTTACATCTCCAATAGGAACTTCATTCTCAATTAAATTTAGTAAAGAATGATATGCTTCTGGTTCAGTAAGCTCTATAAACAAAGCATCAATAGCAGGTTCTAATTCTGTAAACTGAGTTGGTTGTTCCCAAGGATAAGGTGTATCAGGAGAATTAGTTAAAGATTCTCCGGGTATAGGTCTACCATTAGTAGATAAAAACTTTAATCCTTCTTGGTCGTAATCTTTATAATTCTCTTCCATGTTTATCTACCCCCACCATACTGATTAAACCAATTAAAATAAGTGCTTTCTCCAAAATTAGAAGCTCCTATATTTGCACTGTAAGCAGGTCCACCAAAAGAAAATCCTTGGTTCTGTAACATTGTTTGCTGCTCATTATATTTAGTATAAGTGTTACTGTCTCCTAAAAAATTATAAGGCTCTATATAAGGCATACCGCCTTCTGATGTTTGTTCTTGAGGATTAATAGCTCCTTCAATACTTGTACCAATAGCACCTAATGCACTTTCTTTAGCTTTGTCTTTAGCTTGTTCAAAAAAACTTTTCTTAACTGCTTCCTCAGAAACCTTACCGCTTACTTCTGAAGACACAGCTTCGCTTACATCTAAAGGTTTACCAAGAGTTGCATTGGGACTTAAGGTTGCTTCTCTTGCTTGTTCTGCTAAATTTTTATCTAATATAGTTGTGTCTATTTCTGGACCATTCTTAACAGCATCTGCAACTAAGTCACCAGCATCAGCATTAACACCAAATACTTCTTGAGCTTTGTTTTTTAATCCTGTAAAACCTTCGCTAATCTTTGTTGATATATCTGTGTAAGCAGTTTTAACTCCAGAAGCTGCCCAATGAACACCTTTCATTACATACCCAACTGCTTTGGTAAATAAGTTTTTACTAGCAATATTAGTTGCAGCTTGTGCACCAAAGTTAGCAAGAGTAAGTGTCGTTCCCGTCATGCCTGTCCATATAGCACCTGCAGCCCAAGGCATTAACATACCTAAAGCAATAGAGCCTAAGGGTCCAAGTTTAGCAAAAGGTTTAGCTATCTTAGCCATAATTTTTTTAAGCCCTTTACCTATTTTTTTGATACGCTTACCAACACTTTTGACAATTTTCTTTATACTTTTAAAAGGATTAAAACCCATAATATTCTCCGTTAACCTTTATTACCAAATAAACTATTAATTAAATGACTTACACTACTAACATTAGAAGACCAGTCTTTTGCAGAAGCACCTTCGTTTGCAAGTGCTTGAGCATACAGTTGAGCTTTTCTATTTTCTTCATTTTCAGCAGATTGCCAAGTGTAGTTAGCTTGATCTCTTAACTCTTGCCATAAAAATGACTGAGCTTGTGAAGACATGTTAAATGCATTTTGTGCATTTTGCATTGCTACTTGGTTAGCAGCAGCAGTATTAATTGTGTTAGCTTGTCTTCTCCATGCTAGATTAGATTGCTCAATTGCCTGTGCGTTAGCAACATTAAATTTACTTCTATCAAATTCTACTTGAGCATTAAATTGATTAATGTTATTTACCATAGCAGCATTAGCTTTTTCTAAATCTGCTTCTACTTGAAACTCTAAAGCTTGTCTTGCATTAATTTGTTGTGCATTAAACTGAGACATTGTATTAGCTTGTTGTGTATTAAACTGTTCTACTTGGGTAGCTAAACTTGTCATAAACTGCTGTGTTTGATTCTCACTAGCAGCATTGAATTGTCTTGCAGCATTTTGAGCTGCTTGATTACTTAATAACGTTTGTTGAGCTTGTTGAGCTTTTAATATGTTAGCCTGTTGCTCGTTATTAAGATTAGTTAAATCTGTTTGTAAGAAAGCATTAGCATTATTTATCTGAGCTTTCTGATAGAAGTCTGCTTCAGCTAAGTTAGCTTGAGACATTAGTACAGCATTTTGAATTGTAGCTTGTTGTCTGTTATTAGCTTCAGTTAAACCTACAGTTTGTAAAAACTTACTGTTAGATAATGCTGTTTGTTGATCAGCACTAAACTGAGCCATGTCCATTTGAAAAACTTTACCAGCGTTATCGAGTGCTGTCTGTTGTCTAAACTGAGCATTTTGTAACTCGGCTTGAGCTTCAATTGATTTCTGCTGTCCAACACTTTGCTGTATTGCTTGTGCGTTAGCTTGTGCTAAAGGAACAGCAGATTGTATAATAGCATTGAGCAAGGCATCTCTACCTACAGTGGATGCTGACATACCACGTTGAGCTAACATAGCTTCAACACTAGCTACAGCAGGTCTAGCCCACGCAGGAACTTCACCTTCTTCAATACCACTTAATAAACTGTCTAACTGATTAGATACTAAAGCTTCTTCAGGAAGACCAGCAATAACTCCACGTTCAGCTTCTGTTAAATCCATTAACCTAGCTTCTAGGTCTTCAGGGTCGTTACCTAATGTGGCTATATCTTCAGCACTAACACCAGCATTTCGTAATTGTTTCTTAGCCCTTGTAACCCTTGCTAACGTTGTACCTGCTACTTGAGCAGCTTCTGCCATAGCATTAGGGCTTATTGTTCCTACAATTCTTTCAGTTAAAGCACCGGGAATAATTTCTACTTCAGCAGCTTCAATAGGAGCTACACGTTCTACTTGTGCAGCTTCAGCTAATGCTTCAGGTCTTACTTCACCTTCAGCTACAGCAACTTCAGGAGCTTCTGTAATCTGTGCTGCTTCCATCTGTGCAGCAGTTAGTGGTTCAGGAGCAGCTACTGCTGGTGCAGCTTCTGCTGTTACAGCTTCTGGAGCTGTTGGCATTGCAGCAGTTTCAGCTACTAAATCTTCTCTAGGTGCTAACTCTTGAGCTACACCTAACTCTCCTACTTCAACTTGTTGAGGAGTATCTATTTGAGGAACACCTGTCATGTCTCCAGATACTAATTGTTCTGCTCTTGTTCTAGCATCTACTAAATCTTCTTGTGTTTGAGCAGCAGCTGTTTCTGCAGCTTTTCTTTCTGCTTCAGCTTTTTGTTGAGCTTGTTCAATAGCAGCTTGTTGTTCAGGAGTAAATCTATAACCACCCCTATCTAAGTCACCTCTAAAAGCTTTCTGAGCAGCTTCCTGTCCTATTCTTTGAATAGTTTCTCTATCAGGTACCATATAATCTTCTGCAATTAACTCAGGTCTTATAACGGGTGCAGGAGCAGATACTCCTTCATTACTAAAAGCCATTGCTTGTTTTGCAGCTTCTTGAGCTGCTACTGATGCTGTTTCTTCGTCATATCTATTAGCAAATGTAAATGGCTGTGGAGCAGGTCTAGGAGCTGGTGTTGGTGCCGGAGTTGGTCTTGGTGTAGGGGCAGGAATTGGTACTCTGCTAACTGGCACATCAATAGGCTCTGGTCGATAAACTGGAGCAGGTCTAGGTGCAGGTGTTGGAGCAGGTCTAGGAGCTGGTCTAGGTGCAGGAGCAGGGGCTGCTACTTCCCTCACAGGTCTAGGTGCTGGAGCTGGTGTAGGTGTTCTTGTAGGAACAGGTGTTCTAGTAGGTATTGCTTTAAAGTTTTCTAAAACTTCACCAGTTTCTCTATCTAATACAGCCTTTCCACGTTGATAACCAACTCTACCACCTTTAGTATAGTCTTGTCTAGCTGTTCCACCACTTCTTTTTCTATTTCTTCTTTTTGACATAGTTATTTCCTATATACCTATTTTACTTAACTTCAAACAGTTTGTCAAGTTTTTCACTGATTTTATCCATTCTTTCCATGATGATTGTCATATCATCTTTTAGCTCATCTTTAGTAACATACTGTTTGGCAATCTCTTCACGTGTTTTGTTCAGCAATATATCGTGTCGTCTAAGCTCTCCAGAGTTCTGTCTAATCTGAAACCAAATAGGGGCTAAGACTAAAGTTATAAAGATGTTCCAAATGATATATGCTGATAGTTCCATGTTATGCTCCTAAGATTGGAAACTCACCTAAAGGTCTTGTGTAAACAGGACTTTCTTCAGTACCTGTATTTGTATAAGCGTATAAAGCTGCTAAAGCATCTACGTCTGCAACACCATCAATCATTGTACACATGTCATTAGACTTTGTACGCACTGCAGCTCTCCAAGTTGCTATATCGCTTGGTACTGCTGTACCACCTTCTGCAGCTCTGACAATCATCCAGTCAGTGCTTTGTAAAATACCACCGGTTTGTTGGTTTATAATCTGCTTGTGGTTGTACTTAAGACCTCTGGTAACGTTACCATCTTCATCGGTAACATCATCTATAGCTTTTGCTGTAGCTGTACCGTATGAAGCTGTTACCACACCGTCTGCAAAGTCAAAGCTTTGATTGGTGTTGATGTAATACTCTTTATCTTTTAAGTTTGTGTTGTCGATAACGATTTCATAAATCCCTATAGCTTCTAATTCTGAAGCTGTCCAAAGCATAAAGATATTACTAGGGTAATTTACTTCTCCTATGGTTATACTTTTAGGTCTTGTAAAGACTTGTGTTACGTTATCTGATTCTACTAAAGCCCACATAATTTACCTCGCTGTTGTTGGGATTCCTGTTGATGTTGTGAATGGATTTTCTGCAAATGCCATGTAGATGTATGTTCCACCTGATGCGTTTATAGCTGCGTTAGTGGTTCTTAGCTTAAACCCATTTGAAACAAAATCTGCCCAATCGCTTACACTTTGTATATTACCTAAATTAAGGTTAAATCTTTCATCTATTACATTTTCTTGAATTGTTGCACCTGTAATTATATTCCAGTTCTTTGCTGAGTCTGTTCTCTTTAAAATAACCACAGCAGGTTTAAAGCCTGTATAGATAAATGAACCATCTGTACTTCCATTGCCGACATACTTGCCGAACTTGCTGTAGCCTTGTTTTTCTGCGAAGCAGTAGGCTAGATATTCTCCACCATTTATATTGAAATCACTTGAAGTTCCTATTGAATATACTGATGTAGTAGGCTCAGTAGTTGTCCAAGTTGCAGTAGGATTAGAAACAGCAGCACTGGTTAAGTTTAAGTTTAAGTATGAAGTTCCAGTAGAAACGTGTCTAACATACCAGCTTATTGCTCCGTTCCTTTTCTTTAACAAAATTACATCAGGTTTTGCACCAAGACCATGTCCAATTGTTGCTGTTGAACCTGCTGTTGTATAAGTAACAATGCTAAACCCTGCATCTTGATTGGCTTGAACTGTAGAAGTTATAGAACCATCCGTATTGCTTGAGGTCGTACCACCATTGGCTTTCCATTGCCATGCTACATAGTTTGAACTACTAGAATTTGAATTACTGTTAGTTCCTACAGAAAAACCATTTGTATCAAAAGATTTAACTATAGATGTAGAAGTTCCTTCAGCATCAGTGCCGCTACTTATTAAAAATTTTGTAACACCTCTACTAGAATTTAAAAGAAATTTATCGCCTGGTGTATCATATCTTGCAAACCAAATTAAATCAGGTTGTAAATTACTATTACCATCGTTGGTTATTGCTGTATTATCAACGCTATTACCAGCATAACCTTTAGCCTGAAAATATGCAGATGGGTCGTCTATCGTTGTATAAGCCATTATCCGTACTCCGCTAAGTTTTTAGTGCATAAGGCGTAACCACCTTTTGTATCAAACTCAAAATTACCATAGCCATTGGGGTCTGTATTTCCTGAGGCTATTGAAAAACTAGATGCTGGATTTAAAAAATTTAATCGTGCATCTACACTTGTTCCTTTTACTGTTATATAAGGAAACATTAAAGTATCAAAACTAACACCACCACTTCCGTGAGTTGCGGTATAAATTAAACCATCATTACGATAAAGTTTCATAACTGGTGTTGTCCCTGTTTCTAAAAGTACACCCCAAATATCTCCAGCAGCATTTGCTGTTTGTGAAGAATATCTTGAAATACCATCTGCATAAACATTATTGTAAGCAGTTGAGCCACTTGTAATTCTTGATTCTTTTATCCAACCTATACCAATATCAGTATCAGAACCACTAGTTCCAATAGATGTTTCAATCTCCCAATACCAATCTACAGTAGAGTTAAATGGGTCAATTCCGATTGTTCCATAAGTTCCGTTAAAGTTTCCACCACCACCAGCCTTACCAGTGCTTACTAAAGCTCCTTCTGTTATGTCGTTGCTTCCTTCTAAAGATGCTAAAACATTAAGAGTACAGCCATTATTAGTAGGTGTGTCAGTTGCAATATCTGCTGATGACCAATTATCTAAATTGACAAAAGGATTAGTATTACCACTAAAGTCTTTTCCTACTCCAGTATTATTTGCATTACTATTAGCACTACCAAAATCAGACCAATTTAAATAATATCCTTGGTCTCCATATGTAACATCAGCTTCTTTAGGAATCCAAATACCGCTATCATCATCATATTCACCAAAGTCTGATGCAGCATATTGAGTTCCATCTATACAATGTAATTCTGCGATATACCCACCTTTAAAATAAGCCTGATTACCTATTGTATGAGATGTATTAACTTTCCAAAGTTGATTATCATTATTTTGAGTACCATAGTTTTCTGTTGAAAAAGATGTTTGTAAAACTCCATTAACATATAAATTAACTCTATCAGATGCTGTGCTTTGTGTTGTATCTACTGCACATACTAAATGATACCAAGCCGAAGTGTCTCTAAAAAGTGCATTTGTTGCCAAACTCCAACCTGCAGAATCATCATAAGCAGCAAACTTTTCATCTTGAAATTTTACAACTGTTGCATTCCCACCAGCTATTGCTATCCAAGGTATATTTTGTCCACTTGCTAGTAGTTCAGTTTTCTTAACCCAGTATGAAACAGTGAATTTTTTAGCATTAGTTGTACTATTATTTGCTATACAATTTGCACCTGTACTTGCATCATAGTTTCTTGTAATTGCTTCGCTATTATCTGATTCAAATTTATTTGAATATTCAATATCATACCCAGTATCAGTAGCGATACTTCCACGATTAGCTGTGCGTTGTAATACTTCCATAGATTATTAAGTTTGTGCCATGTTTTGTGTTCTACCAATTTCTTGCCAGACTGAACCGTTATATCTAAACGAGAATATATCAGTCTTGTTAGCTGTGGCAGTCACAGTAGGTGCAGTCGATGCTGCAAATTCAAACACTGTGTTCCAAGCCACTGTATAAGGTGTACCGCCTTGTGCAATTTCTACAGAGATTATAGCACCTTCTACAGCGTTACTTGGTGCTGAGAATGTTGTGTTCTCTGTGGTTGCGTAGTAGGCGTTGGCTGCTGCTGTAGCATTCCAAGCTACTGCATTAGAACTTGAGGTTATTGCTACTTGACTAATGTTAGCTGATTGACTTGCTGTAAGTTGAGTTGTAGGCGAAGCAGTACCAATTCCAACGTTGCCTGATGTGTCTAACCTAACCGCCTCAGTGCCTTTATAATCAAAAACTAAATCAACCTCTCCAGTTGTTCCAGCAGCTTCTTGGAATATTTCCCATGTAGTAAGACCAGTTTGTGAGGCATCGTTTGTTTCCCACCCAATACCGCCATAATCAGCACCATTTGTCATGGTAGTATCTGTTGCAGTAATTAAAAGTCGATGCAGAGCATTAGCTGAAATTTCGACCAGTTCAGTTGGTGAAGAAGTACCAATTCCAACATTTCCAGAGCTATCAATGCGAAGTCTTTCGCTGCCAACAGTAGAGAAGACAAGTTTATCGTTAGCTCCTGCTGCATCAATATTTATTTCATTGGTTGTTGAGTTATCTATTGTTAGCTGTGCATTTGCTCCTGCAAATTTTACTAAATCTCCAGTTCCTTCAACCTCTAATTTAAATGTAGGACTAGCAGTTCCAATTCCAACATTTCCTGATGAGTCTATGACTGATACTACTCCTGAAGCACCTGTTTCAAACTGAAAGCCACCACCATTTGTTGTAAAATTAACATGTCCTTCTGAGTTTTCAGCTCTTAAACCTACAGCACCAGCAGTACTTGTATCTGAAACATGTAATATTTCAGCAGGACTAGCAGTACCAATACCCACGTTTCCAGAGCTATCAACCCTTAGTCTTTGTGATGCCCCAGCATATACTACAAAATCGTCTCCAGCTGCACCTATATTAACTGTAGAATCGCCTGTGGTATTTGCATCTTTCAAAGAAAGTCTAGCAGCAGTAGTACTATTGCTACTAAAAACTGATGTAACTTGTTCTCCACCAGAGTTTACTTCAAACCTTCTGCTTGGGCTGCTAACATTAATGCCTACTTTGCCTGATGAGTCTATTCTTAGGCGTTCTGTATTGTTATATCCAGTCAATTGTAAACTGTTATCTGAATTGTCTAGGCGAATACCACCTTTAATTGTATCCGATGTACTTCCGAAATATAAAGCTGATGTTCCTGTATCTGAGGACACAATAAGCTGTGCTGTTTCTGAAGTATCTGATACTAATTCAAGTTTTTTAGTTACAGCACCAGTTGTACCGATACCCAAATTCTCAGTACTTGCATCCCAAAATAACTTAGCAGTTGTGCCTGTATCCTCGTAGAAGGAAATGTCGTTGTTAGATTCTATTTTTAATAAATCTTTACCTGCAAGGTCTTCTATTATAAAGCCAAAGTCAGAAGATGCACTTGCATTAGCCTTTAACTGATACCCGTTTGTCTCAGTAGCATCCGCAATTACAATGGTGTTTGATGCTGCTCCAAGCACTTTTGCAACACCATCAACAGTCAAACCATCAGTAGTAATCGTACCAGTATTATTAATATTACCTGTACCTGTAATGTCATTAGAGTTTAAGTCTAAATCTCCACCAAGTTGAGGAGTTGTATCTTCAACAACTTCATTAGTTGCAGCAACGGTAGTATCTACATAAGCTTTAATAGACTCTGAAGTCGCTAAAGTTGTTGCTGTAGCTGTAGCAAAGGTATCATCATCAAGTACTCCTGTACCTGATACGCCTGTATTGATTACAGGGCTTGTAAGTGTTTTATTTGTTAAAGTCTGTGTATCTGTCAGTGTAGCAACTGTAGAGTCTATTGCAACTGTTACAGTGTTACCTGAACCTACTGTATCTAAACCTGTTCCACCAGCGATTGTGAGAGTCTCTGAGTCGAGGTCAATTGAAAGTGCACCTCCGGTATCTCCTTGAAAATCTAAGTCCTGTGCGGTCACCTGAGAGTCTACATAAGCCTTTACAGATTGCTGTGTCGGTATAAGCGTTGCAGAGTCAGATGTCATATCGTCTTCGTCTACAAAAGCTGTAACAGTTATGGTGCCATCGTTAAGGCTACCAAAGGTTAAATCTGTTATGGTTGTTGCAGCTATTGTGCCACCTTCAACCTTGTCACCACTGATTTGATTATCAGCAAGTGTTAGAGTACCTGCAGAGACATCTAAAGTTTTTGAAGCTCCTACAGTTATGTCAGACGTTGCTATGGTAGCACCGTCAATGGTACCTCCATCAATGTCTGCTGTATCAGCTACTAAGCTGTCAATGTTAGCAGTACCATCTATATAGAGGTCTTGCCATTCTTTGGTAGCACTACCTAAATCGTAAGTACCATCTGTGTTTGGTATAATGTCTGAATCAATCTCTGCAGCTAAGTTAATGCTGTCAGTGTCTGCATCACCAAAAGTAAGGTTGCCGGAGATAGTAGCGTTACCTGTGACTGTAAGATTACCACCAACAGTCACGTTACCAGTTGTAGTAACGGTATCTGTGTAAGTATCTTTAAAGTATAATGAGCTAGTTCCTAAGTCAACATCGCTGTCTGTAACAGGTACAATAGCTCCATCGGCTATGTATAGCTGTTGTACAGGTGCTGAAGATACTTCAACATAAAACTCAATGTAGTTATTGGTTGTATCTATTAATACTTTGTTGTTTGGAGAAGTCTCTCCTGCATCACCAATCAGTCCTATAACAGGTCCTTCGGCTGATGTGCCATCGTGTGCGTGACCTGTTGTGTTGCTAAAAGCATTGACGAGTTGGTTATATTCATTATTGAATATTGCAGCAGTGATTGTGTCTCCATCAACAAAGGAACTCTGTCTTATGTAACCTGCCATTATTTAATCTCCGTGTGTTTTATTTTATTAGCCTACTAAATTTTTTGTAACTGATGCAGGGTTAATTTGTTCTGCAATGTTTGCATCAAGGTTATCTTTTAAAGTTTGTATTTTTTCTTCACCCATTGCAGTTTCTACCCAGCCTTGTACCGTTGCAGCATCAACACTATCAAAAGCTATAAAGCTTGAAATGTCTGCTGTGTCTAACGATTGTGTTCCATAGACTGAAGCAGTTAAATTATTTCCATCTGCATCTTGATTTGCATCATCTTCTGCATTAAGTCTCCAATGCACGTTATAAATAACGTCTACATTGTCGTCTAGTGTTGGGTAAGTATCGACTGTGGATACGTTCCAGTTATATGTTATTGCCATTTTGTTATCTCCTACCTGAAGGTATAAAATCTATATAAAAACCATTTATTTTATAGGGTGCTTTGTTATCATCTGTGATGACTGTAAAATTATTACTTGTCCCACTGCCTTGTACGGGTATACGTACCATAGGTGCTGCTGCACCACCAAATACGTTAATGTTAAACACCGCTTCACCAAATACCGAAGGAGGATTAACCGTACCAAATAAAAAATTAGAAGGTGGTTGTGGTGTGTCAGGATTACTAAAGTCGTATCTGACTTGTAACTCTGGACTTACAATACCTTCTGCTGATATAGAAACTCTAACGTAGTGTAAAGTTTTTAAAGTTCCTAAATCTCCGTAATCGTAGTCGGGTGTGGCATATCGAGCAAGAATATTAGTCCCATTAAAAGTATTACCTGAATCGTGTATATACACGTAGCCATCAGTATCACCATGATAATATTCTTCAATACCACTTTCGTTAAATCCCGAACCTATTCCGGTTACTTCTATACCTCTTGTTTCAGACCATTCAAATCCGTTTGGTCTTAATGTTCCTATAACTCCTCTTTGTGATGCATTAGCTGCAGTTGCATCAGTATAAAATAATCTATACTGAGACTTTTCTCTAAGCACTACACTTGAAATTGTGTATTTATCTACGTTTTGTGCAATTGTTGTAATAAGAGGTTGTATTTGTTTTGATACAGTTCCTAACTCAACGTCTCCAATTCTTGCAGTACCAGCAACGGTTCTTAGTCCGTCTGGTGCCAAGAAGATAAGGTCACCCCCTATCTCTTGAATACTGTAACCACTTAAACAACCAATACTTTCAGCAACTGAAACAATGGCAACTGTTTGAGAGTTATCAATGTTTATAAGTTTGTGAATACTATTTTCACAAAACACAAACAAGTCTTCACGGAATCCTTTAATTCCTACAATCTTATCTGTAATAGTAATACTACCTGCTCCAGAACCAGTAAAGTCTTCAGGACTATTGTGTACACTGTAGTAGACTGTGGTTTCGTTGCCTTCTACACCAGCAGCAATTAAGTGATGGTCGTGTGCTGTAATATATTGTACCGGAGTATTAGCTCCGTTAGGACTTACTTCTGAAGTAAAAAATGTCCTAGTATTTAAAGCTCCAGTGCCTTCCATTCTAAAAACAAAAATGTCTTTAGTAGAATTATCGGCTATCATTATCCTACCGTAATCTTGACCAGCACCTTCAAACATTGCAAAAGTACATTGACCTTGCCCAGTTCTTACCGAAGCTGCTTTACCTGTAAAGGTAGCATAAGTATCACCACCACCAGCAGATAATTTATTTATTTGTAACCATGTAATTCCATCTTGGCTAAAATAAATATTGTTGTTAATAACAGCAATAACTCCATCAGCATAAGGTGTCACCCCATGTATTGTTCCTGTGCTACCACTAGGAATCGTTGCACTTTCACCACCTAATTTTGTATAACCATTGATACGTCTGTATCCACCTTCTATAGAGACTTCAAAGTTTCTAAGGTCGGTGGCAGTTCCGGGGGTTTTAAGTAAGTCAATTTGATTTGAAGCTGTGACTAAACCACCGGTACATGCAACGGTATAAGGTTGTGAACGTGCCATAAATTAAAAGTATCTTCTGTCGTCTGTCATTGCACGAGGAGTAGGATTAATCAAATTAGATTTCATATTCCTCATCGCTTTCTTATAATCATCCATAGCAAAAGCTGCTTGTTGTGGAGATTCTTTAAACTGCCAAATATAATATCTTGTTTTAGCAGTTATGACATTCGTGTATTGTTCTGGAAAGACAACTGTGTCTCCGTGTGCTACAAGTTTTGTAGGCTTTTCAAACGCATAAAAGTGTACGTTGTACTCTTTATCAGGTATTGGACTTAAGCCAAACTTCCTTGCATCAGGTGATTTAATAACAAACTTAGGCTCACCATATGCCTGTGTATTTGCATCGTCTGCATTTTCATTATCTCTGTAATATCTTTTCCAATCAGCTAAGTTCAAAAACTTTAAACCTTTAGAGATAAAAGGAGCTGATTCACCACTGACGTTAATCGTGGTTAAATAAAAATCATCCCAGTCTATGGAACCGTAATCATCTGCAACACTTGAGCTACTAGCTTTTAGTTCGTACCACCTAGTACCTGCTGTTGTTGCTACGGTCACGTTTCCGTAGAATGGGTCAGTTGCACCACTTTCGCCTACTGCAAAAAATGGTAACTGGGGTTCTTCATTTGCTATATCGAATATAGACTTGTTGATGGCATCCTTGACAAACTGTTGAAGTCCTACAGCGTTTGCAAAGTTTGCAGAAGTAAGAGGTATCTCGTTGAGTTCTCTAAGAACTTCGTTAGTTAAATCTAAGTATGTTGTTGCCATTATTTTTTATGAACCTTTTGAATTGGGAAGTTTGCAGATTTACTAGCTCCTTTATGAGCTGCATAACCTGTCTTAGGGTCTTTCATTAATTTGTAAGACTTACCGGACTTCATCCAGTGATAACCTTTGGGTGCTTGAACTTTCATTAACAGGCTTTACCTTTAGGACACTCACCGTGTTTGTATGAAGGTTGTCCACCTTTCTTTAGACCTTCTCTAGACATAGCACCACCATATTTTATTTCACGTCTAGCCATTTGATTACCAACATCAGAATGTCCACCCATTTTCTTTTTCATTCTTTTTGTTCCACAATGCATAATAAATTCCTTTTAAAAAGTGGAGGAGTCCGAAGACTCCCCCGAGTTTCAACAATTAGTCGATTAAGTAGAAAGCACCTACTAGTGCTTCGTCTCTAAGGACTTTAGAACCATATACATGCAATCCTCTAACGATATCACCGAAAGAACTTGGGTCACGAAGGACTTCAGTTGAGATGATAGTTTGAGCAGTTGCAGTAGATGAAATATGTCCAGCTAACACTTTACCAGTTGCGTTTGAAGTCGCAGCGATATTGTTAGATTTGTACATATCAAATCCTCTGAGTTTTCCACTTGAGACTAGACCGTTTCTTATAGAACCTTGACCAGCGTTGAAGTCTACAGAAAGCAGTTTAGAACTTGATTGTCCTAGTTGCTCGTAGAAATCAGGACCAGCAACGAACCAACGACCTTCTTCAGGTACGTTTTGCTCGTCAAGTAGTCTTGCCATTCTAGCCATAAGGTTAAGAGGGTCAGTTTCACTTGATAAACCAATGTCAACAGAACCAGTACCGTCATATACGTTAGCACCTAAAGCAGTCGCATTATCAGCACCTAACACGTGGTCAGGTGAAGAAGCAGACAAACCACTAAACATGTTAGCGATAACAGCAGCATCAAAAGAATCTTTCAATGCATAAGCAGCAGAACTAGAAGCTACTTCTTTGAAGTTGACGTGTGACATTTTAGTTTCAATATCATCTACGATGAATTTGAAAGCTTTAGCACTATCAACAACCAAAGTAAGTTCTTGGTCTGTTAGTTTTGTTGGCGTAGTATCCTGTCCTCTGGTATAATCAGAAACAGAGATTACGGGTTCTTTAATGATTTTAACTGAGTCTCCATAAGCAGAAATCTCACCGGCATAGTCGGTGTTAGTAATAGCTTCTACAACCGAAGACTTTCTAAAAAAGTTTAAAACCTTTTTAGAGTAAATCGAAGGTAGGAAGAAACTATTAGCCTGTCCACTTACGGAGTTTGCAAAGTTAGCATCGGTATCAGTTGCAGGTTCAAAATATTGAGCCATGATATTCTCCTAAGTTATAAAGTTAATAGTTATGATTTTGCAATTCTGCCTTGTTGCATGGCTTCACTTATCTCGGCTTCGTGCCGGTCAAATTCATCCATAGACATAGCTGCAATCTCCTTTTCTGTCCAAACTTTCTGTTGTTGTGGTTCAACCGTTGTTGTTTTAGTTGAGACCATATCAGCAGCAGACTTTCTGGACTTTTTAGAACTTGACTTCTTCTGTACAGTATCTATACCAATATCACGTTTAAATAAATCTAAAGCTCTTGAAGCTAGATCAGCATCGTCAGCATTGTTGTATACCCAATCTTGGATAGACTTAGGCTGCTCTTTAGCCCAACCATGAAAATCATCACTATTGCGAATATCTTCAAAGTCAGGATGCTTATCCATCAATCGCTTTTCAGCATCTTTACGAATTAATTCTTGCTCACGTTGTTGCAGTCTTTCAAGTTTCTCTTTCAGGTCCTTAGATTTCTCTTCAGCTTGAAGGTGAGAAACAGTTTCTACAACTTCGTAGACATCAGGATACTCTTCTCTAAACTTTTCAAGTTCTTCTGGAGATTTAGGAGCTTTATACTGAGGTCTGTTTTCAGCAGCCTTTTCTAATAACTCTTGTTCTCTAGACTTAAATTCATTTAGTTTAGAGTCATAATGCTTTTTCAAGTCATCGTAACGTTTCTTGTAGTCAGGTCGCTTGTAAGGTTCATCCCTAGTTGCTTCCTGTTCTACAGGTTCTTCAGATACAGCTTCTACTTTTTTTGATTTAGCTTTTGGCTTTTCAAAGTAAAGACCGTTAGAGTCTTCAAAGTTTTCATCTATATCCGTGTGCCAAGATTTTTTTTGGTTGTAAGGGTTGGCATTTTCCTCTTGTACTTCAGTAGTCATATTCTTCTCCTACGGGGGCTTTCATTTAACAAGGTAGCTGCGTGTGTCGACTGTGCAGGGCTTGTCTTGTAAAGGTAGCCTTTCGGTTTAAAAATGATAGGGTGCTTATGACATAAGGTAGCCCTACCGTTAAGTTTGTTTAGCCTAAGTTTCTGCTCCCTCTAAGCATAGACTTTTTGACTTCTTCGTCTACTAAGTCGTTGACTTCTTGCTGTGAAGCTTCGGAACCAACGGTTGTTTTAGTAACACGAATGTCTTGTTGACTTGCAGGTTCTTCAACCGGCATTACAACAATCTCTTCTTCTTCAGGTTGTCCACCTTCAGCTAAACCCTGTCTTTCATCTGCTTTCATTTCTGCATCTTTCATCATTGCCATTAAGTTGTCGGCTCCGATTTCTTCTACAGCTTTAGCAGTAAAGACAAATTCTCCATCAGATAACCTTGCGGGTATGCTGTCAGAGACTCCTGAACCCGGACCTTCAACAGGACCAGACCCAGCAAATTCTTGTGCAACGTCTATGACTTTATCGAATATTTCGCTAAGTCTATCGTTGTCTTGTAACTGTGACATTAGATAGTCTTCTTCTTCGCTATCTAATGCTTCATCTAAAATAAAATCTAAGTATTCATCTTCCATCTCATCGTCTGGAAGCATCTCCTCTTCAGGCATCATATCGTCTTGAGGTTCTTTTGGTATCATTAGCATAGCCATTTGACCATCTATGTCTCCACCTTCAGCATTTTTATCTCTTAACATTTCAAAATCTTTAGCATCTAGCATATCATCATTGTTCATGTCAAGTTTAACTTGCCCACCTGTTAATTTATTTATTCTATCACTATACTTTTTTAACTCCATTAAAAATCCATCTGGTTCTAAATCATAGCGATCAATTAACTCTTTTTGTAATTTAATATCATTAACAGCTTTTTTAATTGTAGTTTCTTTTTCACCAACATGAGATAGTGGGTATTCTTTTTTTTCTGTTTCTTCAGGTGTTCCTTCAGCATAACCTACTCTTTCATCTTCTAATAATCCACCCATTTCAAATGTTCCTCGTTTTTTAGCCCTTCTAGCACCGGGCTTATCTATCGGTGTTTTTTTAGATGGACCAACTAAAACTGTATCGTCTCCGATAAGTTCTCCTAGTGTTCGATGTTTTTGTGCAGCTTCAGCTCTTTCTTTATTAGTATATTTATCTGAATCATCAAAATAAATTTTTTCTAATAAACTCATTTTTTTTTCAATGTGTTTTTTATTTATATCGTCACTCATGTTTCTTCCTTTCTGTTTACTGCTTCTTTAACCTGCTCCGGCAACTGCTCTAGGCGTACCAGAGAATTGATCTTCCCCTGCAACCGGAACATTTCCGATTCCGATGTTGCCACCGCCAGTGCCTGTAGGTCCAAGGTCTTGAGGTTGTGCAGGTGTTCCTGCAAGGCTTCCCATATTATTTGGTTGCCCGTTACCGCCTTGAGCTTCAGGGCTAGTTGTTTGTCCAGCATTTTGCATACCTATAATTTGTGCCATAATTGCAGCTTCTTCAGGGTCATTGAGTATTTCATCAGGGTCTAAATCTAAGCTGTAGGCAAGTTCACTTACAAGTTTAGAAATTTTAACAAATGGAGCAATAGCAGGATTTTGTGCAGTTTGTAAGAAAGTAGTTAGTCTTTGACTTCGTACTTCTTTCTGCATCAAGCTATTTGTTCCAGTAGCTTTAACTTCTAAATCACCTTTGACATCTAGACCACCTTCAAAGAACTGCATGTTCCACTGGAAGAAAGCCTCACCGAGAGGTCTTAATAAAAAGTCGTCAAGATTTTTAACAACTGTTTTAATATTTAAACTTGATGCACCGAGTAACATAGACATACCCGAAGCAGTCCTTGTCATACTTTGTACACCTGTTTGTCCGTGTGAGTAACTAGGTATCCCTGTTTGTTCGTCTGCAAGTTGTCTAAACTTGTCAAACATCATCATGTTTTCTGGTGCTGTGTTAGGAAACTTCAAACCATGTATAGCTTGTCCGGGCATACCAGCTTGTCTTCTGAATATCTTACCCGGATATATTTCCATAGACTGTCCACCAACTAAAGCAGACTCATCTACATCAAACACCAAAGACCCAGCCATTGCTAGGTTATCTACAGCCATTCTTGCGTGACCGTTCATAATCTGTTGAGAATCATCCATGTTCTCAGCTACACCAATACCAAAGAAATTATAAGGGTTTCTTTCGTATGGGAAAGCGTGGTAAGGTATTCTATAAGGAGTAAATGGATTGACCACTGCTCTTAATAAACTATCACCACACACCCAAGCATTGATTTGAACTTCGTCTAGATCATCAATGTCATCATCTATTTCAATACCAACTTCACGTGCATACTCTGCATCCATGATTCCCCAGTACTCAAAAACTTCAAAGTTTGTTTGATAGTCTTCGTCAGCTCTTGCATCATCTTTTAATTGTGACTCAAAGCTTTTTTCTTCGTAGTTAGCTCCCATCTGTATACAATTACGTATAGCATCCTCATCAAAGTAAGGCATGTTACGCAGTTGTCTAAGTTGAGATTTGTTTAGCTTGTGTCTGTGAATTACATATTCACATTCTTCAATACTAGTAGCTGCAGGGTCTGGATAAAAATCCCAACAGCTAACAAACTCAATTCTAGGTACTCTAACTTCTAAGGGGCTATAACTTCTTTCACCATCTTCATCCGTATCCCACTTATGAAGTTTCTTATTAAAATTAAATGGTCCTTTTACAATCCCTGTACCAAGTAGAGAAGATTCTAAAAGAGCATTTCTTATTTCTGATGAACCTTTTGATTCATCAATTTGATCGTGGATAAGTTTTTCCATTCTCCTTGCAGCTCTTTGTGCTGGAGAAAGTTCTAAGGCTTGTGGGTTTGAACTAAATCCTTCAACTAACTGGTCTTCAACTTGGCTTTCTAATGATTCTTCAAAGATTCCTTTTTGAAGTGTAGCTCCGGGTTTTAAAACTCTACCATCGCCTTCATACCCAATATCGTATGGGTTTTCTATTCTGTTACCAATATCATCTGGTAACTCACCACCACCCATAGTACTTTCAATACCGGGTGCACCTGTTTGAGTGTCTAAGTGTGCACTTGCTAACTCACCTTCTGGTATTTTAGTTTCAGCAATACCAATTGGAAACTTACCTGTACCAAAAATTACATCAACTAATTGACCAAAAGCAGCAAGTACTTTTGTTTTAGTAATCTTAACAAAGATACGAGACTTTTCAGAGTCTCTAAACTTAACAGACTTGTTGTAAAGTCCTCTGTAGTTTTCGTAAGCTCTTAGCCAACGTGTTTCATCTGAACGTCTAGCATCTTCAGCTACACTAAATCTAGATTTAACAATACCAACAAGGTTGCTACGCTGTGTCATTTCAAGGTCAAGAGTTTTACCAGCTTCACCTTCAACATCCATGTAGATGTTATCAGCGTTTAAAAATGTATTATCCTTGTCTGCCATAAAGTTTAATATCCAAATGTAGAATCAGCCGGTTGATGGATATCTCTTTTCAATCCTCTCAACCTATCGAATGTGCTTACCATTCGTGGTCTACTCATTATCATATAACGTAATGCATCATATGCGTGGTCAGAAGCATGAGTGTCTACGTCTTCTGGATTATTCTTTGACAGAGGTATACTTTGTATTTCTCTTATTAAGTTAGGACACGTATTAAATATCTGTAACTTAGGTCTGCCATTTTCCTGCACCTTTAGAAACTCATGTATTTGGATTTTACCTTGTATTCTATTTTTATCAGCAGGTCTAAGCTTATGTCCTGCTCTTACAAGTGCTTCGCCAACTGTCGGTCCTGTAGTACCTGTTCTTGCCCAAGCTGCTGTATCCAAAACACCAGAGACCGAGTAAGGGTCTTCTAGCTCCATACTTGTTATTATAGCACCTAATTCTTCTCCTGTCAAGCCTTTTTTGTATAATTCTCGATAAATTATCAAAGTTCCGTCATTTTGGTCCATTATTCCCCATAAACAACAGGATTCTGCAGCGTATCCATAGTCAACTGCTTTGATTCTTTCCCAGTGTAAAGGTAGTTCAAATGGAGTAATGACGTGATGTAATGGGTCAAACTCCACAAAAGCTGCTCCTTCTGCTACATCCCAATTACCTTCAAGCAACTGTCTGCGTTGAATCGGTGGTAGAGATTTAAGCATCTGTTCATACACACCATCTTCTGCAAGGTAGGGGTTATCCGCTAACTTAGCCGGAATAAACTTACGTGTAAGACCATCTGCTCCTTGAAAGCTGGTATTAGATTCTGAGGGTTCTATGTATCTTTTCTTAACCCAATGCGAACCAACACCACCGGGGTTAGCAGTACAGCGAAGGTAAGTTTCTATTTCGGGGTCAGTGGTACGAAGACGAGAAGCTAGATAGTTCCAGCTAAACTCTGTAGGTAAGTGAGTAATTTCATCAAACCCTATCCAAGAGTAGGCTTGACCTTGATACCTGTACACGTCTGCATCTCGTTCAAGGAAACCAAACTCCACTTTCGCACCACTGGGAAAATTCCAAAGCTTTTCAACTTCTCTGAACTTAGCACCGGGAAATGCTTGTGGATATAGTTCACGAGACTTGTCAATCATCTCACGAAGTTCTGGCATAGAACGTCTGAGGATTAAAGCTCTGTGTGCTTTCTTGTGGCAATACCTTAAGGGGTCTACGATCATGGCAAATGATTTACCACCACCGGCAGCTCCACCGTAAAGTACATCTTTTTCACCGGCAGCAAGGAAATCTGTCTGAGGTCCTTCGTTAGCGTGAAATAAAACTTTGTGGTTGTCTAGGTTTTCCTTGACAGCTTTAGGAAGCGTATCAAGTTCGTCTGTTGTGACAGGACCTTCTACAGTCTTGTCAAGTTTTTGTATTGTTTCTTTTTGTTTTTTAAAAGATTGTCTAGCGTTATTGAGCTTTTGTTCAAGCTTTTTAATATTACGCTGCTTACGACCCACAGTTGCCCTCGCAGCTTTGATAGCTTTTTCTGTTGAGGTCTTGGGTCTACCTGCTTTCTTTTTAGGAGTTCCATCTTTCTTTAAGATGAAATTACCATCATCATCCTGTAAGTATAGATGAGGATTCCTTTCCCAGTCTTTCGTGTCGTTTACCATATTTTTTATCGATGTGTTTCTTTAAACCGGGAGTAGAAATCTTTCTATCTGTTTTGTATTCTAACCAATCAACTCCAGCTTGTAGTGATATTTCTTCATTCACTATCATATTTTCTACAACTTGTAAAGCTTCTAGCTGATCTTCAATGGGTTTTAAGTACCCTGTAGTATCATCTAATTCATAACCAAACGGTATCGTAGAAGTTTTTCTTTTTAAATATCCGTCAGGTAATAACATCTTAGATAATCCACATAATAATAAATGCTGATATAAAACCTATACCACACCACACACCCCAGACCTGCATGTCTGTTAGGTCATTGGTTTCAATAATACTATTAATTTTCTTTTCAATTTTATCTTTCATTGTTCTGCTCCTTTTTTTTACCAAAAATTCTATCCCAGTTATCTCTATAATCTTGTGTATAGAATCCGGGTCTAGGGTTAGCTCCTTTACTATCTGATTTTTTATAGACGTGGTTTCTAAATGAAACTGGCTTTTCGTCTGTTCCTATTTGTTTACCCATTACCACTTTACCTTGTTAGCCCAGTAAGCTGCAGATAGTTTACCTTTAGCTATGTTCTTAGCGTGACGAGCCTTAAATGATTTACGTTTAGCTTTCATCTTAGCTGACTCACCTGCTTTAGGTTTACCTGCAGTCTTAGCTCCTTGTTCACCAAACCTAATCGTCTTAATCTTATCACCAACTTTAGCCACAACAATATGAGACTTCGTAGGATGATTGGGAGTACGCTTAGGTTGATTGTAACCACTTACTCCTGCTCGTGTTAGTCGACTATCTTTTTTTTTAGCTTTACCGCCTTTAGCCATTCGAAACTTTGCTGTCTTCTCTGCAATCTTTTTAGGTTGTTTAGAATGTTGTTTACCGGCAGCTTTATCTTTTCTTTTCTTAGCAGTCGTAGCTGCATACTCTGAATCGCTTAATGCTTCTCTGGCTTTTTCAGGTAAATATCTTTCACCTGTCTTACTAGAAGGTTCTCCAGACTTAGTACCCCACTTCTGTTTACCCCATTCGACTAATGACTTTTGAGCTTTCTTTAATAGTGACATTACTTATATCCTCCACCGGCTTTCTTGTAAGCTTTGGCTAGTGCTTGTGCTTTACGTGCAGACCATTTACCGGCTGCAGTACCGTGTGAAGCAGCAGCTTTAATACGTTGAAATATTCTTTTACGTAATCCGGGCTTGGTATAGTTACCTGCTTTATTGACAGTTGACTTAGACTTTTTCTTTTTAGCCTTACCGCCCTTTCTAAGTTGTAATCTTTCTAATAACATTAGTGCATTGTCCTATCTTCTTCTTTAGGAATTGTGTTTAAGTATTCTTTTTCTAACTCATCATCTACATAGATGCTGTCCAACTCTCCTACAACCACCAAATGGTTTTGGGCTGCAGCTATCTCTGCTTTTTCATAGGATGAAGCTACGATGTTAGGACCTGCAAAGGTTGTACCGTAGGCTTCGATCTCAGTCAGAAATATCTTCATAGTCTCCTTCCGTAATGTCAATCGCCTTTTTCTCAGGGAGAATAAATATACCTCCACTGGTATTATGATTAACATCTATCCTGTCAGTCTTTGAAACTCCTACACGATCTAATATGGTCTGTGCAGCTTGTAGCTTATAGTTGGCTTGAGGTACAGGCTTATCTGACTTCAAAACCTCTATAATCTT
>Ga0255775_1000278_pt1 | contig 51137 bp, 48 predicted proteins | sample 011ome_26_FD_179973 | JGI IMG/M metagenome (GOLD analysis project Ga0255775, IMG submission 179973) | Coastal salt marsh microbial communities from the Groves Creek Marsh, Skidaway Island, Georgia - 011511BT metaG (version 2) | ecosystem: Environmental > Aquatic > Marine > Intertidal zone > Salt...
AGATAAAATAAGGGAACCATTAGAATAGACTGATATGAGCTCTTCTCTGCTGTCAAAGTAAATAGTTTTAATGATTTTGAGATAATAGTACGCTGATATTACTGTCATTATAACAACTATAACCGATAGAATAATATAAGAACTATCAATCAATGCAGTTATGACAATCAGTTTTGCATGAAATCCAATCATTGGAGGAATACCTGCAGATGATAGCATTGTGATAAGAATAAGAATTGCATAGTATGGATGAGTTTGAGATAAGCCAGACAAATCACTTATCTTCTCAATCCCATGACTATTGCATGTAATATGAGTGATTATCCCAAAAGATGCTAAAGCAGTTAAACTATATACGATTGTATAATAAAGAGATGCCTGTATACCTTCATTTGATACAAGTCCAAGTGCTAATATAATAAAACCAATATTTGAGATTGCTGAATACGCTAACAACCGCTTAATATTTGTCTGAGTTAATGCAAAGATACTTCCTATAACGATTGAAAGCATACCTACAAAGAGAAGTATATCTGACCACATACTCTTCATGCTTATAAAAGGTATATAGTAGAGTTTTAAAAAAACTATAAAGACTGCAATTTTCGGCAATGTACTTAAAAGTGTAGTTGTACTGACTAGTGAACCCTGATAAATATCTGGAACCCACATATGGAAAGGAGCTGCACCAAATTTAAAACACAGACTTGCAGTGATAAATACAATGCCAAATATTATTCCCAAGTATTCGACGGAATTCATTTCAGTAGCATTTATTACTTCAGCAATATCAGAGTAGATGATAGAACCTGTGAAGCCATATATTAGAGAGATTCCAAACAATAAAATACCTGATGACATTGCCCCTAGAACATAATATTTTATTGCTGCTTCTGAAGAAAGTGATGAGTTTTTGTTAAAACCAATTAACGCATATAAAGATAAAGATAATAATTCTATACCTAGGTAAAGCATTAACATACTATTTGCTGAAATCATTATCATGGTTCCAATTAAACCAAGAATAGAAATAGTAAAATATTCTATCTTAAGACTATTTAAATACTTTAAGTGTTTGTATGTGTAATGAAAAATAATAAATGATCCAAATAATAAAATAAGTTTTATAACATTTAGAAACTCACTAAGCTCATATGACTGATATATTGATGATACTTGTCCATTAACAGAATAATAACCACTCAGTAATAAAAGTAATTGTATAAATTTAAATGTAATTCCTTTATGGCTTTGTAAAAATAAATCAATCACAATAATTATCATTACGCCAATGGATAATATAATTTCAGGTATAAATAATAAATTGAAAATCATGTTCTTCCTAAATTAATAGAATCTATAAAATTAATTGTTGTATGGTCAATAATCTTAAATAAATAGTCAGGAGTTAACCCAAGATAAAGGATAAATATAACTAATACTCCAAGGATAAATTTTTCATTAACAGCGCACTCTCTGTATCCTTGGATATTTTGAGTGTTTTCACCAAATAATACATTTTTGCCTAACTTTAGTGAATATGATGCAGACAGAAGTAAGGATGTGGCAGCAAGAAATCCAATTATAATATTTGATCCTAGTGCAGATGTTATAACAAGAAATTCTCCTACGAAGCCAGATGTGCCTGGTAATCCTGAATTAGCCATTAAAAAAAATAACATCAAGAAAGAAAATACAGGCATAAATGTTACAACACCATAATTATCTTTGAGCAATCTTGATTTAGAGTGTTTATACATAATCCCAATACAAAAAAATAATGCTGCTGATATTAATCCATGAGAAATCATTTGAATTATTGCACCCTCAAGCCCAATCACTGCTGCATTTAGATTATTTCCCAAAAAATGAAATACTAAAAATATACCTAATGTAACAAATCCCATATGTGCAACAGAGGAATAAGCAATGAGTTTTTTCATATCAGTTTGCGCGTAAGCAACAAAACTTATATATATAATTGCTATTAGAGATAAATAAATCATATATTCGCTCAAAAAGATTCCTGCTTCAGTAGTAATTGGCAGCATAAATCTAATCATTCCGTATCCTCCGACTTTTAGTAGAACAGACGCAAGAATTACTGATCCGCTAGTTGGAGCCTCAACATGTGCATCTGGTAACCATGTATGAACTGGCCACATAGGAATCTTTATGCCAAATCCAATCAAAAATGCAAGAAGAATAAATAGTTCCTCCTCAAAAGATAAATTAAGCGAGTAGAAATCTCTTATTGCAAATGATTCGGCTAAAGTAGATAAATATATAATCGAAATTAACATCAGGACTGATCCAAATAGTGTATATAGAAAAAACTTTATTGTGGCGTATTTTCTATTTTCACCTCCCCATATACCAATTATTAAAAATAATGGTATTAATAGGCTTTCAAAGAAAATATAAAAAAGGATACTATCAAATGCTGTAAAGGTTCCCATTAAGAGGCCTTCTAAAATTAAAAAATAACCTAAATATGCTGATTTATTCTTGTACGTCTCCGATGATGCATAAATAGCTATGAGAAAGTTAATAAATGCTGTGAGTAAAATTAAAGATACAGATATACCGTCAGCAGCAAGATAGTAGAATATATTTAAGCCGCTTATCCATTCAATGCGTTCCATAAATTGCAGTTGATTTGATGATTGATCATAGTTACTAGTCACACTTAAGGATAGAAGCAATACTAAAAAAGTTATAATGAGTGTTGAATATTCAGAAAGTTTATTACTCAGATTATTTGAGAATACTAATATTAATCCTGCTAATATAGGAAGCCATATCAATGAACTAAGTATTGGAAAATCAAACATCTAGTATCTTATCCGTATTATTAGCAAAAATAAGATTAATGCAGAAATGATTGTAAGCGAATAGTGATAAATATAACCCGTATGAAATTTTCTTACTTTGTTGGAGATTTTATCGAACATCAGGGAAGTGTTATTAATAAGTCCATTATCAATAGTTGAGATATCTATATTTTTCCATAGATACTTAGTAAGTAAGTTTTGAAATTTTGGGATGAACTTTGCTGATAAATTATTAAATCCGTATTCATTTTTAAGAATAGTAATTAAAAAATTAGGAATTGATATATTAAAAGATTTTTTATAATAGTAATAATAACTAAAAATAAGTGCTATTAACAAAATTAAAAAATTTATAGTCATAAAGGAGTGTAAAAAGAAATAGAGAGAGTTAATAACATAATTATTATAAAAATCTAAAACAACAGTATTCGATGTTAATGAAACGCCAAATAGTGTTCCTGATAGCAGTGAGTCAAATAAAAATAGTCCTAGAAATACTGAGGGCGCCGTAAGTATAAAAAGAGGAACTAGCATTTCTTTATCATTCTCTTTTTCTTCCCCATCATGCAAAGTACATTCTCCAAAAAAAACTTTGAAAAATATTTTTGACGTATAAAGTGTAGTGATAAATATTCCAGCTAGAAGCATTATGTATGGGATTGTATGATTATAGTATCCAATTGCATCAATAATTACTTCTTTAGAATAAAACCCGGACGTGAGTGGAAAACCTATGAGCGATAATGATGCATATAAGAAAGCTAAATAAGTTATTGGCATAAATTTCCTTAGTCCTCCTATTTTTCTTATATCTTGCTCATGATGACATTTAATTATTATTGACCCAGCACATAGAAATAACAAAGCTTTAAAAAATGCATGTGTTATTAAATGAAATATTGCAAGAGAGTATAATGATGCCCCGAGTGCAGCTGTCATATAGCCTAGTTGAGAAATAGTGGAATATGCGATGATTCTTTTAATATCATTTTGAACAAGCGCTACAAGTCCAAGGAAGAATGCTGTTACTGATCCAACATAAAGTATGAATATAGAGACATTCTCTGCTAAGACATATAGTGGCGACAGTCTAGCAACCATGTAAATTCCAGCGGTGACCATAGTTGCAGCATGAATAAGTGCTGATATAGGTGTTGGGCCCTCCATTGAGTCTGGTAACCAAAAATGAAGTGGTACCTGAGCAGATTTTGCCATAGCTCCAACAAAAAGAAGTAAACAAATTGAACTCAGTAAATTAAATGAAGTCCCAAGAATGTCTAATTCAGAATTATTTATAGTGTCTTTTAAGTTGAAAACATCTGCATAGTCTGTTGTTCCATAGGCAACAAAGACCAAGCATAAACCAAGTAGTAAACCTATGTCACCTACTCTATTAACTAAAAATGCCTTATAGTTAGCTTTAATGGCGGATTCCTTGCTCACCCAAAACCCAATTAATAAGTAACTAGATAATCCAACTAGTTCCCATCCGATAAATAACTGAAAAAAATTGTTAGATAGAACTATCAGTAACATAGAAAAAGTAAAAAAGTTTGTGTATATGAAGAACCTATTAAATGAAGATTCACCTTTCATATATGATATTGAATAATAATGAACTAAAAACGAAACTGATGTCACAACAGTTGACATTACAAGCGATAGTGAATCTATATAGAGCCCAAATGATAATGAGTATAGTTTCGTATCTGCGAATACAAGTACATCTTCCGATACTGGCATATGATTGTGACTGAAGTATAAAAATAATAAACATATTGAAGCAAAAAAGGATATCAATATAGAAGAATTAGAAATAAATATGGATAGTCTTTTAGAGTTATTTTGAATATAAATCAGCAGTAAAGTGCCTACTAATGGTGCTAGTAATAATATCAGGGCTAAATATATCAACCTTTTAACTCCGATAAATCATCAACATCTATAGTTTTTTTATTTCTAAACAGAACTATCAGTAATGCAAGCCCAATTGCAGACTCTGCTGCAACAACAGTTAGAACAAAAAATACAAAAACTTGGCCAGTAAGATCACCCAAATAATTACCCAGAGTGATTAAATTAAAATTGACTGACAAAAACATTAATTCGAGTGACATCAATAATACGAGAATATTTTTTCTATTTAGAAAAATACCTGCAATTGATATTGCAAATATAATCGTGCTTAATATTAGATAATAGCTAATCGGAATCATGTTATTCTTTCAATCCGGTTATTACTTTGAGTCTGTCTTTTTTAGATACAGATACTTGGTTTGTTGGGTTTTGATATTTATTTTTTGGATTCTTTTTATATGTAAGAATGATTGCAGAAATAATACCTAATAAAAGAATCAATCCTGCTATCTCAAATTCAACTAGATATTTTGTAAACAACAAATACCCTAAATTTTCAGTATTACTTGTACTTATAATTTCAATATTCTTAACAGCATTGTAATCAATATTTTCGAATGTGTTTACAAAAAAGAAAATTACTAGTGCATTAAATGCTAGAAATATCCCAATGCCTAATGGTAAATAATTAATATATGCTGCACTTTTTTTAGCTATATTTATATCAAGCATCATTACAACAAAAAGAAATAGAACCATTACTGCGCCAACATAAACTAAAATTAAAATAATTGATAAAAATTCTGCTCCAAGAAGGAGCCATAATACTGCAGATAAAAAAAATGAAAAAACAAGATTAACTGCAGACAGAACAGGATTTGACGTTGTTATAACTTTTAAGCATGTAAATACAAGTAGCAAACTAAATATGAAGAATGTAATTAATTCAATATTCATAACTTGTTCACACTTCTATCCTTTAATTCTTCTTTTTCATATAGATCACCTATCTTTAGAAGATCTATTTTACTCATAACGCTATCCTGTCTATTTTCAAAATGATATTCAAATATACTCGTTTCAACTATTGCATCAACAGGACATGCTTCTTCACAGAAACCGCAGTAAATACATTTAAATAAATCAATGTCATACTTTGTTGTCCTTCTTGTTTTATCACTTTCTCTCTCTTCAGTCTCTATAGTTATAGCAAGTGCCGGGCAAACTGCTTCACACAATTTACAACCTATACAACGCTCTTCTCCATTTGGATATTTTCTTAAGGCATGCAATCCTCTAAATCTTGTTGATAGTGGGGTTTTTTCATCTGGATACTGAATTGTAATAGGTTTTTTATATATTTTTTTTCCCGTGATTCTAAGGCCTTTGAGAATCTCAATAAAAAATAAACTTTTGAGAAAATTAATTATGTTCTTTATCATGATAGCGGTAAATACTTAAGATATATCAATATTCCAATTATGGTAAGCCAAAAAAATGTAATAGGTAAAAAAACTTTCCATCCTAATCTCATAATCTGATCATATCTATATCTCGGGAGTGTAGCTCTAAGCCATAGAAAGATAAATATGAACATTATTGTTTTTAGAGATAACCAGAAAAATCCTGGTATGAAAGATAAGTATGAATCAATAATCGTACCTTGAAATGGAGATAACCATCCTCCGAAAAACATTATGCTACATAAAATGCTAATTAAAATTAGGTTCATGTATTCTGCAAGGAAGAACATTGCAAAAGCCATCCCAGAGTATTCAACATGAAACCCTGCTACTATCTCGGATTCACCTTCAGATACATCAAATGGAGCTCTATTTGTCTCGGCTACTCCTGCAATAAAATATATCAAAAATAATGGAAATAGAGGTAGCCAAAACCAACTAAAAATATTTCCTGATTGAGCATAAATAATATTCTGTAGATTTAAACTTCCGGATAGCATAAGAACACCAACTAGTGCAAAGCCCATTGCTATTTCATAAGCTATTATTTGTGCAGCTGATCTCATTGACCCAAGAAATGCATATTTTGAATTAGAAGCCCAACCAGCAAGAATAACACCATAAACACTCAGTGAAGTGAGAGCTAATATAAATAATAAACCTGCATTAATATTTGAAATAATAAAATATTCAGATAATGGAATAACAGACCAAACCATTAATGATGGTACAAGCATTAACATTGGTGCTGTGAGAAAAATACCTTTGTTAGCGTTTGTTGGTATTATTATTTCTTTAGATACCAGTTTAAGAACATCTGCGATAGGTTGAAGTAAGCCTGAAGGACCAACTCTCATAGGTCCCATTCTTGACTGCATAAAGCCAATAATCTTTCGTTCTGAATAAGTGACATAAGCTACAATGAGAAACAAAGGAACAACAACTATCAAAATTGATGATAATGTCTTAATTATATAAAAAATAGATTCCATTATTCGATATCAATAACTGAGTTACAGCTACCAAGTTTTTGTTTATATCTTCCGCTAAATTTTACTAATATAGTATTTTCAGGTTTAGTATGTGTCTTAATATTTGTATTAATTTTAATTTGTTTACTGTGTTCTGTAAAAATAACTTTCTTATCTTCTGTAATATTCATATCCATAGGTAAACTCATAAAGCTATCTGCATCATGAGTATTTAATAAGGATTCACATCTTCTTAATGTTGGGTTGTTAGTATTTGGGCTTCTAATAATATATTTTTCTAGTATATCTTTTTCTTTAGGTGCTCTAAGATTTTCAGTAATCACATAATTATCTGTAATATCAATAGAAGATAATATCTTACTTATATCTTCGGATATCTGTTTATTAGAAATATCTAACCCTAAAGCTTTCGAAATATTCAGTAAAAAGTCTAACCCTGGTTTAGATCTTTCTTTTGGAAGAATTACTGCTTCAGATTTTTGTAATTGTTTATTTGTATTTAAATGAGTGCCAGTTGATTCTTGTTGGACAGCAAGAGGGAAAACAATATCTGCATATTTTTCTATTGCATCTGTAATATATGATGAAAAGAAAATATTATATTTAGATTTTTTTAGTTTATCTAGGATTTCAATATCGTTCGAAAAATCATATTCAGGTTCTAAATTATAAACTATAAACATGTCATTAGATGGATAAGCTGATTCATAATTTTTTTCTTTGTATTCATCGTATTGAATGCCTCCCGGTAAACGATGCGGAATTATACCCATAGCCCATGCCCCAGATGAATTGCTTAAATCACCAAGAAGAGCTAACTTTGAATTTGTTAGTCGAGCAAACTTACTTGTACTATCAAGTATCTCTGTGTAATTTTTTAAATGAGTTGAAGATGGTCCTAAAATTATAAGATTCTTATGTTTTCTCTCGATGTTAGCTAACTGGTTATTTGCACTATCTCTTAGATATCTGACAAGATCAGTAGGACTAAAAATTTCGTGTATATTTGTGTCAAAATTTTCAGAATAATTATAGGTTGCAAGTGAAAACACATTTGTTGAATTATTTTTAATAGCATTTCTCAGATAGATAGATAGAATAGGAAATTCTTTGCTTATATTTGTATTTACAAGAATAATATTATCCATCTTGGCTAAATCATTAATTTTGATATCAAATGATGGGATTACAGGATAATTCTCTTGATATCTAAAATCACATTCTTTAGTGCGATGATCTATATTTGTTACACCATTTTCTCTCAGAATCTTTTGAAATAAATACATTTCCTCACAAGAGGATTGAGCTGACATAATAGCTGTTGTGTTTGGAGAAAACTCTTTTATTTTTTCTGCTGTAATAGAGTACAAAGAATTAAGGTCAGACTCTATAAGTTTATTATTTTCTTTGATCATTGGAAGAAGTATCCTTTCGTTAGATTCTATACCTTCATGACCAAATCTATCTCTATCTGATAACCATGATAAATTTATTTGCTCATTTTCTTTTGGAACAGCTCTTTTTATAGAATTTTTATAGGTATGATAATAAATATTTGAACCTAAACAATCGTTAAAGGATATCGAATTTTTTTGCTCTAAATCCCATGTCCTAGCACTATACTTATATAAGTTATTATTCAATGCGCCGACAGGGCATAGATCAATGACATTTCCTGACAATTCAGAAGTAAGACTTTGATTAACAAATGTTTCAATTTTAGTTTTTTCACCTCTTCCTGTCATTCCAAGTTCTTTAATACCCGCGACCTCTTCACCGAAGCGGACACATCGACTACAATGAATGCATCTTGTCATTTCTGTACTAACTAAACTGCCTATATCCTTGTCAATAACAGTTCGCTTCATCTCATTATAATTCGATTTATAATCTCCATGATCAAGAGATACGTCTTGGAGTTCACATTCCCCTGCTTGATCGCATACTGGACAATCTAGAGGGTGATTTATTAAAAGAAATTCCATTGTACTTTTCTGAGCGTCTTCAGTAGCACTACCTGTAGTTTTAATTTTCATACCTTCTCTAACTAAAGTGGAGCATGCCGGTTGTGGGAACTTAGCACCTTCAACTTCTACAAGACACATTCTACAACTTGCAACAATACTTAGTCGTTTGTGGTAACAGAATCTTGGGATATGTATATTTAGACGATCTGTAACTTGAATTATAGTTTCATTATCAAATGCTTCATGTTTATTATCATTTATAAATATTTCCACTTAGCCCACCATTGATTGTTTTTTATCAACATAATATTCAAATTCGTTCCAAAAATTCTTAAGGAAACTAATCACAGGCATTGCTGCAGCATCTCCTAATGCGCATATGCAATGTCCTTCAATTTGATTTGCAATCCTATTTAGAAGATCTAAATCAGATTGTGTTCCTCTACCTGATTTAATTTTGACAAGTGTCTTGTATAACCATCCAGTACCCTCTCTACAAGGGGTACATTGGCCACAAGATTCAGCATAATAAAACCTTGATATTCTCTCTAGTACTGAAACCATACAAGTTGATTCATCCATAACTATTATTCCGCCGGAGCCTAACATAGTTCCTATTGACATTAGAGATTCATAATCCATTGGTATGTTAATTATATCTTTACCCTTTACAACAGGGACAGACGAACCTCCCGGAATAACGGCTTTAAGTTTTTTATTGTCTAAAACTCCGCCACATTGATTTAATAACTCAGAAAATGGAATTCCAAGTGGCGCTTCAATAACGTCCGGCCGATTTAAATGTCCACTCATACAAAACATTTTTACGCCAACAGAATCATTTAGTCCAAGATTTTTATACCATTCATCACCATTTTTAAGTATGTAAGGAACAGTTGCTAGAGTTTCTGTATTATTAATAATAGTTGGTTTTCCATATAAACCTTGAACAGCTGGGAAAGGCGGTTTAATTCTAGGCATACCTCGCTTTCCTTCTATAGATTCTAACATTGCTGTTTCTTCTCCAACAATATATGCACCGGCACCAATCAGAGGGATTATGTCTATAGAAGTATCAGAATTTAAAATTTTATTTCCAATGAGATTATTTTTATATGCTTCTTTTACAGCAGTATTAAAAACAATCCATTGATCACCGATAAATTCCCCTCTTAAATAATTATAACCAACAGATGCGCCTATTGCATAACAAGCTATGAGCATTCCTTCTATAACTGCATGGGGATTATATCTGAGTATATCTCTATCTTTACATGTACCAGGCTCACTCTCATCAGAATTACAAACTAAATATCGTTGTTTTTCATCTGAATTGATAAAAGACCATTTCAATCCAGTTAAAAATCCAGCTCCTCCTTTTCCTTTCAATCCAGACTCTTTAACTAATCGAATAATTTCTGACTTTGGAGTTTTATCTCTAATGATTTTTTTCCATGAGTGATATCCATCTTGAGCAAGATAAGTTTCTATACTTGAAGGATTATCCAGAGAGAAGGTCGCGGTACATAATTTAATCATTGGGTATCTCATCTAATATTTTATCTATTTTTTCATATGTAAGGTTTTCATAATTTATATGATTAATTTGCATCATTGGAGCTCCATTACAAGCAGCTAAACACTCCATTTCATCTTTAAGATAAAATTTATTATCTTTAGTGGATTCCCCTACTTTAATATTAAGTTTTTTCTCAATGTAATTTAATATGTCATCAGATTTTCTCAACATACACGATACGTTTGTGCATACTGAAATTATATTTTTACCTATCGGCTTTAGATTAAACATAGAATAAAAAGTAGCAACCTCATAGACGTCAATTTTAGTCAAACCAAGGTAATTAGCTAAAGAAGAAATAAGTTCTTCATTTAAGTATCCATTATTATGGTGCTGAATAATTAACAATGATTCAATAATCGCAGATTTACTTTTATCAGGTGGAAACTTACTTCGTATCACATCAATTTCTTCTATCAGATGCTTTGGAAAATTGTCTTTAAAATTCATTATCTATCAATCTCACCAAAAACAATATCTTGAGTACCTATAATTGTTACCACATCAGAGAGCATATGTCCCTTTGACATTTCGTTCAGGGCAGCAAGATGCGGAAATCCTGGAGCTCTGATTTTTAATCTATAAGGCTTATTTGCTCCATCAGATATCAAGTAGACTCCAAATTCTCCTTTAGGAGCTTCTACTGCAGTATATGTTTCGCCTTCAGGAACACAGTAACCCTCACTAAATAACTTAAAGTGATGTATCAGCGATTCCATGTTGTCTTTCATGTCATCTCTGCTTGGTGGCGCTATCTTAGTATTAGAAGAGATATAGTTGCCACTATCATTTTTTAACCAATCACAACATTGTTTAATAATATTCGCTGATTCTCTCATTTCATGCATTCTTACAAGATATCTATCGTATGAATCGCCTTCAGTACCAATTGGAATATCAAAATTTAGTTTTTTATAAACTTCGTAAGGTTCTTTTTTTCGAAGATCCCAACTTATTCCAGAACCTCTTAACATAGGACCTGTAAATCCCAGCTCTACAGCACGTTCAGGAGAAACGACACCAATGCCAACCGTTCTTTGTTTCCAGATTCTGTTTTCTGTTAATAGATTTTCATACTCATCAACATTTTTTGGAAACCTATCAACAAAGCTACCTATAAAATCAAGAAGAGTTCCTTCTCTGTTATAGTTCAATTTTTCGATTTGCTCTAAATTATGATTCTTATTAATCATAAATTTTGGCATTACTGTAGGCAGATCCTTTGCAACTCCTCCTGGTCTATAGTAAGTAGCATGCATTCTTGTGCCAGATACTGCTTCATAACAATCCATTAAATCTTCTCTTTCTCGAAAGGCATATAAAAACACAGACATGGCTCCAATATCTAGTGCGTGCGCTCCAAGCCAAAGTAAATGATTCAATATTCTTGTAATTTCATCATACATTACACGAATATACTGAGCTCTTTCTGGGACATCTAATTTGAGCAAATTTTCTATAGCCAAAACGTAGGCATGCTCATTACACATCATGGATACATAATCTAGCCGATCCATATATCCGATATTTTGGTTGTATGGTTTTGATTCTGCTAACTTCTCTGTGGCTCTGTGAAGAAGACCTATGTGTGGATCAGCACTACGTATTACTTCCCCATCCATCTCCAAAATTAATCTCAGAACACCGTGTGCTGCTGGATGCTGCGGACCAAAATTCATTGTAAAGTTTTTATATTCACTCATTTACTTTTCCTTATTACCTTTGGAACAAGTGTTCTCGGAGTTATATCAACAGCTTGATTTACTACCTTTTTTTGTTCTGGATCATATGCGACTTGAGTGTTTCCAATTAATGGGAATTTTTTTCTAAATGGATGCCCTATAAATCCATAGTCTGTAAGTATCCTTCTTAAGTCATTATGTCCCTCAAATAAAACCCCGAATAAATCATATGCTTCCCTTTCATACCAATCAGCAGATGCAAAGATTTCAGTTACAGATGGTATTATTAAAGAGTCATTGTCTAGATTGCATTTAATTCTAATGCGCATATTGAAATCCATCGATAAAAGATGATAGACAACAGTTAGTTTATATTCTTCAACTTCATCTTCGTTGACAAAATCGATTCTACTATGTGACTGAGGATTTATACCTCTATTATATCCGGATGATGTAGCTTCTTTTGTTTCCCATTCTGATTTTCCATAATCAATAAAATCAACTGCACAAAGATCAATTAATTGAGTAAATTTTAAATCTTGAGATTCTTTGAGTATCTTAAGAAGTTTTTTAAGGTTAGTTTTTTCAACGGTAAGAGTGACCATATCATTTTCTGAATAGTCAACAACCAGCTCATTTACGAGTTTCTTGATCTTGTTCATAAGTTATTTGATTTTTATTCTATTTTTATTTCTAATTTTATTCTGTAATTGAAGAATGCCATACAAAAGTGCTTCAGCTGTTGGAGGACATCCCGGAACATATACATCAACTGGGACAATTCTATCGCAACCTCTTACTACTGAATATGAATAGTGATAGTATCCACCTCCATTAGCACAAGAACCCATTGAAATTACCCATTTTGGATCTGCCATCTGATCGTATACTTTCCTCAAAGCTGGGGCCATTTTATTAACAAGTGTTCCAGCTACAATCATGACATCGGACTGTCTTGGGCTAGGTCTAAATAACATTCCAAATCGATCCAGATCGTATCTTGACGCACCAGCATGCATCATTTCAACTGCACAACATGCGAGACCAAATGTCATAGGCCATAGTGATCCTGTACGAGCCCAATCAAACAAACTTTCAGAATCTGCAAGAACGAACCCATCTCTTTTTATATTTTCTAATCCCACTCTAATGCACCTTTTTTCCATTCATATATAAATCCCACAAGCAGGATAAATAAAAATATTGCCATAGCTAAAAATCCTTCGTAACCAATATGATCTAAAACAACAGCCCATGGAAATAAGAATGCAATTTCTAAATCAAAAATGATAAAGAGAATAGCTACTAGATAAAATCTAACATCAAACTTCATTCGACTATCTTCAAAAGGTTCGAAGCCACACTCATAGGGAGAGTTTTTTTCATCATCAGGATTACTACCACCAAAAAAGAATCCAGCTGATAACATAATAACTGCGAACGCCAGAGCAAGTATTAAAAATATTAATATAGGTAGATATTCAAATAACATGACTTATTATATCCTATATATATACAAATATAAGAGGCATTATAGAAAGATGGTATTAGATAACAAACTAGAAACACTAGAAAATGTAAGAGAAAATATTTCATATAATCTTTCAGAAGGAGTGACAAATAGAAGGTCAGATTTTAGAACTTTTACATTATGTTCACAGGGAGATTATCCCTCAGGAAGAACGGTAGTATTACGTGGATATGATTCATTAAATAATATCATTACCTTCCATACAAATTCTAATGCTCAAAAGATTAAAGATATAAATAAATGCCCTCATGTGAGTTGTATTTTTTATAGTAAGTCTCTTAAAATACAAATTAGGTGTTTTGGTGATGCTTTAATAAATCATAAAAATAATAGATCAATAACTTCATGGAATAAAATGAATGATATGTCTAAAGAATGCTATTTTCAGGACCCTCCTCCAGGGAATCAAATTAAAGATTACAATACTTTCTCTAAAAATATAACTTCCGGTGAAAGTGATTATTTTTGTGTGATAGATGTAAAGGTTCAAAGGATTGATTGGTTATTTTTAAAAAGAGCAGGGCACAGAAGAGCAAATATTTTCTTCAATAATAAAGACAACGACTCATGGGTAAGTCCGTAAACATGCCGATGGCCGGACTCGAACCGGCACGACTTGCGCCACTGCCCCCTCAAGACAGCGTGTCTACCAGTTCCACCACATCGGCTTAAGGTTTATTGAATTCTTCTTTTGTATCAGTACTTTCTTCTTTTACAGAATCATTAATCAAACTTTTTGAACCTGATGATTTGTTTGATGATATGTAGGCTAAGCTTAAACTGGTTATAAAAAAACTTAGCGCAATTACAGTTGTTAACTTATTCATAAACGTTGCGCTACCTCTTGCTCCAAAAACAGTTGAAGAAGCGCCTGAGCCAAAAGCAGCCCCTGCATCTGCTCCTTTGCCTTGTTGAACAAGCACTAGAACAATTAAAATTACCGCTAATATGATATGAATAGTTAGTATTGTAGTTTGCATTGTGTAGTTATCTCAAATTGTGGAACAAATATCAATAAATTTTTTTGCATTAAGTGATGCTCCGCCAATTAAAAGACCGTCCATATACGGAGTTTTCATAAGCGAGTTAGCATTTTCAGGAGAAACACTTCCGCCATAAAGTATTTTTATAGATTTGTATGCTGGGTTGAACTTATTGATAGTGTTGCGGATATATTTAAATGCATCTATCAAATCTTTATCTGAGGGTACTAAACCTGTACCTATTGCCCAAACAGGCTCGTATGCAATTATAATATTAGTAGATTTAATTTTGAGCTTATTAAATATTTTTTTTACTTGAGCATTAAGTATAGATTTTGTTTTTTTATTCTTAAACTGCTCTAGTGTTTCACCGATACAATATATCACTTTAATATTATTTTCAAAAAGTCTAATTACTTTTTCGAATAACATATCAGGACTTTCATTAAAAACATGTCTTCTTTCTGAATGTCCAACAAGACAATATTGTACTTTAGTATCTTTCAACATCGACGATGAGATTTCACCTGTAAATGCCCCGTCATTATAAGCTGATACGTTTTGTGCCCCTATTTTAACATCAGATTTATTAACTATGCCTTGTAAAGAGGATAAGTAAATACTAGGAGGGAAAATTATAACTTCATGCTTACATTTATTTTTTTTGATTCCAGACATAATGTTCTTAACAAGCTGGATGCTTGTTTTATGTTTTCCATTCTGCTTCCAATTTCCAGCTATAATTTTTTTCATAAATATAATTTATCCATTATTATTTTTTCTGCCTCATTTAATGCATCTTTAGATTCATGCTCAATAAGAATTCTTATTAATTGTTGAGTACCAGAAGCTCTCGAAAGGATTCTACCATTTCCAGTTAATATTTCTTTAATTTTATTAATAATATTTTGATTATTTTCTATCCAGGTGTCCTTATCAGATACTGGAATATTTATCAACGATGATGGAACTTTAATGGATCTAGGATAGATATCATCGATTGACAGGTTTGTTTTTTGAATTAAATGAGCAATTTTTATTAATGTAGTTGCCGCATCACCAATCGCAATAGTAGTTATGTCATTATGAACAACATGGCCTGATGATTCTGCTCCAATAATTGCATTATTTTCAATTACTTGCTCCAATACATATTTATCACCGACATCTGTTTCTATAAAAGAATAACCAAGCTTATTTAGTGCTGATCTAATACCATAATTAGTCATGACTGTTCCGACAACTACTTTATTATTTACATGATAATCTTTTGCTAAGATATAGAGAATTTCATCGCCATCTATAATTCTCCCGCTATTGCTTACTAAAATAGATCTATCACCATCACCATCAAACGCAATACCAAAATCAATCCATTCAGCAGCATGTTCTTTATATTTAGAATTATTATTTATAATATATTCTGAAAGATATTCAGGATAAACTGCTCCGCAATTATAATTGATATTTCTACCGTCTGGACAATTATTAAATATTTGAAATGAAAGATTAGATTTTATATTCAAATTTGAAAAAATATTAGAGATTGATCCGTTGGAACAATCTATAGCGATATTAATTTTTTTTGATGAATCTATACTACCGTCTACTTTTTCAGATAAATAATCGAGATAAATCTCTGTGGAAGCTGAGTCAATAGAGTAATTACATGTAACTCTATTTTGAAATATATCAGTAGATGAAACAGTCTTTTCTATTAATTTTTCATCATCTGAGGAAATTTTATATCCATCGCTATTAAATATTTTTATGCCATTATCTGTATATGGATTATGTGATGCGGTGATTTGGATACCGATAGAATCATTCATTTTTCTAGTTGAGAGGATATATGGTATAGCGGGTGTTGGAATTAAACCTAGAAAATTAATATTATATTTAGAATTGTATAAAATACCTTGAATTAGGTTTTCATAAATTAATTTAAATGACTCTCTTCCATCATGTCCAATGTAAATATTTTGAACTTTTTGGCATAAAACTTGGCTAATAGAAAAACCTATTTTCTTGATAGTTTCAACATCCATGGGATAGTCACCAAATGCTGCCCTTACTCCATCTGTTCCAAATAACTTCATTATGAATTTTTTATTAAGTCTCTAAAATTAAGCAATATACTTGTTTCCCTAACGTCATGAACACGGAGGATATTTGTTTGATTTTTGATTGCTATTACTGATGCAGCAATTGTTCCATAAAGCCTACCAGATGGAGGAACATTTAATATATCACCAATCATACTTTTTCTAGATATTCCTGAAAGTATTTTAAAACCTAAGTTGCTAAATTTTTTAAGATTATTCAATATTATATAATTATGTTCTAGAGTCTTACCGAAGCCAAAACCTGGATCAATAATAATTTTATCTTTATTTATTCCATGACTTAAACAAAGCTCAGCCTTATTTTTTAAATATGTGAAAATATCTTCAACAACATTGTTATATGCCGGATTATTTTGCATTACTTTTGGAGTACCTTGCATGTGCATCAAAGATACAGACAAATTATTATCTTTAATAATCTCTATAAGGCCAAAGTCCTCTAGAGAAGATATATCATTTACTATATTGATATTATATTTGAGTAGTTTTTTGATTACTTCAGAGCTTCTAGTATCAATAGATATTGGAATATCAGATATCTCTCTAACAGCCTCAACAAGAGGTTCTATTTTTTTTATCTGATCTACACTTGTAACAGGATCAGATCCTGGTTTGGATGATTCCGCTCCTATATCAATAATATCAGCTCCATCATTGATAATTTGCTTTACACGAGTAATTGATTTACTAAGTTCAATAAATTTACCGCCATCATAGAATGAATTATCAGTAATATTTAAAACTCCCATTATTTTTATTTTAGAATTCATTCTTAATGTCCATGTAGCATTTTATACTGTTCAACACGTTCAATAAATTTTTTTTGAAACCATAAAAATTCATTATCTTTAATTGTAAACTCTTGAAACTCAAGCTTAGGTGTGCAAATTAGTATGACGCCCTGTTTAATATTAGTATTATGTTGCAGATTATGAGCAAGTGCATATGCTGCGGTTTGTAAAAAATAATCTGTAATCCATTCTCTTCTTTTTGTCTTTGTTGATGATTTGAAATCAACAATAGATTCTTCATTACCATATATTCCACATAAATCTGTTGTTCCTGCGTGAGAGTCTGGATAGAAGAGAGGTGTTTCGCAACCCCAAATTTCATTCAATTTTTTTTCTAAAGCTTGATCAAGTATAACCTGTGCCATTTTCTTTTCGTTATCATTCATGATATCAAAATCAAATGACTGTTTACCATGCAAAGCATCTTCAAGATACTTATGCATTTTATCTCCTCTCGACATTGACTCTTTTGATATTCTTGATGCCTCAATATGTCCAACTTTATTTTTCCATGCGGCTAGAGCATCTTTGTCTTTTTGAGATTTAGTTTTATCAAGTATAGTAGTTACAGAAGGGACTTTTGCACCATTTGAGCTGTAATACCTTGCTCCGGATTTGTCTGTTACTCTAGAAATTTCTTTGTAACAGTATTTTTTCTTCCACAGATGTAACAAATGATCTAGTCCACGATAGCGTTTATATTATACTACCATGAACTAGTTTTTTTGTCTTATGATGCTGGGGAAGCTGATGGACTATCTTTTGATGTAACATCTTTTGCATGTCCTGATGAGTCATTGTCATCGTCTGACCAACTTTCCGGAGCGTCAGGAACTTTTCCATCCATAATTTGATCGATTTGTTCCACATCAATAGTCTCATACTTCATTAATGCATCTGCCATTAAATGCATCTTGTCTAAATTATCTTTTATTAATTTCGTAGCTCTTTCATATTGGCTATCGATAATTTTACGAATTTCAGAATCAATAGAACTTGCTGTTTCATTAGACATATTTTTGCTGGTTTGCGATGCAGATTTTCCTAGAAAAACCTCTTGTTCCTGCTCGCTGTATGCAAGTGGTCCCATTTTTTCTGATAAGCCCCACTTGGTAACCATATTTCTTGCTAAGTCTGTAGCTCTTTCGATATCATTCGAGGCACCTGTGGTGACTGCATCATCACCAAAAATTAATTCCTCTGCGACTCTACCGCCAAACAAAGCAGCAATCATGCTATTTATGCGCTGACGACTGTTGCTATACCTATCTTCTTCAGGTAAAAACATTGTGACACCAAGCGCTCTACCTCTTGGTATAATACTTACTTTATAAACTGGGTCATGATCAGGAACCAATCTCCCCACTATTGCGTGTCCAGCTTCATGGTATGCAGTAAGTTTTTTTTCGTCATCATTCATGACCATCGACTTTCTTTCGCCACCCATAAGAATTTTATCTTTAGCTTTCTCAAAATCATCCATATCAACAATCTTCTTATTTGCTCTTGCAGCAAAGAGAGCTGCTTCATTTGCTAGGTTAGCTAAATCAGCACCAGAGAATCCTGGTGTACCTCGTGCTAAAAGTTTTGGATTAACGTCATTAGCAATAGGTATTTTCCTCATATGGACTTTTAGAATTTGCTCTCTTCCACGAATATCTGGAAGTGGAACAGTTACTTGCCTATCAAACCTTCCAGGACGTAATAACGCCGGATCGAGCACGTCCGGTCTGTTAGTAGCTGCTATAACTATTACACCTTCGTTACCATCGAATCCATCCATTTCAACTAGTAATTGGTTTAGGGTTTGTTCTCTTTCATCATTTCCGCCGCCTACGCCGGCTCCTCTGTGTCTTCCGACAGCATCAATCTCATCAATGAAGATAATACATGGTGAATGTTTCTTTGCGGTTTCAAACATGTCCCTTACTCTTGATGCTCCAACACCTACAAACATTTCTACAAAGTCAGAGCCAGAAATAGTAAAGAATGGAACTTTAGCTTCTCCAGCTATAGCTCTCGCAAGAAGAGTTTTCCCTGTTCCTGGAGATCCTGACATTAAAACACCTCTTGGAATGTTACCTCCTAAGTTTTGAAATTTTGCAGGGTCTCTTAAAAAATCAACGAGTTCTTTAACTTCTTCTTTTGCTTCTTCTACACCAGCAACATCTTTGAATGTAACTTTGACTTCATCTTCAGTTTGCATTTTTGCTTTACTCTTTCCAAAAGACATGGCGCCTCCACGGCCTCCACCACCTTGCATTTGGCGCATGAAGAAAATCCAAACACCTATCAATAATAAAAATGGGAACCAATGAATAAATATTTGTGCAAGGAATGATTGTTTCTCAGGAGCTTTACCACTTATTCTAACTTTACCTTTGATGAGTTCTCCTATCAATGCAGAGTTATCAGTCTCAGGACTATAAGTCATAAATTTTTCACCGGACTTGAATGAACCAACAATTTCTCGTCCCGAAATAGTGACCTCTTCAACTTGTCCTGTCTGAACTTGTTGCATGAAATCTGTGTAATTAAACTCTTGTGATGCAGTATTTCTACCGCCTACTCCTGTAAATAAAGACATAATTACAACCGCAATTACAGTCCAAATAACTAAATTTTTGACTAAATCTCCCATAATACTCCCTACTTTAGAATCATTCTAAGTTTGACATTGTTAATCGTTAATTTCAATGATATCAGTCTTTGAAGCCATTACAAATGAAGAAAATTTCATTGCTGCTTCTTCGAGATGATTGGGGTTTGTATGTTACTACCTTATCAAAAGACTTTTTTAGTTTTTTTCTCGATTCATCATATGATGAACCAATAAAAAACTTCATAATCAACACTCCGTTTATTTTTAGTAAATCTAAGCAAATATCAAGTATAGACTCAAGAATCCTCTCAAAGTTAGCCTGATCAACATCTTCTATACCTGTTATATTAGGGGCAATATCTGATAATACAAGGTCTGCTTTATTCATTTTTTGAAATATCTTGTCCCTATCAGTTTTTTTATTAATGTCACCCCTTATAAAATATGCATTGTGTATAGGCTTCATCTCCAGCACATCTATACCAACAAGTGTTTTATCCTTATAATTTCTAGTGATATATTCTGACCACGAGCCTGGAGCTGAACCTAAATCAAGTATATTTTTTGAATATTTTAGAATTTTATACTTTTCATCAATTTCATGAAGCTTATGAAAAGCTCTAGACCTATAATCACCTAATTGCGAGAGTTTAACGTACCTATCACTACTGTGTTTATTTAGCCAATTTTTTGTACTTTTCTTTTTAGCCATATCGTTATACTCTATATCAATGGCTAAGGTAACACTGAAAGGCAATGAAGTTAATACAAATTCAGATATTGTAGAAGTGGGCTCATCTGCACCAAACTTTGTACTTGTAGATTCCGATTTAAATGATGTAAACCTAGACAACTTCTCAGGAAAAAATAAAATATTAAGCATAGTTCCTAGTCTTGATACACCAGTTTGCCAAAAATCTACTAAAATTTTCAATGAAAAAGTTAATGACCTCGACGATACAGTAATGCTAATTGTTTCTAGCGATCTTCCTTTTGCAATGAAGAGGTTTTGTACATCAGAATCATTGGAAAATGTAATTCCAGTATCAATGATGAGATCTAGAAACTTTGCTAAGGATTATGGTGTCTTGTTAATCGATGGTCCATTATCAGGGATTACAACTAGAGCAATAGTTACGATTTCAAAAGATAATAAAATTCTTCACTCTGAACTAGTTTCAGAAATTGCAGATGAACCCAACTATCAAGCAGCTTTAGATTCTATAAAATAAATATGTCGTTCACAAAAAAAATCATTGTTGCAATGATTTTAGGTGTAGCAATCGGAATCACCCTAAATTTATTTATCGCTGATACCCTTACGTCTGATTTTATAATAATAAAAATCTTTAGTTTAGTTTCTGATTTATTTATTTCTGCTCTCAAGCTAATAATTATTCCTTTAATATTCTTTTCAATAGTATGTGGCATCTTATCTTTATCAGATGATGTACCCCTTTCTAGATTAGGGATTAAAACAATGGCTTTGTATGTATTCACTACCATAATAGCTATCTCCATTGGCCTGCTATTTTCATCGTTCATTGAATTTGAAGCTGTATTATTAACAAATTTAGATTCAAGTATCTCGCTAGATAATACAAATCAAAAATCTGATATATTTCCTAGCAACATTTTTAAATCACTCAGTGAAGGTAATATTATTCATTTATTGATTTTCTCAGTGTTAATAGGTGTAGCTGCAAGTAGGATCCAAGACAAAATACATACATTTATAGAGTATATTCATCAATTTAACATGGTTGTAAATGAACTTGTTAAAATTATAATCTCATTTACACCTCTAGCTGTATTTTGCATATTATCTAAAACATTCGCTACTCAAGGAATTGAAACTCTAGCTCCGCTAATGGGCTACTTTCTTATTGTTGTCTTCAGCCTTTTTATACACTTCTTTATTACTTTTTCTGTGTTGCTAAAAATTTTTACAAAACTTGATCCTAGAAAATTTTTTAAAAATATTAAAGAGCTAATTATTTTCAGTTTTAGTACTTCAAGTAGTAGCGCATCAATACCATTTACACTTAATACAGCAAATGAGAAATGTGGTATCGATAAATCAATTAGCAGTTTTACAGTACCGCTAGGTGCAACTATAAATATGGACGGGACAGCAATAATGCAAGGTTGTGCAACTTTTTTTTTAGCAAGTCTTTATGGTATTGACTTAGGTATTAGTGAGATATTAACAATTGTTATTACGGCAACAATAGCTTCAATAGGAACTGCAGGTATACCAAGCGCAGGTATTATAATGTTGACTGTTATTTTTTCTCAAGTAGGTATTCCCTTAGAAGGAATTCCATTACTTTTAGGTGTTGATAGATTGCTAGACATGATGAGAACATCTGTAAATGTGAGTGGTGATATATGTATAAGTTGTATTGTTGCTAGCAGTGAAAATAAAATTAATGAAACCAAGTTCAAATCATAAAATCTAAACTAGAGATTCATGTCTTTGTTTAAGATCGAGTGCATCAAAATCATCTATAAACTTGATTGCTTTACAAAAAGCTTTAGCTCCTGATACTGTAGTAGTTAGTGAAATTTTATGATTCTGAGCTTCCTTTCTAATAGAAAAAGAGTCTTTTATAGATCGAGCGCCCTCGGTGGTGTTAATGATTAAATGTACTTCGTTATTTTTAATCATGTCCACAATATGCGGATGGCCATCTTTAACTTTATTAATTTTCGAGCATGCAATCTCGGAGTCTTTTAGATGTATATATGTTCCTGAAGTCGCATAGATACTAAAACCCATATCAATAAGCTCTCTAGCTACTTCACATATAGCATCTTTATCATGATCTCTTACGCTAATAAATACATTGCCTGATTTAGGCAGTATTACACCAGCTGCCCTCTGAGCTTTGAAGTAAGCTTCACCAAATGACTTTCCAAAACCCATGACCTCTCCTGTAGATTTCATTTCTGGCCCAAGCAATACATCAACTTCTGGAAATTTAGAAAATGGAAACACAGCTTCTTTTACGGAAAAATAAGAATTGTTATTTAATTTATTTGGTAAGTTTAATTTATTTATCGTAATGCCTGACATTACAAGAGCGCCTAGTTTTGCCAGTTGCAAGCCTATAGCTTTTGAAACAAAAGGTGCTGTTCGTGATGCTCTTGGATTAGCTTCAAGTAAAAATATTTGATTATCCTTTATTGCAAATTGAGCATTCATTAATCCTACAACTTTTAATGCCAAAGCTAGTTTTGTTGATTGTTCTTTAAGTTCCTCTACAACATCCATACTTAATGTATATGGCGGAAGTGAACATCCAGAATCACCAGAGTGAATACCAGCTTCTTCAATATGTTCCATGATGCCCGCCACATAAACATCTTTTCCATCGCAAAGTAAATCTATATCTACTTCAATTGCATCATTAAGAAATTTATCTAATAGTATTGGTGAGTCTTCAGAAACATCCACTGCTTCTTTCATATATTTTTCTAAATCAGAGTTATTGGTAACTATCTCCATAGCACGACCACCTAATACATATGATGGTCTCACAACTAGTGGATATCCAATCAGGTCAGCAGATATTTTAGCTTGCTCAAAGTTTGTTACAGTCTCGTTAAGTGGTTGTTTAAGCCCAAGTGATTGAATCAAGGTTTTAAACCTCTCTCTATCTTCGGCAAGGTCTATTGAATCAGGAGAAGTACCAATTATATTAACGCCGCATTTCTCAAGTTCATCAGCAAGCTTGAGAGGGGTTTGTCCCCCGTATTGAACAATAACACCCCAAGGCTTCTCAATATCGATAATAGACATTACATCTTCAACTGTAAGTGGCTCGAAATAAAGTCTATCTGATGTATCATAATCGGTAGATACTGTTTCTGGATTACAATTAATCATAATCGTTTCATATCCAGCATCCTTAAGAGCCATAGAAGCATGAACGCAGCAATAATCAAACTCTATTCCTTGTCCAATTCTATTCGGTCCACCTCCAAGGATAATAATTTTTTTATTATCAGTTGGTTTAGATTCACAAAACGATGAGTATGTTGAGTACATGTATGCTGTTGATGATTCAAACTCAGCTGCACAAGTATCAATTCTTTTAAAGACAGGAGTAATAGAATTTTCACTTCTAAAATTTCTAATATCTTTCTCATTTTTATTATAAAGTTTTGCTAATCTGCGATCTGAAAATCCATCAGATTTTAAATTAGGTAAACTCTGAACAGTTAGCTCTAATGATTTATTTTTTATTTCATTTTCAGAGGAGATTAACTCAAAAATTTGATTCAGAAACCATCTATCTATAAATGATAAGTCAAATACATCATCAACACTCATTCCCTCTCTAAAAGCTTGAGCAACATATAAAATTCTATTTGCAGAGGGTGTAGATATCTCCTTAACAATTAAGTCTTGTCTTTCTTTAGGCGACAGCGACTTTTCAAAATCTATTTCATCAAAACCATCTATACCAATTTCTAAACCTCTTAAAGCTTTTTGAAGAGATTCTTTAAAGGAACCTCCAATAGCCATTACTTCACCAACTGATTTCATTTGTGTTGTTAAATGAGAATCAGCTTCTTTAAATTTTTCAAATGCAAAGCGCGGTATCTTGGTGACTACATAATCTATACTAGGTTCAAATGATGATGGAATTATATTACCTGTAATTTCATTTCTTAATTCATCCAAAGTGTAGCCTATAGCAAGTTTAGCTGCTACTTTAGCTATTGGAAACCCTGTTGCTTTAGATGCTAGTGCAGAAGACCTAGATACTCTAGGATTCATTTCAATAACATAAATTTTTCCATTATCCGGGTTAATAGCAAATTGCACATTTGATCCGCCGGTATCAACTCCAATTTTCCTTAGAACCTTAATCGATTGATTCCTAAGATTTTGATACTCTTTATCTGTAAGGGTTTGAGCTGGTGCGATAGTAATAGAGTCACCAGTGTGAACTCCCATAGGATCTAGATTTTCGATTGAGCAAATAATTATGCAATTATCATTCTTGTCCCTTACTACTTCCATTTCAAACTCTTTCCATCCAATTACTGATTCTTCTAGAAGAACTTCATTAGTTGGCGATAAATCTAAACCTCTTTTTACGATCTTTTCAAAATCTTGTTTATTATATGCAATACCACCGCCAGAACCGCCTAGTGTAAAAGATGGTCTTATAATAATAGGAAATCCTATGTCTTTTTGGATTGTAAGTGCTTTTTCAAAATCTTTTGCTACAAATGCCCTAGGAGTTTCAAGTCCAATATCAGTCATTGCATTTTTAAACAATTCCCTGTCCTCAGCCATATCTATAGAATCAACACTAGCACCAATTATTTTGACATTATATTTTTTCAAAATTTTATGCCTGTTTAGGTCTAGTGTCGTGTTAAGAGCTGTTTGTCCTCCCATAGTAGGCAATATTGCATCAGGTTTCTCTATGGCTATAATTTTTTCAATATTTCTCCAATGTATCGGCTCTATATAAATCTTATCTGCCATATCCGGATCAGTCATTATTGTTGCAGGATTTGAATTCACCAATATGGTTTTTATACCCTCTTCTCTAAGCGCTTTACATGCCTGTACACCTGAATAATCAAATTCACATGCTTGCCCTATCACAATTGGTCCGGCACCGATAACTAGTACACTATTAATACTGCTTTGTTTAGGCATTAGCATTTCTCATATTATGGATAAATTTTGTAAATAAATTATATATATCTTGTGGTCCAGGGCTAGCTTCCGGGTGACCTTGAAAACCATATGCTGGCGTATCCTTCAATTCCACACCTTGAAGTGAATCATCAAAAAGAGATTTATGAGTAATTTTATGATTATCACTTAAAGAATCAATATCAACAGCGAATCCATGATTTTGACTAGTTATAAAAACTTTTTTAGTTTGAACGTCAATAACAGGGTGATTAGCACCATGGTGACCAAATTTCATTTTATATGTTTTTGCTCCACTCGCTAAACACATTAATTGGAATCCCAAGCAAATACCGAAGACAGGTACTTTTTTACTTAATAAGTTTTTTATATTATTAATAGCATATTCACATGCAGCAGGATCCCCTGGTCCATTTGATAGAAAGATTCCATCAGGATCATTATCTAACAACTCTTTGTAGGAAAAATCAGCAGGGATAACGGTTACATCACAACCTAAGTCATGGAGAATTCTCAATATATTTTTTTTAATACCATAATCATAAGCAAAAACTTTTAATCTATTTTTATTTTTAAAAGATTCTATATCGATTAGATTATGTGTTCCTTCTTGCCAAACATAATTATTCTCTGTTGATACATCCTTTGCTAAATCTAGACCATTTAAGCCTGGAAAGCTGGAGAGTTGATCTTTAGCATAATCTAGTTTTTTTATATCTGGAATTAAACATCCATTTAATGATCCGTTAATCCTCAATAAGGAAGTTAGATAACGAGTATCCACAGAGCATAAAGCTGTAATTGATTTATCTTTCAAAAACTTGATAAATTTATTTTCACTTCTCCAACTACTGTCTACGGTTGGATAGTTTCTAATAATAATTCCTGAACACCCGTGATTAACGGATTCATTATCTTCTATATTAATTCCAGTATTGCCTATATGCGGGTTCGTAAAAGTAACAATTTGTTGGTTGTATGATGGATCAGTAATAATTTCCTGATAGCCAGTCATTGATGTGTTGAAAACTATCTCCCCTAAACTAATTTCATCATGACCTATAGACTGAGCAGGTATTATGGTGCCATCTTGTAATAATATGGCAGCCTTATTCAAGAGACTTTCCTTGTTTTAAATAAAAAAAAAGATGCCCTGATTAGAGTCATCTTATATGTGTTTTAGTAAGTTTCACTAAAACTAGATGATACGACAAAACTATAGCTCATGTCTAATAGATAATACATTTTTATATATTTCTTTTTTAGAATCTTTGGAAATGATGTTTATAATCTCAACAATATCTTTATTTGAGAAGTTTTTATTAATTAATTGTTTGATAGTTAATAAGTACTCTATTTTTGAATCTATATTTGTTTTTTTAGCGGAGATGATTACGACAAACTCACCTTTGGGTGGATTGTTATTAAAATACCTAATCAAATTCTCAACTTTATCATACAAAATTGTTTCATAAACTTTTGTAAGTTCTCGAAAAATTCCAATTTGATTATCTTTACCATAAATTTCAGATATGTTCTCCAGCAGTCCTAATAATCTATGTTTGCTCTCAAATAAACATACAGGCATGTCTAAACGTGATATTTCATTTAGTTTTTTCTTTCTATCATTTTCTTTCTTTGGAAGAAATCCATTAAACAAAAACATATTCATTGGTATTTTTGAAACAGACAGTGCACAGCTTAATGAAGATACACCAGGAATAGGTATTATTTTTACATCAGATCTAATATTTGACAGTAAGTGAAAGCCGGGGTCTGAGATTGAGGGAGTTCCTGCATCAGTAACTACAGCAACGATTTTGGATTTGTCAATATATGATTCAATAGTCTTAACTTTTCTTTTTTCATTATCCTTGTTATATGATAAGACTTTTTTTTTAATATCATAGTGCGTCAGAAGCATTTTGGTTCTCTCTACACTTTCAGCAAAAATAATATCAGCATTTTTTAGAACATCTAGAGCTCGTAATGTTATATCATCTAAATTTCCTATTGGTGTTGCTACTATGTATAAATCGCCACTCATCTGATTACTTTATCACATAAGTATTTAGATATTAGTGAAATGGAAAATGAATAAAGAAATTATTTTTTAATTAGAATAACTCTTTTTCTGTTTCAGTTAGGCTGTCTTGGAACGCTTCCCTGTCAAAAATTCTATCTGAATAATCACCTAACGTTTTATTATTTGAGGCTAAATCATAATCAATATTTTTTAGTCTCCATAATAATGGTGCTAGGCTACAGTCAACCAGCCCAAAATCTTCACTCATAAAATAACCATTTTTTAACATAGGAGTAATCTCAAGAAAATAATTTTTTATTTCATCAACAAATTTAGTATCTAGCACTTCATGATTATATGACTTATTATATTTTGGATACCAATGATGCTCTATTTCATTCAAAGCAAGTCTAAATTTAGCCCTAGAAATTGGGTCTACAGGAAGTAAAGGTGGATGTGGGAATCTTTCATCTAAATACTCTATGATTACTCGTGAGTTTTGGAGAACTAATTCTCTATCTACAAGAGATGGGTATAGATCATAAGGACTTATAACTTTAATCTCCTCAGGAATATTATTGAAATCAACCTCGTGAATTTCTGCAGATATTTCTTTCTCTTTAATAACTATTCGTGTTCTGTGGCTATCTAAACAATCAGGAAGAGAAAACAATAATATCGCAGACCTGCGATTAGCTAATAATGTCATTATTTAATGTCTCTCCAATACTCAATCTTTAGAAGATACGTAATAAACACAAAAATTACAAGGAATAACATTACCCAGAAGCCAATAGAGTATCTCTCTAATTGAGCTGGCTCAGAGACATAAGTTAAGAAATTAACTAAATCAGTAATTTCTTGTTCATATTCTTTCTGATTGAGTTGGCCTTTGACTTTAATAACTAATTGATTATTTTCATCGAGTTCTTTCAAACCCTCTTTATACCACAAGACATGTGGCATGTTTACATTAGGATACAAGACATTGTTTACACCCATAGGCCTAGTTTGATCCTCATAAAATGATGTTAAGAAGGTATATAACCATTCAGATCCTCGAGATCTTGCTGTAAGAGTTAAGTCTGGAGGTACTACACCAAAAACCTCTTTGATAGAATCATGGTTTATAGAATTTACAATTGTAGAACCAAGTTTCGTTTTTTCACCTTTATTAGTTGTGAGTATAAGATTTTTTTTAATCATCTCTTCGCTGATTCCTAAATCATTAACAAACTTGCTGTATCTGTGGTATTTCAATGTGTGACATCCTGCACAATTGTTAAAATAAATTTGAGCACCTCTTTGAAGGGAAGCTTTGTTACCTAAGTCAATCGCAACTGGCTTCAGGTCGCCTCCAGATGCACCATAAGTTACAGGTGATAATAAAAAAAATGTAATGAAGAAAGCAAGATATCTTTTAATCATGCATCGTCACCCTTTCAGGAACAGGTTTTGTTTTCTCATTCTTGCTTGTGAAATAAAGAAGAATAAAGAAACCAAAATAGATAATAGTAAATATTCTGCCCAACAAAGTTAGTGTAGGAGTTGGAGCTTTCATACCAATATAACCCAAACCTATAAAACTTACTATAAAAGCTATTAGCAATATTTTATATGATATTGACCTATATCTTATAGACTTGACTTTACATCTATCTAGCCATGGCATTAAAAATAATACAAATATAGCTAGACCCATAGCAATTACACCGCCAAGCTTATCAGGGACAGCCCTGAGTATTGCGTAAAAAGGTGTGAAGTACCAAACAGGTACAATATGTTCAGGAGTTTTTAGTGGATCAGCAGGAACGAAATTATCTTTTTCAAGGAAAAAACCTCCAAACTCTGGTAAGAAGAATACAACGAACATAAAAATAGTTAAGAATACAGCTAAACCAAATATATCTTTTACTGTGTAATACGGATGAAAAGGAATTCCGTCAACTGGGACACCATCATTATTTTTATTTGCTTTAATCTCTACACCATCAGGGTTATTTGAACCTACAGTATGTAAAGCAGCTATATGTAAATAAATAACTGCAAAAAGTAAAAGTGGAAGTGCAATTACATGGAATGCAAAAAATCTATTTAATGTAGCATCGGATATTACATAGTCACCTCGAATCCATAATGCTAGAGATTCTCCTATTAGCGGTATAGCGCCAAAGAGAGAGATAATGACTTGCGCTCCCCAGTAAGACATTTGTCCCCATGGAAGAAGATATCCCATAAATGCCTCTGCCATTAATAAAACAAATATAAACATTCCAAATAACCATAGTAGTTCTCTAGGTTTTTTATATGATCCATACATTAATGCTCTTAACATGTGTAGATATATGACTATAAAGAAGAATGAAGCTCCTGTGGAATGCATATACCGTATTAACCAGCCCCATTCCACATCTCTCATGATGTATTCAACTGATGCGAATGCTGATGCAGCATCGGGTTTGTAATTAATAGTTAGGAAAATACCTGTAATGATCTGAAGAATAAAGACAAATAGAGCCAAACTTCCAAAAAAATAGAAAAAGTTGAAATTTTTTGGAGCATAATATTCTGAAAGATGGTTTTTTACAAACTTAGTGACCGGCAGTCTCTCGTCAATCCATGCAATAAATTTAGCCATTATCCTTCATCTGCTCCTACTATGAGTTTAGTATCGCTGGCAAAATAATAAGGAGGTACTTCCAAATTAGTTGGTGCGGGCATCCCTTTAAAAACTCTGCCTGAAAGATCAAACTTAGATCCATGACATGGGCAGAAAAATCCACCTTTCCATTCCAATCCTAAGTCTTTATTTTGACCAGGTTTATATAAAGGTGAGCAACCTAAATGAGTACATACTCCTAATAAAACAAGGTATTCTGGCTTAACTGATCTAAATTTATTTTGAGCATATTGTGGTTGGTTTTTCTCGTTAGATTTTGGATCAGCCAAATATCCGACATCATTTTTTATTTTTTCTAGCATCTCAGGTGTTCTATGAACTACCCACACTGGCTTACCTCTCCATTCAACAATTTTAAATGCTCCTGGCTGAATATTTGAAACATCAATCTCTATAGGTGCTCCCGCCATTTTAGTTTTTTCACTTGGTGACATGCTAGATAAAAATGGTATTGCTGCAAAAACTGCACCTACACCGCCCATGACTTTTGTAATGTTTGTTAGAAAGTTTCTTCTATTAGATGAATTATTGTTATCGCTCATTTCCCAGTCTCACTTTAATTCTGACGGTAATATATCATATTATGATTCTCTAATATATACTTTTAGACATACAAATTAATATTATGTATAAAGAGCTTTTAAAATATATGGTTATAGGAGTTGTAGCTGGAATAGCTTCATATTTATTTATTTCTCAAAAGCCTATAACAATAATGGTCGCTGAAAAGACTAATGATCAAGATATAAATATTTCAAACAAATATTCTTATAATAGTGTTTACAACTCTGTTAAAAATTCAGTTGTAACCATTAAGACTGATAAAGGTAGAGGATCAGGAGTTATTGTTACAGATGATGGTCATGTTGTCACAAATGAACATGTCATCAGAGGAGCAAGTAGAGTAAAAATCATTTCTCTTGATAACAATGTATACTCTGCAAAGGTTGTAGGAATAGATGCTATTACTGACATCGCCCTCTTAAAAAGTAATTTTAAAGGTACAGCTATTAGTTTTTCTGATTCGTCTGCTGTAAAGATAGGTGATGTAGTTCTGGCAATTGGAAATCCATTTGGCGTAGGACAAACTTTAACAAAAGGGATTATTTCAAGAACTAATAGTGGCCATATTACTGAAAACCCACTCGATGAATTTCTTCAATCTGATGCTGCCATTAACCCAGGAAATTCTGGCGGAGCCATGGTAAACATAAAAGGCGAACTTATTGGTATTAATACCATGAATTTATCCTTAGGTGGAGGGAGTGATGGAATAGGTTTAGCTGTACCATCAAACCTAGTAAGGAACATTACACAACAATTAATAAAATATGGAAGAGTTGTCAGAGGATATATTGGTATGTCCGCTTTTGACACTCTGGAAGGAGTGGTCATCTCAAAAGTCCTAGTAAATGGACCTGCACATAAATCGGGAATTCTACCAAATGATATAATCTTGAGTTTAGATGGAATAAAAATTAATAATATTAAACAAGTTGTAAAAATAGTTGCTTCATTAGAAGTGGGTGAAGACATTATTCTAAAATTCAAAAGACAAAACAAGGTTATTGAGACAGTCATAAAGGTTTCTGTTATGCCACGGGCACACAAATCTATTCAGTGATTGTCAATTTCTAAATTTCGCTGATTCTGAATGAGAATATAAACCTTCGCACTCGGCAATAGACGAAGCAATTTGTGATAGCTCTCTTGCGTGTGTTTTAGAAATCTTCATAATACTTGTTCGTTTTAGGAAATCATAAACACCCAGAGGAGATGCATATCTCGCTGTTCCGCTTGTAGGTAAAACATGGTTTGGCCCAGCACAATAATCACCAAAAACCTCTGGACTGCTCTCTCCTATAAAGATAGCTCCGGCATTATGAATCTCTTTTTCTAGTTTAAAATTCTCATATCCAAGAATTTCTAAGTGTTCAGGAGCGATTGTATCTGCTATCGAAATTATTTCTGATTTATTTTTCACTTTAATGAAAAGACCTCTGGTAACCAGGGATTTATTAATAATTTTTTTTCTTTTTTGACTTTTTATCATTGAATCAATTTTTTTATTTACTGCATTGATAAGTTTAGAGCTAGTTGTCAGTAAAATAGATTGAGCCATTTCATCATGCTCTGCCTGAGCAAACATATCAATAGCGATACACTCAGGATTAGCATAACTATCAGCAATAATTAGTATTTCTGATGGGCCGGCAAAACTGTCGATGCCAACTTTCCCAAATACCATCTTTTTTGCAGTTGCTACGTAAATATTACCTGGCCCCACTATTTTATCGACTGGTTCTATACTTTCAGTCCCATATGCCAAAGCAGCAATCGCATGTGCTCCACCAAACTTATAAATTTTATTAACACCACATAGATTTGCAGCAACCAATACTAATGGATTTAACTTACCATCTGTTGGCGGACATACCATTGTAATTTTATCTACCCCAGCAGTTTTAGCTGGAATTGAATTCATAACAACTGTAGATGGATAACTTGCTTTTCCTCCTGGAACATAAATCCCAACCTTCTTAATAGGTGTTACCTTTTCCCCAAGGGTTGAGCCATTTTGTTTAATTGTCCAGCTATCTAAAATTTGTCTTTTAGAAAATTTTTTTATATTACTTATAGCTTTTTTAATATTTCTTAAAAGAGCTGATGGAACCAGTTTATAAGCATCCTCTATTTCTTTTTTTGATACAATAGAATCGCTTATTTTGGTGTAATTAACATTGTCATATTTTTTAGCAAAGTTAATTAATGCTCTATCTTTTTTTTTGTTCAAATCATTTATAATTTTTGCTACAGAATACTCAATAGCTTCTGAATTTTTTACTTTTAAGCTTAAATATTTAGACAAATTAATATAAAAATCTTTAGAAGTTGAATTTAGGCTTTTAATTTTCATAAGTTTTTTTTAATGACTCATCGAGTGATAAAATTATATCCTCTGTTTCTTGCCAACCAATACAGGAGTCCGTTATGCTTTGACCATATTTTAAATTTTCTTTACTATTAATTTTTTGATTTCCTTCAATTAAATTACTTTCTAACATCAGACCTATAATATTTTTCTCACCTTGCATAATTTGATTTTTAACATCATCGACAACTGCAGATTGCATTTTGTAGTTTTTGTTACTATTAGCATGACTAGCATCAATCATTATATTGGGATTCAAACCATTATTTTCTAGAATTGAAGCAGATTTTTTAACATCTTCAGAAGAATAATTTGTTTTCTTATTACCGCCTCTCAATATAATATGACAATCTTCGTTGCCGGCTGTATTGAATATAGCTGACCTTCCCTCCTTGGTGACAGATAAAAAGCTGTGTGAATGTCGTGCCGCATTCATGGCATCAATAGCAATTTGAATACTGCCATCAGTACCATTTTTAAATCCAACTGGACATGATAATCCTGAGGCAAGTTCTCTATGACTTTGACTCTCAGTGGTTCGAGCACCTATAGCTCCCCAGCTTATTAAGTCTGATAAATATTGTGGACTGACCAAGTCTAAAAATTCATGACCACAAGGTATATTCATCTCTGATAAATCAATAAGAAGCTTCCTAGCTAACTTTATACCATTATTAATTTTAAATGATCCGTCTAAATCAGGGTCATTAATAAGACCTTTCCATCCAATGACTGTTCTTGGTTTTTCGAAATAAACCCTCATAATTACTAAACAGTTTTCTGACAGGTTTTCTTTTAGTTTTTTAAGCCTTGTAGCATATTCTTTTGCAGCATCAATATCATGAATTGAGCATGGACCTACAACAATTATAAATTTCTTTGATTTTTTATTAAGGATTCGACTAATCTCCTCTCTACTTTCTAATATGGTTTTGATTCCTTTTTCTGAAGGAGATAACTCTTTGATAACATCACTAGGACTTAAGAGTTCTTGGGTATTAATAATTCTTAAATCGTCTATTTTATTTACCATAATTTATTACCTTACTAACAAGTGTATCTATTTTTGTTCTATTAAATTTATAAGAAACTTTATTAGCAATTAATAGTGATGAAATATCAGCTATTTTACTATATTCTTTTAAATTATTTTCTTTAAGAGTTTTTCCTGATTCAACTATATCAACTATAAAATCAGACAAACCAAGTACTGGAGCTAACTCGATAGATCCATAAAGTTTAAGAATTGAGCATTGCAAGCCAACCTCTTCAAAATAACTCTTCGCAGTATAGGGATATTTTGTTGCAACCTTCATATTATTAAAATACTTTGTTCCAGGATTGCCTGCCACTACCAATTTACATTTAGATATTTCTAAATCAGCAAGACGATAATAATTTGAGGCAGAATCCTCAAGAAGTGTATCAATTCCTACAATTCCTAGATCTACTTTTCCTGAATCTATATATAGCGGAACATCTGTTGCTTTGATGACAACTATCTCAAGTTCTCGTTTATTGGTAGGTATGATTAGCTTACGGGTATTTAAGGGGTCATATTTACAGATAACATTAATCTTACTAAGAATATCAATAGCTTGTTCTAAAATTCTACCTTTGGATATGGCTAATCTAATCATTTGATAGCATTTTACATGGGTTTTCTTGAAATCCTAGCACCAATTAACTGAAGTTTTTCTTCAATGCAATCATAGCCTCTATCAATGTGATAAACTCTCCCAATTTCAGTAATGCCCTCAGCAGCTAAGCCAGCCAGGATAAGACTTGCTGAAGCTCTTAAGTCAGTAGCCATAACAGGAGCCCCATATAGCTTATCTTTGCCGGTTATATGTGCAATATTTTCTTTGACTGTTATCTTTGCACCCATTCTTTGAAGTTCTTGGATATGCATAAATCGATTTTCAAAAATATTCTCTTTAACAAAGCTCTCTCCTTCAGCTAATGTATTCAGTGCAGTAATCTGAGCCTGCATGTCCGTAGGAAAATGTGGATAGGCATTTGTTTCAATATTAATCGCACTAGGCCTTTTGTTCATTTTTACTCTTACAGAATTATTCATAGATGTAATATCTGCGCCAGCTTCAGTTAATTTATCAATCACAGCTTGAGAATGTTCAGGAACGATATTATTTATTTCTATATCTCCTTGTGTTATAGCGGCGGCAACCATGAATGTTCCAGCTTCAATTCTATCTGGTAAAGGATTATGTGAAGCTCCACAGAGAGAAGCAACACCTTCAATCTCAACTGTGTCTGTTCCATGTCCGCTAATTTTGGCACCCATTTTTTTTAAAAATTCGCATAAATCTATTATTTCAGGTTCATTTGCAGCATTTTCAATCTTAGTGGTTCCATCTGCTAACGTAGCGGCCATAATAATATTTTCTGTTCCTGTTACAGATTTTGTTGTAAAAATAATATTTGTTCCTTTCAACCTTTTTGATTTAGCATGGATATAACCACTTTCGACTTTAATTTCTGCTCCCATCTTTTCTAAAGCTTCTAAGTGCATATCAACTGGTCTCATTCCAATTGCGCATCCTCCGGGAAGAGAAACTTTGGCTTCACCGAATCTAGTTAATAGTGGACCTAGCACTAAAATAGAGGAACGCATCGTTTTAACTAGATCGTACGGTGCATACAAATTATGAATATCATGAGCATCAAGACTAATTTTCATGAATTCATCCATCGTAACTCTTACTCCCATCTGGGTTAGTAGTCTAGTGGTAGTGGTGACATCATGTAAATGTGGAACATTTTCTAGTTCAACAGATCCTTTTGAAGACATGACTGAAGCACACAACATAGGTAAAACAGAGTTTTTAGCTCCAGAAATCTTAACCGATCCTGATAAGGATTGGTTGCCTTGAATTAATAATTTATCCATATCTATTTTTGAGTTTGTTTCGGTATTCTAAAAGTTTATACTCAATAAAGCTATGAAAAAAAAGATCTCGCAGATTTATGAAGAATACATACTTAGATATCCTGCGATTGTATTAGTATTTTTAGTTCTAATATTAATTATGTCTCTCTCTAATATAAACAACTTCAAATTAGATGCTTCTGCAGATACGTTAATATTAGAGGATGACAAAGATTTAAAATTATTTAGAGAAGTCAGTAATAGATATAAAACAAATGATTTTTTAGTATTGACGATAACAGATAATAATGAGGACATATTTTCCTCAGATACACTTGCTTATATTAAATTTATATCAGAAAAAATAAGTAAATTTAAAAACGTCCAGTCAGTCACATCTATAGTTAATATCCCTTTGGTAAGTAGTTCTAATAAGCCACTTACAGAGTTGATTAACAATGTTCCAAATATATTCAGTGATGATATTGATCTTGATATGGCAAAAAGAGAAATACTTACAAGTCCAGTATATAAAGATTTAGTAATAAGTGATGATGCAAAGACTTCCGCTATGCAAATACTAATTGAAGATAATAAAAATCTTGAAATAGCAAGAATAAAACGAGATGAATTATTTGAAAAATATAGAAAAGATTCTTATTTAAAAGAAGAATATTTTATAAAAAAAAGAATATATGATGATTTATATGAAAAACATAACAAACAAATTAGCAAACTTATAGAAGAAGTAAGGACGATTCAAAAGAAATACACAAATGAAAGATATGAAATCAGATTAGGTGGAATACCCATGATTACAGACGATATGATTACTTTCATTAGAAATGATTTAATAAATTTTGGAATTGGAGTCTTAATTTTCATATTAAGCACCCTAGTAATTATTTTTAAAAAATTAATTTGGGTAATGGCTCCAATAATCAATTGTGTTTATTCAGTGCTATTTATGATTGGTCTTCTTGGTTTTCTAGATTGGAAAGTAACAGTGATATCGTCAAATTTTATTTCACTAATGTTAATACTTACTCTTTCAATGAATATTCATATAATAGTTAGATATAGACAAATTTATTCGACATTAAAATGTAATAAAAAAGAATCAGTTTTAAGTACGCTACAAAAAATGGTTTGGCCTTGTCTGTATACTGCTTTAACAACAATCGTTGCGTTTGCATCATTAATTATGAGTGATATTAAACCGGTCATCGACTTTGGTTACATGATGGTATTCGGTCTTACCACACTATTTATAACTTCGTTCATTCTTCTTCCATGTTTGATAATGTTATATTCAAATAAAGGCAATTCTTTAGTTAATAACAGTCAAACAAAACTATTGTTTACTGAGTATCTAGCAAGGATTACTATTAAATCACAAAAATCTATATATATAGTATTTACCTTGCTCATAGTAATAACTATATATGGTCTCAATCAGCTTAAAGTAGAAAATAGTTTTATTAATTATTTTAGATCTAATACAGAAATATATAAAGGAATGCAACTTATAGATAACAAGCTTGGAGGCACAACTCCAATGGATGTGATCATTAAGTTTAAAGAACCTGATACTAAAAATGAAGATGACGAGTTCAGTGATTTGTTTGGTGATGAAGACTCTATAGAGTCTAACTGGTTTACGACAGACAAAGTAAATAAGATAAAATATGTTCATGATTATCTTGATGAGAACAAGTACATAGGAAAAGTTTTATCTTTTGCATCATCAATACGTATCGCAGAAATTGTGAATGACAATAAAGAATTGAATAGCCTAGAAATGTCATTACTTTACAAAAAATTGCCAAAAGAAGTCAAAGATATAGCTGTGACTCCATATCTGTCTATAGATGATAATGAGGCTAGGATAAGTGTGAGAATATTAGATTCTAATCAAGAGCTGAGAAGAGCGGACCTTATAAAAGACATTCAAAATGATTTGAGTAATGATAAATACTTACAGTCAGAGGAGATTACCCTTACGGGGATACTGCTTTTATACAATAACATGTTACAAAGTCTTTTTGACTCTCAAATAAAGTCACTTGGCTTCGTAATGTTAGTAATTGCATTAATGTTCCTAATATTGTTTAAGTCTTTCTCTTTGATGTTGATTGGCATCATTCCTAATTTAATTTCAGCACTGTTAGTGCTTGGAATAATGGGCATACTAAAACTTCCATTAGATATGATGACAATAACTGTGGCTGCGATAACAGTTGGTATTGCTGTAGATAATAGCATTCATTATATTTATCGATTTAAAGAGGAACTAAAAAATCATCACGACTACAACGAAACTGTACTTGAATGTCACTCAACAATTGGTAATGCAATATTTTTTACTGGCATTACAGTTATTTTTGGGTTTTCTATATTAATGTTATCTAACTTTATACCAACGATAATATTTGGTGTGCTTACAGGTTTCGCAATGTTCGTTGCGCTTATTGCTGTTTTGACATTATTACCTAGACTTCTTATTTCATTTAAGCCTGTATAATTATGTTATTTATTCAGACTTTTAATTAATGAATCAATACCGCTTTCTGAAACATGCTCCCTAAAATCTGCACGATAGTTTTTCATCAAGCTAATGCCCTCAAAAATAATATCGTATACTCTCCAGCCTTCGGTATTTTTAATTAGTCTATAATCAACATCTATATTCCCTGCAGGTATGATGTATTTTGATTTAACTAGAGCTAAATTAGGTCTTTCACTAGGTTCGAAAGGGAGAAATACAATCTTTTCACCATCAAATGCAGTTATTGATTTCATGTACGTACTGGTCATGCGATATTTAAATGCTGAGACAAAATCTAACTTTTGTTGTTCAGACATAGACACCCAAATTTTCTTACCTAATATGATTCTAGACATCAAAGGGATGTCAAGTTTTGGCATAACTACAGTGTTCATCTTCTGCCTTAAAAAATTTTCATCTCTTTCAAATCTATCTTTATTTTTAGATACAAGATTTGATATTTCATCAACTGATTTCTTTAAAAAGACATCGGGTCCATCTTCAGAATACGCTGGGAGCGTTATTAATATGAATGTAAATAAGATTAATATTTTTTTAATCATCAAGCTCATTTTAGTATATAATTTAAAAATGTTAATGGTTAAATCAAAAAAAATAGAATATTCATTCTCGATTCTATCGATATTAACGCTTATTTTCATATTATTAACTATGACTAATAATGCATATTCTTCAGAAGACGATCCTCTAGAACCGATGAATAGAGCTATATTTAATTTCAATGAAGTTATAGATGACTCAATATTAGAGCCAATTGCAAAAGGATACCAAGCAGTAACGCCAGATCCTGTAGAAGATAGTATTTCGAATTTTTTCAATAATCTTGGCGAAATTAGCACAATCATAAACAGTGCATTACAATTAAATATAGACAAGACAATGTCTTCATCTGGCAGACTCATAATCAATTCTACTATTGGAGTGTTTGGACTATTTGATGTTGCAAGCATTATTGGGATTGAGAGACACAAAGAGGATTTTGGTCAGACTCTTGGCTTTTATGGCATACCATCAGGTCCTTATCTAGTACTACCATTTTTTGGACCTAGCTCATTTAGAGATGCCCCAGGATTTTATGCAGATATAGCTATGGATAAAAGTATATCTCCAGTCCACACAGAATTACATCATGAAGAAAGACAGTTGGTACAGGCAACAAATGTCATAGACACAAGAGCTAACTTACTCAAAGCGTCTAAGATTCTTGATACAGCTGCTAAAGATAAATATATTTTCTTAAGAGAATCATATCTACAACGTAGAGCTAAAATGATAACTGATGGAAAGGATGTTCAAGACTTTGAAATTGATGTTCTTGAAATTAACTACTAATTCAAAATATAAATATTACACATCTCATAATTTAACATCATGATAGAAGCTGTATCTATCTTATTATTAGGTCTAGTTTTTTTACTAGTAGGTTCAGATTTATTGGTCACAACAACAGAACGAACCGCAAGCACCCTCTCTATTTCAGGTTTTTATGCAAGTTTTTTTCTAATAGGAATTGCAACATCTGCCCCAGAAATTTTTATCTCTATTGAATCTGCTATGCAAAATCAGACAATATTAGCAGTCGGGAATGCGCTAGGTTCAAACATATCAAATATAGCTTTGGTGTTTTCAATTTCAATGCTGTTTGTTAATTTAGATAAATTACATCTTTCATTGCCTTCGAGGCCACTCATAAGCATGATTATTTTAGGAAGCTTGGCTTTTATGTTAATATTTTTTGATAAAACCTTTACGATCTCTGACTCACTTATATTAATTTCAGTTTTTTTGATAAGTATTTATTTTTTTAAACCCAACAAAGAAGAAAATAGAAATCTGAATACTAAAAAGTACAGCGGCATAGTTTTATTTCTATATTTAACTTCCTCGCTTATTCTTCTGATATATGGTTCAAATCTTTTTATTACAGGTGCTACTGAGATTGCGCTGTTTTTAGGAATTACTTCATATGTAATCGGGCTTACGCTTGTTGCACTGGGTACTAGCTTACCAGAGCTAGCAGCAAGCATACAGTCTGCGAGAAAAGGGAAAGCTGATTTTATAATAGGTAACATTGTAGGATCAAATATATTCAATATTGCTATCGCTATGACAACTGCAGGCCTCATCAATTCTGCTTTTTTTTATGACACTGATTTATTAAGAGATTTTATAATATTAACTTTTAGTACTTTAATATTCTATTTAACCATTAAATCGAAAAATAATTTAAAAACTGTATATTCGGCAGTATTAGTAATAACATATTTCCTATATATTGAATCTATATTTAAATAATAATGAGTAAAAAAACAAATAAACAGTTAGCAAAAGAAATTATCAGAAGAGAAGTATCTTCTCTTAATCGAACTCTTAATAAAATTAATTCAGATTTCGACATAGCTTGTGATTTAATTGCTCTGTATTCAGGAAAAGTAATTACTATTGGACTAGGTAAATCAGGATATGTCGCTATGAAGATGGCGGCAACACTTAGTAGTACAGGTACGCCTTCAGTATTCATCCATGCCACTGAAGCATTACATGGAGACATGGGCGCTATTCAAAATAAAGATATTATTATTGCATATTCAAATTCTGGTGAGACTCAAGAAATTATTAAACTTCTGCCCTCTCTCAAAGTTTTAAAATGCAAAATAATTTCCATCACTGGAAATATGTCATCTAAATTAGCAAGATCTTCTGATTTAGCTCTAGATGCGTCTGTGACTCGAGAAGCTTGTCCAAATAACTTAGCGCCGTCATCTAGTATTATATGTGCATTGGCTATATCAGATGCCTTAGCTTTAACGGTGGCAGCCAAGAAAAGGTTCACGACACAAGATTTTGCAAAAACGCATCCAGCAGGATCGTTAGGAAGAAGATTGCTAATAAATGTCTCTGACATAATGATCAGGAAGAATATTCCTATACTAAATATAAACTCAACTTTTTCTCAACTACTCAAGATTAGTACTAAACGCAATCTAGGAATAGTGCTAGTCGTTAATAGTCGGAATAAACTTTCTGGAGTAATCACCGACGGTGATATAAAAAGAATAATGACTAAATATGAGAATTATAATGATATTTTAATAGGAAAATTAATGACAAAAAATCCATACACAATAAGCGGAGACATACTAGCTGCTGAAGCTCTTTCAGTATTAGAAGAAAATAATATCAGCATCTTACCTGTCGAAGATAAATCAAAAATAGTTGGGTTAATTACCATACAAGATATAATCAAATCTTTAAAATGAAATGACTGATCATTCAACCATCATAGAATTAATAAAGGATCAATACACAACTGATCTTATAAACAAAGCAAAAAAAATACAGCTTCTTGCATTTGATGTAGACGGAGTTTTGACAGATGGTGGATTATATTATGACCATCAAGGTAATGAAAGCAAAAAGTTTCATGCGCAAGATGGGCATGGTATAAAAATAATTCAATCTATTGGTATTCAAACAATGATTATATCAGGACGTAAATCACCATGTGTAGACATAAGAGGTAATGAATTAGGTATAGATACGATATTACAAGGGACGAGAAATAAATTGAAATCGTTCCATGAACAAGATATTCAGTTTAAAGCTGAGGAAATTTGTTTTGTTGGAGATGACACTGTTGATATTGAGCTGCTCAAATATGTAGGTCTATCAGTGATAGTCCCTAATTCAAACCCTATATTAAGAAAATTAGATTTTGATTGGATTACTCCTAGACATGGAGGCAATGGAGCTATTAGAGATATATGTGATTTGATATATTTATCTAAAAACCACGGTTGATATGAAAAAATATATAATTCTAATTGCTTGTCTTAGTCTAACATCTAATCTTGAAAGTAATGAATTATCTAACCCTGGATCAGTGAAAAGCCAAGTTTTAAATTTTTCGACAGTAAAAAATAATAAAGATATGGAAATCCAATGGAGCTTAGAGGGTGAGCTCATGGAAAAATTCAATAATAACATAACATTTGTAAGCAGACCTGAACTTAAGTTGTATAGACCATCATCAAAGACAATTGTGAAATCTAATACCGCAATTGATCCAACAGGAAATATGGATGAAATTTATTTGAAAAATAATGTATATGTAAAAAAAATCTCAAATGATAACAGCCATCCTATAAAAATGTATACGTCATATGCTATTTTCTATGTATCTCGTGATCTTATAGAAACTGACAAGGGCGTTACTATAATCACAGAAAATTCAAAAACTACAGGAACAGGAATGTCAGCTGATTTAGATGCTGGATTAATTGTGCTCCTAGAAGATGCAAAAAGAGAAATCAAAGATGAGGAAGGTACAAGAATTATACAAGGTAATAAAATGATTTATAACACTAACACTGATGAATGGACTATTGATGACTCACCAAGTGATATTATTAAGAAAAAGATTAAAAAAAAAGTTACCACAACATTTAATATAAAATAATAATATGTCTTTGCTCGAATGTAAAAATCTACAAAAATCATATGACTCACAAATAGTAGTTGATGATATTACAATACATGTTTCATCTGGCGAGGTCATAGGATTACTCGGTCCAAATGGAGCTGGGAAGACTACAACATTCTACATGGCTGTGGGTTTAATAAAAACTGATTCAGGAAAAATCATTATAGATGATATGGACATTACTTTGTCTCCTATACATAAGAGGTTTGAGCATGGTATTAGCTACCTTCCTCAAGAACCGTCTATATTTCGCGATATGACTGCGATTGATAACATAAAATCAATATTGGAAACAGATAAACTACTCAATAAAAAAGAAAAGCAAATGATTTTAGATGATTTGATATCTAAATTTAATCTAGAATCTTTTTTATATACTAAAGGAGTCCAGCTTTCTGGAGGAGAGAGAAGAAGAGTTGAAATAGCGAGAGCGCTTGCTTTAAAACCTAAATTTTTATTACTTGATGAGCCATTTGCTGGCATTGATCCATTATCAGTGATTGATATTCAAGAGATAATAAAAAATCTCTCAATTGAGGATATTGGTATTTTAATTACTGATCATAATGTTAGAGAAACTCTAAAAATATGTGATAAGTCATATGTGATAAATTCTGGAAAAGTACTTGCTTCTGGTCAGACAAAAGATTTATTAAAAAATGATAATGTCAAAAAAGTATATCTAGGTGAAACTTTCAAATTGTGAATAAGCTTAAACAATCAACCGGTACAAGCCTAAAAAAGATTTTATCTCCACAAACTCGACAGGCTATAAATATATTACAGATGAATGCAATAGATTTGCATAGAGAAATTGACGATATAATTCTAGAAAACCCTTTTCTGGAAAAAGATGAGGCATACGAAATAGATTACAATATCATAAAACCTAATCATGCTGGTGACACAGATATTAATGATATATTAAACTATCATCTTGATTCCGATAATTTGAGAGAACATTTAATGAAGCAGCTTCAAGCTTCAAAGTTTTCAGACAGCGAAAAAACAATAGGTTTTATTATTATTGATTGTGTAAATGACAATGGATATCTAACAGAAGATTTAAGAGAAGTTTTTATACAGGCCAACAGGCTAACAGAAGTTACGTTTCAAGATATTTTTTATGTCTTACATACATTGCAAAGATTTGATCCCATTGGTACATGCGCAATAGACTTATGTGATTCTTTATCTATTCAGCTAGATGCTCTACATAATCAATCTAAGTATTATAAGGATGCAAAAAAAATAATCTGTCTTCTGAGCAAAATGGATATTAATGAAAACTTCAAATTTAATGATTTGTTTTCAAAATTAAATGATAATAATGTTTATCGAAAGCAAGCGGTAGATTTAATCAAGAGTCTTAACCCTAAACCTGGATTAAAAATAATCAAGAAATTGGATTTTTACCAAATTCATCCAGATGTAATTGTTTTTAAGAGAAAGGATAAATGGATTATTGAATCAACAAAAAATACTCCAAAACTTATTTTGAACAAAGATTACATATCATTAATGAAAGATAGTAAAATTAAAACTGATAAAGAATATTTGGAAAAAAATCATAATCTAGCTAATTTTATCATAAACTCTATAAAAAATAGAAATCTAACCATTCTAAATGTTTGTAAGGAAATATTTAAAAAACAATCTAAATTTTTAGATACCGGAGATATAGGGCTGGTACCTTTAACTCTAAAAGAAATAGCTAATAAGTTAGACATACATGAGTCAACAGTTTCAAGAGCAACTAATGAAAAGTATGTTCAGACACCTCGAGGAGTATTTGAACTTAAATATTTTTTCTCTTCTGAGTTAGCAACGGATACTGGAAAAATGATATCATCCAAAGTGATAATGAAAATGATTGGTGAACTGATAGAAAAAGAGGATAAAGAAAGACCATTCAGTGATAATGAAATTGCAAAATATTTCAGCAGTCAAGGTATAACTGTTGCTAGAAGAACGGTTACAAAATATAGAGAAAGATTAATTATAGAAAACTCAACTAATAGAAAGATTAAATGTTAAATATAAAATTTGATAATTCACACATATCTATTAATGATGATAGTAAAAGTAAAAAAAGTGTTTTAGAAAAATTGGCATCAATATTGAGTGGAACAACGGGCATTGACTCAGATATTATTTTTAATAAGCTTTATGAAAGAGAGAAGTTGGGGTCGACGTCTGTGGGAAATGGGGTAGCATTACCTCATGCTCGATTAGAAGGCATAAATGTGCCATTTATATCTGTGGTAGTTTTAGAAGAAGCCATAGATTTTGATAATATTGATGATTTTGATGTTGATATTATTGTATGTTTAATAGTTCCTTACGATCAAACTGAAGATCACCTAACCGTTCTGGCATCTTTGAGTCAAATTCTAGATAACATCTCAAGCAGAAAAAGAATAAGGGATTCTAAAAATAGTGAACAAATTATAACTAGTCTTAAATCTCAAAATTTGAATTATATATAATATGAATGTTGGCATATTAATGATTACTCACAGCGACATCGGTAAACAAATGTTGCTAACTGCGACATCAGTATTTGGGAAAAACCCTTTTCGTGTAGAAATATTATCAGTTGATAATTATGATCAGCCAAATGATGTCAAAGAGTTAGGACAAAAGTATGTTAAATTCCTTGATCAAGGCCGTGGAGTTCTTATCTTGACTGACATAATAGGAACAACACCATCGAATATTGCTAAATCTATTGAATATAAAAATATTAGGGTAGTTGCTGGGTTAAATCTATCTATGCTTTTAAACGTATTCAACTATTCAACCGATTCTCTTAATCAGCTTGCTAATAGAGCAGTTGATGGTGGAATTACTGGAATAATGAAGTTATAAAAATAATGATTTCAAAAAACTTAACAATACTAAACAAATTGGGTCTACATGCTAGAGCTGCAGCTAAGCTGGTAGCATTATCAAATAACTTCAAATCAGAAATTATGCTCGAAAAAGATAATAAAAGTGCTGATGGTAGAAGTATTATGAAATTATTAATGTTATCTGCATCAAAAGGATCAGTCTTAGAGGTAAAAATAACAGGCAAGGATCAAGAAGAAGCTATGGACTCGATAGAAAAATTATTCCTAAATGGTTTTGATGAGGGTTTATGAGTTTAATTATTAATGGCGAAAGTATATCGAAAGGCATATGTATTGGACAGGCAGTTCGTATCGATAAAAATAATATCGACTATGCTCCTTCTTATATTAAAAAATCTCAAATTCCTAAAGAGGTTGAAAAATTCAAAAAATCTTTAGTAAGTATTAGAGAAGGATATGAAAAATCAAGGGATAAAGTTAAAGATAATACGACAATTACAAAACTCATAGAAACTCAACTCCATTTTATTGAAGACAAGAGCTTTCAAAAAAATATAACAAAAAAAATTAAAAATAATCTTTACACTGCAAACTGGTCAATTGCTACAGAATATCAAAAAATTGAAAATGAATTTAAAAGAATAGAAGATAAATATATAAGAGAGAGATTAATAGATATAAAACAAATGGTTATAAGTCTATTAGATTTTTTAAGAGATAGTAAAAGTGGCTCGAATCTAAAAAAAGTCAATTTACGCAATAAAATTATAATTACAGATGAAATTACTCCAAAAGAAATTATAGATATTTACTATAATCATGTATCAGGAGTAATTACATCTCATGGAAGTAAATCCTCTCACAGCGCCATTCTTAGCAAAAGTCTATCTTTGCCTATGATGGTTAAAGCTGACGCATCTAATAATATTATTAAAGACAATGATTTACTTATTATGCATTCCGAAAATAATGAAATTATAATTAATCCAGATCAAAATGAAATCAAATATTTCAAAAGCCTCGATGATAAAAATACCTCTTTAGTAAGAGGCTTGAGAAAGATTCTAAAAAAGAAATCAATTACAAACGATGGGGAAATCATAAAAATAATGTCCAATATAGAGTTATCGGAAGAAGTGAAGTTTTTAGATAAAAACTGTGATGGTATAGGGCTTTATAGGACAGAATATCTATATATGAATCGATGTAATCTTCCATCTGAAGAAGAACAAGTCTTAGCATATAAAAAAGTTTTTAAAAGAATGGTACAGAAAACTGTAACTATAAGGACTCTTGATATCGGGTCAGATAAAGAAGTCTCAGAAAATATAAAGGCAGGTGACATAGCTAAAAATCCTGCACTGGGTCTTCGTGGTATTAGATACAGTCTTGTGGAAAAAAATATTTTTAAAACTCAAATTAAAGCTATGCTTAGAGCTGGCTATAATAATAATCTTGGAATATTAATTCCAATGATTACAAATGTAAATGAAATATACATGGCTAAAGAAATTATAAATGAAGCACAAATTGAATTAAAAAATGAAAGAAAAAAGTTTACAGAAGAATATATGCTAGGAATAATGGTAGAAGTTCCTGCTTGTGCCTTACAGGCAGATATATTGTCTAAACATGTTGATTTTATGTCTATTGGAACAAATGATTTAGTTCAGTACACTCTTGCAATAGATCGTATTGATGATGAGGTATCTAATCTGTATGACCCAACAGAACCCGCGGTGCTTAATCTTATAAAAAAAGTTATTGATGCTTGTAATAAAGCTGGAATTGATGTGAGTGTATGTGGTGAGATGGCTGGAGAAACATTTTATACAAAAGTTCTTCTTGGCCTTGGCCTCACATCTTTTAGTATGCATCCTCAGGCAATACCAGAAGTAAAAAGTATAATTTTAAATAGCGATACTAAGAAGATCAGGAAAGCTGTTAATAAAATTTTAAAATGTGGTGACAGAATTATGAGGGAAAATTTAATTAAGAATCTTTAGTCTTGGAGCGTCAACAAAAACTTTATTAAAGCCATACTACTATATAACCTATTATGCGCTTGTTGCCAAACTGAACTATATTTAGAGTCAATAATCATATCATCTATCTCTTGACCTCTATGTGCAGGTAAGCAATGTAAAAAAGTTGCATCATCTTTGGCTTTAGACATAAGATTCATATTAACTTGATAGCTTTTGAATATTTTTTTTCTTTCTTCATCCTCTTTTTCGTCTCCCATACTTGTCCAAACATCTGTTGTCACAACATCAGCTTGTTCAGCAGCAGAGCCAGGTAACTCACAAATCTCAACATTTTCACCAAACTTTTCTAGTGTATAACTATCAGGTTCATATCCGTGAGGTGTAGATATTTTAAGCTTAAATCCTAACAACTTGGACGCATTAATGTATGAATTACACATATTATTTCCATCACCTATCCATGCCATGGTGAGACCTGATAGATTGTTGCCTTTAATTTCAGTAATAGTTTGCATATCTGCTAATAACTGACATGGATGAAATAGGTTACATAACCCATTAATTACAGGTACTGATGAATTTTCCGCGAGCTTTTTAATTTCATTATGAGTATTAGTTCTTATCATAATTAAGTCCACCATACCTGATAGGACTTTACCTGTATCTGATATTTCTTCACCTCTTTTTAATTGAGATGAATCCTCTGATAAAAATATTGCATGTCCGCCCAACTTAAACATAGCGGTTTCAAAAGAAACTCTAGTTCTTGTAGAATTTTTTTTAAAAATCATTGCAAGTGTTTTATTAGTAAAATCTGTAGGAACATTATTACTGTTATCTAGAGCTTTGTATGTAATTGCATCCTGAATTATTTTATTAAATTCACTTGTATTAATATCTATAAGAGATCTAAAGTGTCTAGTTTTCATAATTTTCTGTAATTAGTTGTTTTATTATAGCGACTATTCTTAAAATATGCTCTTCTTTACAAATTAAAGGAGGTAAAAGTCTAATGACTTTTTCTTTAGTTACATTTAAAACTAAACCTTTTTCAAGAGCTTTGACAACAAGTTCCGTACAATTTGATTTCAACTCAATACCTATCATCATTCCATAGATTCTAATTTCTGAAATTACATTAAGTGATTTCAATTCGGCATCAGTAGCCCTTTTCATTGCATCACTTATATGCTTTACATGCGCACATATCTGGGAGTCTTTCATTATATTTAATACGGAAAGTCCAACAGCTGTAGATAAGTAATTACCGCCAAAAGTGGAACCATGCATTCCTGCTTTTAGTATATTGGCTGCTTCGCTTCTAGCAAGACATGCTCCGACAGGAACGCCATTACCTAGGGCTTTTGCTACCATTACAACATCGGGAATAATATTAAAGTGTTGATAGCTAAACCATTTGCCTGTTCTACAAAAACCTGATTGCACTTCATCAACCATGAGCAATATATCATTTTCCTTACACAATCTATCTAATTCTTGTAGATATGGTATATCACAGGATATAATTCCACCCTCACCTTGAATTGGTTCAAGTAAAACTGCCACAATATCAGAATTTGAAATTATTGCATTTTTAATGTCATCTATATTATTAAAATTAACTCTTATTAAACCGTCTATGATTGGACCAAATGATTCATGAGAATTTTTATTACTCGTAGCGCTCATCGCTCCCATTGTTCTTCCATGGAAACTATTCGACATAACAACAATTTTAGGATTACTATACCCCCTTTCATGTCCATATTTTCTAGCAATTTTTATAGCAGCTTCTACTGACTCTGCCCCAGAATTACAAAAAAAAGCGTTATCCATACCCGTTAGTTGACATAATCTTTTTGCAAGCAGTTCTTGATGCTCGATAATGAATGCATTCGATGTATGTAGTAGAGTTTGTGATTGATCCTTAATTATTCTCGATATGATGGGATGAGAATGTCCTAGACTTGTTACAGCAAGACCACATAGTGCATCTAGATATTTATTACCTTTATCATCATATAGATAGACTCCATCTCCTCTAACAAAGGTTACAGGCTTCCTATTATAGGTTGGCATTATATTGCTGTTCATAGTTCCATCATTTTCTCATGAAAAAGACATTCTATATCAATTAATTTATAAAGCCACATAATCAGATTGATTAAGTGATTACTGACAAAGATGTTTATTTTTGGTGCAATTTGCCCTAAAATACTCGTGTTAACGTTAAACAAATAGGGGAAAAAATGAAAAAACTATTAAGTATTTTATTACTTACGTCATTTTCATTAGCTTCTTATGCAGGTGGGCACGCAATGTCTGATAATGGACATAGTGCTATGTCATCTGCAAAATCATCATCTGGTGTACATTTCTATGGACGTATGTATGTTGGATATGATGACAGACAAGTTGGCAGCGGTTCAGCTGATGATGAGTCTTTAGAAGATGGTGGGAATAAAAGTAGACTTGGTCTGAAGTTCAAAGAAAACTTAGGTGGCGGTCTTCAATTAATCGGTAACCTTGAATATAAATTCGATGGTATCGATGGTACATCAGAAGATGGTGTTACAGACTGTAATACTACTAATGATTGTAGAACATTTAACCTTCATGTA
>Ga0255775_1000292_pt1 | contig 49783 bp, 34 predicted proteins | sample 011ome_26_FD_179973 | JGI IMG/M metagenome (GOLD analysis project Ga0255775, IMG submission 179973) | Coastal salt marsh microbial communities from the Groves Creek Marsh, Skidaway Island, Georgia - 011511BT metaG (version 2) | ecosystem: Environmental > Aquatic > Marine > Intertidal zone > Salt...
CAATGAGGCGCAATATGAAGCGCAATTTGGCAGCAAACAACTTCTTACTCCAGAACAGCTTGGACGAAAAACACGTGCAGTTACTGGTGTGTCGTGGCGAAGTAACATGCGCCCCACGGGAGAAATGTACTCAGCCTATGAGTCTTTCGGTGTTCTACTCGGTGGCATCGATTCCGACGCGGTGACGAACCGAGCGACAGAACTAACACCCACTATGACTTCAATACTAATGACGCATGCTACTGAGTCGGCTTGCCCTGCGGTGGTTAGACAGTTTGTAAAACCGATAGAAGAGCGCACGCTATTTAGTTTTGTCGAAGAGTCAACCTTGCCCTTATTGCATGGGGCCCAATCTTTCACGGTGCTTTCCGAAGAATTTGGTGACTGGAAAAAGCAATCATTCGCCGCAGATGTAAATGCGGGCGCAAAAACGATTGCGATTAAGTTTACAAATCCACATTGTGATTATGACGGCACTAAATGCCTTGATCAGCGCATACTCTTCGTGGATTCCTTAACAGTTACCTCACCATCTGGGAAAGTCGAAAGTTTTAAAGGCAATGATCCGAGGTTCCGCTCGACGATTAGTTCAAATGGATATCAAGACTGCTATGGCCAATCGCAAGGATACTCTAAGTGCTACAATGGAACGCTTAGTCTAGATATCAATACTCAAGAGGTCGGGCGTTATCAAATCGAAGCATCACTGTCGGGACAACTTGCGCCGAGTAAAAAAGGCTATTTGGAAATAGTGATGTCAATTGAAAGTAATGAAAACGTGTTAACTGCCACAACACCCAATGCCAATGCGATTCGTAACCAGATAAGTAAGTTATTTGAAGTACTTCATGGTACTAATTTCGCGATGGACTCGGAGTCTGTATCGCAGGTTTATGAAATATTTACGGCAGCACTGGCTAAGGCGCCAGAGGCACATAATGGTATATTTTATCAATGCCAAATTAGTCGCGATGGGATGTTTTATGATGACAATCTCAGCCAAGCTGAACTAGATACATTTCGGTCTTTAAATTCTAACGGCGATTGGTATCAAGAGGATTGGGAAGCGAGGCGTGTTTTTGATGATGTCTTTAGATCCGATCCCTACGGCTCAAAATATGCATGGACTGCAGTAATGATGTACATGCTTAGCCACTACGATTATCTACATGAGTAAGCCTTTGATGAAAAGTAGACGCGAATTTTTGAGGTTAGCTGCACTATCGCCTGTTTTTTTTAGCTATCCTTCTTTGGCTTCGGCTGCGACGCCCTTTGCGGGTAAGTTTGTGGTCACTGTTCAAGCGGTGGGCGCATGGGATGTGACGTGCTTTTGCGATCCAAAAGAAAATCAGCGCGGCGAGTTGGCTATTACTAAATGGTCACAAGACAATGAAACTCAAAGTGTTGGCAATATTAAATATGCGCCTTTCGCTAATAATGAATCGTTCTTTAAAAAACACGCAAGTAAGATGCTCGTAATAAACGGAGCAGATTCTCAAACTAATGCTCACGGCATAGGTGAAACAGTAAATTGGAGTGGCCGTACGGCGGCAGGTTACCCAACCCTCACCGCTATGTATTCAGCTGCAAAGGCGCCAAACCTGCCAATGTCGTATGTCAGCTTTGGGGGATTTAGCCGTACTGAGAACCTTATACGAAGTACCCAAATTGGTTGGTCGGTAAATCAAATAGCCGAATTGTTAAGGCCTAATTTCAACTATAATAGTCGCATTATCGATGATGAACTCTGGTCTTTAATTAAGACGCTGCATGCAAATGATTCACGTTCCTTGCTCGCAGATAAAAGTATAGTTGCTGGAAACAGAAGATCGAGAGAAGCGTATTTTTCATCAATTCAGACAATGGACCCCCTTGTCGAATTCAGTGAGCTCCTGCCAACGCGAGAGAATCTTGCACCTCGCGGAGAAGAAGGATTTCTGAAACAGCAAGCGCAATTTGCAGTAACTGCTTTTAAAGCCGGTGTTAGCGTCGCTGCAGACCTGAACATGGGAGGTTTCGATACTCATGAAAACAATGATTCTCGGCAAGAGCCTCTTCTAGCAGAACTCACCGACGGCATTGATTACCTTTGGGACGCAGCCGAGGAGGCCGGCATTGCGGACCGCCTTGTGGTCATAGTCGGCAGTGATTTCTCGCGTACGCCGTACTACAACTCAGGCGATGGTAAGGATCATTGGCCAATAGGTAGTTACATCATTATGGAGAAGGGCGCCAGATATACCAATCGTATGGTGGACGGCACCGACGAACTGCAAAATGCTCTGGCAATTGACCCCAAAACCCTAAAACCTTCAACGTTCGGCACCAAGATTCTAACAAGTCACGTCCACGATGCCCTGCGTGACTATTTAGGTCTAGCTAACGCCTCGACCACCGCCGTATTCCCCTTCAACAATGCAGAGAAATTCAACTTCTTTGGCTAAACAGCTAACCTGTTAAGCGGCAAAGGAATTTGGCCAGTTGTTAGGATCTCGACAGAGGCGAACCTAATCCTCGGGACCTTGAGAACAAAACGCTGGTGAGCTCATTCCCATTCAACGATGATCAAAGGTTCACCTTTTTTAGTTAGTCTAAAAAAGCGCCTGAAGTCCATCCGTCCTGTTAGAATCAGTGCTGAAAAACGCGTCTCGCTTCACTGATTCACAGGATGTCGCCCCATGTCTAACATCATCCTAGGCCTCGCTGGCGCCATCGGCCACGACCCCGCTGCTGCTCTGTATATCGACGGTGAGCTCGTTGCGGCCTGCGAAGAAGAGCGCTTTGTGCGGCGTAAACACGCACGCGACGCAGCGCCCTATCTCGCCGCTAGAGCCTGTATGCAGATAGGCGGCGTGCGCGGGCAAGACATAACGCAGGTCGCGATTCCTTATGCGCCAATAAGCCTGTTTACCAAAGCCCGTTGGCACTACGCTTACCGCCACTGGTATGCCCCCGACCGCGCGATCGATAGTGTGCTTAACGGCAATCGTCGTTATCGCCGTTATCGACGTGATCTTTCGGAACTGCTTGAGAAGCTACACATCCCCGTCGCGACGTCAGAGGTCGTGCCTGTTCAGCATCAGCTTGCGCACGCAGCCAGCGCGACACTGATCAATCCTCTTGAAGGTCGCACACCTTTATTTTGCAGTGATGCGAAAGGTGAGTATTCGGCGATCTTCTTAGGCTATGCCGAGGCTGGAAAAATTGTGCGCGTAAAGGAATTCTATAACCCCGATTCGCTTGCGGGAATGTATGCGGCGCTAACCGATTATCTCGGCTTCGAGGCTCTCGATGGCGAATTTAAAGTGATGGGTATTGCCCCGTTTGGCGACCCTGAAAAATACGATCTCACCTCGCTCGCAAAATTTAATGGCAGTCGTCTAAAAATCAACAATCACTTGGTGGGCACTGTTGGGCTTCGGCGTTTTAAGGCGCAGTCTAAGGGTCACTACTTTAGTAAGCAGCTGGTAGAAATGCTCGGACCACGACGCGTAGGTAACTTAGTCGATGATCCCTATGTGCATTACGCGGCGGCAATTCAGGCACTTTACGAATCTCTTGCGATAAAAATAGTAACGAGTTATCTCGGCGACATGATTTACGAAACTGGTCGACTTGCGGTCGCTGGTACCAGTTCGTTGAATATTAGGTTAAATCAAAAACTAGGTGAGATCGACGGCGTCAAAGAATTACTCATTAACCCTGCCAGCGGTGATGCGGGAACAGCCATAGGTGCGGCGGCGTTTGTTGCCTCACAGCAGAGTGTTCAGCTCAAGCCAGCTACTCACTTTTTTACTGGACCGAAATTTACACGCAACCAATGCGTCGAGGCTTGCAGAGGACATCGAGAAAAGCCGGTATGGGAAATCCTAGATGACCCTTATGCAAAAGCAGTCGAGCTTCTAAAGCAAGGCGAGGTCATTGGCTGGTTCCGCGGGCGTATGGAATTTGGCGCACGCGCACTCGGTAATCGCAGCATTCTGGCCGACCCTTCACAACCTAACATTGCCAAGCGTATTAATAAGCTGGTTAAATTTCGCGAAAGCTGGCGGCCGTTCTCTGCAAGCCTTCTCGAAAGCGCCGCCGATGACTATATCGATCGCGGCAATTTGCATTCTCATGACGAGGCGATGGCATTAAGCGTGAAAACGACCGCTAAGTTTCGCGAAACATATCCCGACATTGTGCACGTAGACGGCACAGCGCGCCTGCAAGTGGTGCGTGGTGAGAACAACGCCGATTTTCATATTTTGCTCAGTCAATTTGCTGATGCAACGGGCCAACGATTGCTTATCAATACTGCGCTTAACCGCCCAGGTGAGGCGCTGGTTTGCACGCCCGAAGACGCGCTGAATGCATTTCATGGAACAGATCTAAACTTCCTCATCTTGGGCGATCTGTTGGTAAGTAAGCGAGAAGAGGTTGATGATTGGTAGGGGGTTTCTGCGAGGGAAATCTACGTGTCAAAGTCGGCGATAGATGCCGATGCGAGGTGACTGCGCGGGAAAATTAATTACACTCTCGGCCTCGCCATGCTCCACAAGCTGCTGCAGGGTCTCGCGCATTTGCGCATTAAGCTCGATTACGATGAGCGTATTTTTTGTGGTCTCTTGCAACGTTTGTAGGGAAAAATACCTCGGTGTTTTGTCATAGGCCTCAACGCGGTCGCTCGCGTAGGCCAGCGTGTGATTATTGGTCAGCAGTGGCGCGGCTGTGTCGTTGCTCTTAACCCAATCGATAGACTCTTTAAGAAAGGCTTTGCGCTCGCCAAAACTTACAAACGAATCGATCAAGCAATACGCGAAGAGCAAAACGACTGTCACGGCGACGCGTCGACCTTGCGCCGCCTCAAGTGCGCGGTAGAGTAGTAGCGGAATTAGCAATGCTACGAGCAGGCTAAATAACATGCCGTAGCGGGCCGACACGAAGCGCGTTACCAACACAAAACCAATAAGAATGCCGAGATTAATCAGCGCGAATCCTGCGACGACGATAAGCGCGTTTTTTTCGACACCGAGCGTACTCGCTAAATCACGAGTGCTTCGTTGATGTCGATCTCGCCAAGCCTTTACCAAAGTGAGACCGATTACGGTGAGATAAGGTAATCCAATCGCCGAGGTCATACTCACAGCGAGAATACTGAGTAGACCGATAAGAAGAAAAAGTGGCAAATAGTCGCCAGAATAAACCTCGGCATGCTCGCCAAATAACACGGCGCTCAGCGCGGCGCGCTGCGTGTCGTCGGGCGAAAACGTGGCTTCGATAAACGGCGCATAAGTTCCTATAAAGCGCGCTAACAACGCGAAAATATCGACCCCGGCGGCAAGGGCCACAGCGAGTGCAGCAATCCCCAGAGCGAAAAGCGCTAACGTCACACGCAGCGCATCACCTACTCGGCGATTGTTGGCCTTATCGCGAACGAAGCAGAACAGCACCGGCGTTAGCAGAAGATAAGCAAGCGCTTCGGCGCGAAAGGAAAACGCAACGGCTAGGGCAGTAAAAAAAAGTATCACTCTTCGCCAGAACTTTCCAGAGCGCGACGGCATGCGGACGGCGACCATAAGTTGCTGAAGTCCTAATAGCATAAACGCCCAATACCCGACGTCGCGAATGAGCATCGATCGGAACTCGTTGAGCTGTGGATAGAGAAGTACGGTGACTGCCGCGAGAAAGAGTATCGCGCTTCGACGCGTGGGTTCGGCATTGCGAACGAGTTCGCCTGCGACCGAGACGAAACTTACAGCGAGCAAAGCATAAAGTAGCGCATTGAGTACGCGGCCTGCGGTAAACAGATCGAGGTCGATAAGAACAAAGTGTGCGAACAAAACAGGATAGGTTGCCCATGGATAATGGGCGTAGGCGGCGGCAAGGCCCTCATGCAGCATAATGTCTGCAACACGAACATAGGTGTAGGCGTCGTCGTTGGGCCATTCGCCGAGGGACAACACATAGCCTGCGATCAGCAGAGACCCCATCAGCGCAAAAATGCGCGGATGCTGGCGAAGCCAGTTAAGTGCCGGATGATCGAGCATGGCCGCGTGCGTCCTCGAGGGGTTAATAAATGATGATTGTAGCAGAGCCCAAGGGCGCGACCACCCATTGCGGCTATGCTAGACTCTGAAAAAATTTCTCAGCGCGCGGTGATGCCGCCCCTGAAGAGACTAAGCAGACATTCTGGAGAAGGCAGCCATGCCACAATCGATGCCCCCTTTTCAAACCGCCCGCGTGCTCGTTGTTGGCGATGTGATGCTCGACCGTTACTACCATGGTTCGGCGACGCGCATCTCGCCTGAAGCGCCAGTGCCTGTGGTACGTGTCAATAATCAAGAAGACCGTCCGGGTGGCGCGGGCAATGTGGCGCTCAATATCGCCGCTCTGGGTGGTGCGGCGACACTACTCGGTGTGGTCGGCGCCGATGCGACGGCTAAGGACTTGGGCTCTCGCCTTGCTGCGGCAGGTGTGCGCTGTGAATTTCTTGAATCGGCAGACAAACCAACCATTACTAAACTGCGGGTGATCAGCCAGCATCAGCAGTTACTGCGTATGGATTTCGAGCAACAGTTTGATGCAGCCGATGTTGCAGACCTCGGTGCTCGCTTTGAGGCGATACTCGATAACGCGCAGGTCGTGATCGTCTCTGATTACGCGAAGGGTGCGCTGCAAGACGTGCCAAGCTTAATCAATGCGGCGAGGGCCAAGGGGAAACCGGTAATCGTCGACCCTAAAGGCAGCGACTTCGAGAAATACCGCGGTGCGACGCTGATCACTCCTAATCTGCTCGAATTCGAAACAGTCGTCGGGAAGTGCGCCAACGAACAGGAGCTAGTCGAGAAGGGTCTCGCGCTCATGCTTAAGCTCGACTTAGAGGCGATCCTCATTACCCGTGGCGAAAACGGCATGACGCTGCTTCGTCCTGATTCTCCCGAACTGCATCTGCCGGCCCGCGCGCAAGAAGTATTCGATGTTACCGGCGCTGGCGACACAGTAATCTCCGTGCTCGCGGCAAGCCTTGCCGCAGGCGAAGGGTTTGCCGAGGCGACGGCCCTTGCGAATCTCGCTGCAAGCCTCGCGGTAGGTAAGCTCGGTACGGCAGCCATTAGCGGCCCAGAGCTGCGTCGTGCACTACATCAGCTGCAGGCATCGGGCCGCGGCGTAATGAGCGCCGAACAGTTACGCATTGCGGTCGAAGACGCAAAAGCCCACGGCGAGCGTATTGTGTTTACCAACGGCTGCTTCGACATCATTCACGCCGGCCACGTAGGCTATTTAGCCGAGGCGAAAAAATTAGGCGACCGGCTAATCGTTGCTATCAACGATGACGCCTCGGTGCATCGATTAAAAGGTGCGGGTCGACCAATCAATCCGGTAGAGAGGCGCCTCGCAGTTCTCGCCGGACTCGAAGCCGTAGACTGGGTTGTGAGCTTTGCCGAAGACACGCCCGAAAATCTTCTGCGCCTTCTTAACCCAGATATTCTCGTCAAAGGCGGCGACTATTCTATAGAGCAAGTGGTGGGTGGCGAATATGTGCTGTCGTACGGTGGCGAGGTTAAGTCATTAGACTTTCTCGACGACTGCTCGACCTCGGCGATTGTCGAGAAAATGCGGGAAGGGTAGGCCCGCTTACGCATTCACCCCTGCAACAAATCCCGAGCTCCACGCCCACTGGAAATTAAACCCGCCCAGGTGACCTGTTACATCGACCACCTCGCCAACAAAATAAAGTCCAGGATGCGCAATCGCCTCCATAGTCTTTGAGCTGATCGCCGATGTCGCGACCCCACCGAGTGTCACCTCGGCAGTTCGATAGCCTTCGGTCGCCGATGGTTTTAGCTGCCAGGTATTTAAGCGTTGCCCAAGGCTTCTCAGCATCGTGTCGTTGCACTCTGCAAGGGCGCGCTCCGAAAATTCCGGCCACCAACGTTTCTCGAGCTCTGTCACGAGTGCCTTCGGCAGATGCTGCGTGAGCACACTCCGAATTTTCTGTTTCGGACTCTCGCTTTTGCGCTCGATGAGATAGGTCTCGGCATCGAGCGAGGGTAATAGATTGATGGTGAGCGTCTCGCCCGGACGCCAATAGTTTGAAATCTGGAGTATGGCAGGACCGCTAAGGCCGCGGTGTGTAAACAGCATGTCTTCATTGAAACGTGTCGATCCGCAGCGTGCTTCGACGCTTACCGAACAACCAGACAGCGCATTACACAGCGCAAGCATCGAATCGCTAAACATGAATGGAACGAGGCCAGCACTGCGGTCTTCCAGTGGAAGCCCAAAGGTTTGCGCGAGATGATAGCCGCGGTCGCTTCCGCCTAACGTTGGCACCGAAAGTGCACCTGTTGCAACAATCACTGACTCGCACAAATAGTGCGTTGTGATTTCGTTCTCGATACAGTGAACAGCATAGCGAGCGCGTTCAGCACCGGCGAAAGGCGAAGGAGCATTTGGAGAATTAGAAGAATTAGGAGAATTAGGAAAATTAGGAGAAGAGTGGAAAGAACAATCCAAGGTGCCACCGTCGCTGCACTGCGCACGCTCGAGGCTTTCGACATCCTGCACATCGCACCGTGTCCGGATAGTCACACCCGTGAGCGCACATTCCTCCTCGAGTATCGCAAGCAACTCTTTCGCCGAATGCAGGCAAAACAATTGCCCGTGTTTACGCTCTTCGTATTCGAGTCCGTGCCGTTGCATCAGGTCGATAAAGTCCCACTGCGTATATTGACTCAGCGCCGATTTGCAAAAATGTTGATTAGCAGAGAGGAAGTTCTGCGCCTCGATATAGAGATTGGTGAAATTACACCGACCGCCGCCGGACATTAAGATTTTCTTACCGATTTTGTTCGCACGCTCGAGCACGAGGACCTTACGGCCGCGCTGGGCTGCCGTGAACGCGGCAAAGAGCCCCGCCGCACCTCCGCCGAGTACCACAACATCAAAAACCGCGCTTTGCGTAAGTTTCGTCGTTTTGTGTTGCTCTAATGTCACCGGTACGCCTGTTTCATTTACTGGAGATATTCCCCTTTTTAACGAAGCGCCGAGTATAGCTGAAAACGACTATTAACCCTCTAATGTTAACGTGGGGTTTTCTCTTTCTTCGACTCAAACTCCGACTTAGAGTCTGAGTCTGGCCTCGAAAAAGCCGCGTTAATTACCCAAAAAGTCACCGGGACGACATACACCAGAATTAGCGCAATAGATAAAGCGCCATAGCCTTTCGCAATAAGTGAAACAACGCCTATTTTGCCTGCGAGCGCGCCACTCGAGAGAAGAACAAACACAATGATGCTTTTAATCCGTGGTGAGAGTGCTTGGTCCTTCGCCCGTTCCACGCGTTCTATTATGCCTTGCACAAGACCTAAAGCGGTTTCAATAAGTGTCCCTACGAGTGCCACGCTAAAAAAGAGGACTAAGGCATCACTACCATAGTTTGTCACCATGAAATAATTGGGCAAACTCGCAAGCAATACATCGCCAGAGTCGAGCTGGTAGCTCAGATGAAAAAGCACGGCAGGTAGACAAATAGCTGCCGCGGTGAGTGCAGCAACCTTCGCGCTTTGCTGCACCGTCTGAAGGCCGCGAACGGCATAGAGTAAGACCGGAAATATAGCAGCGTTATAGCCAGCATAGAGTAGCCCCGAGCCTAGCCAGTCTATTAACGAACCGCTGACGTTCGATTGTAGACTTAGATCGAGAGTATCCGGCCACATCACCCAAAGAAAGACCGCAAAGACACAATACATAAACCCTGTCCACGCGGTTAAAAATCCTTCGATAAAATTCTTTCCAACCAACGTCATAAGCAAGACCGCCATCAGTAGAGCGCTTAGACTCACCGCCGGTGGCAGAGATAATCTGTCCTGCGATATCTCAACTATTGAGGCACTAATAACCCCGATGACCAAGACGAAAAGTAGCGGATAGAGAACCTCATAAAGCCACCAAAAACGCCCGAGAATTACTTTAAAGAAAGAGCGGTAATCGTGTTGGTTTGTTCTTCTCACGACTTCAAAACTCGAGAAGAGAATAAGAAAGAAGGCGAGAGCAGACGAGGCGATAGCGAGTAAGCCAGGGCCTGCGCCAAATCGACTAAAATACTCGACAACCTCGCGCCCAGTTCCATATCCGCCGCCCATAATGACGGCTGCATAGACAGCAGGGGTCACTAAGTAAAGTTGCTTGGTGCGTGAGAGCATTAGTTAACCTATGAAGAGAGAAGTCTGGCAGGAGAAACCCACTGCGGGTCGAAATTTTCCTTTATAAACGCATCGGGCAATGGCGTTTCAGCGACAAGCGAGGCAAGTAGCTGCGCCGCCGCCGGCGCGATTTGAATCCCATGTCCGCCCTGACCCGCTAGCCAAAAAAAGTTTGGTGCTAAGGAATCCTCGCCAATTACCGGACTCCCATCCTTTGCAAATGTGCGTAACCCAGCCCAGCTGTGTTCTATTCTTTTTATGTTGAGAGCAAGTGCTTGCTCGACGTTATAGGCGGCAGTGGCGATATCGATCTCTTCGGGCAACGAGTCACAAGGAACAGAAGGCGTTGCATCAACGGGCGACGCGAGCAGCTTTCCCGCATCGGGCTTTAGATAAAAGCTTTCGTCTGCTGCGATTATCAGAGGCCACTCTTTGGACTCCACTTCAACACTAAAATTAATTGCGGTACGGCGCTTTGGTGTGAGATGACCGCTACTGGCACCCGCCATCTGCGCCACGGTGTCGGCCCATGCGCCCGCACAATTTATCAACTTATCAGCGTGAAACACGGTGGAGTCGCAGGTCACGACCCAGCGATCGTTTTTGTATTCTATTTTTTCAATCGCGATACCCGTGAAGACGACACCATTGCCTCGCTTGAGCTTTCGAAGGTAGGCCTGAAGTAGGGCATCTACGTCTATATCCGTAGCATCGGGTTCAAGCCATCCGCGTGTTGCAAATTCTGGCTTAACGGGAATTGAAGGGAACTCCCGCTGGAGATTCTCGACAGCAACTATCGAGGGGAAGTAACTCCGCAATTGCTGTAATTCTGCGGCATAGTTGTCGTTACCGACAGGAGACAGGGTGAGTAGTCCGCGCGCTTTTAATAACGGCACCTCGCTAAGTCCTTCGAGCTGATTGTCGAAGGCAGGTTTGGACAGCGAGGTTAGAAGACGTAACGAAGGGTCATCGTAACCGTAAGAGGGGATATAGGAAGCGGCCGAGCGACCGGTCGAATGGACGCCGTGAAAGTGTTCTCTTTCAAGCAAGACCACCTTGAAATGGTCGCTTAGTTCGGCAGCGGCAGAAACGCCCGCCATACCGCCGCCGATCACAATTACAGTTTCACTCATAACAGCTTCAACCTATCTTTAATTCTCTCGAAGTGTATCTATTACGTTGCTATAACTCTGAAGCGAAAGCGACAGAAGTAATTCGGTCTCGCTTCGAGACGCACTGACATAATGATGACCAATCGAAGAATCGAACAAGAGGCTATCGCCGCGCTTTAAGGTAATAGGTTCTCGATCTTCGGTATGCAAAACTAGAATGCCTTTTAAAACATAGATAAATTCTTTTCCGGGATGACGATGCCACGGTAAATTAGGATCAAGTGCTCGGGCTTTAACCGAAAGCTTTGCATACCCCTGATTGCCGCCCGTGTAATCGGCACAGAGAACCTCGTAATTAACGTCTCTAGTCTCGAAAATTACACCACCTCCGCCCAAAGTCATTGTTGTGTCTCTCGTGTGCGAGAGGCTTGGCGACGTTAAGTCAGTTACAGCAACACCGATACCCTGGGCGAGTTTATTAACGGTAGAGAAATTAAGTTTTGTTTTGCCGTTCTCGAGCTTCGACAGTGTTGCCACCGAAATACCGGTTTTTTCCGATAAGTCATGCAGCCGCCAGCCGTTCTTTTTTCTAAGTGCTTTTACGCGGCCCGCAATATCAACTGTTTCTGCGCCCATAGTCGAGACCAGCTCCTGCTATTGTCTAACAGGGGTGAAGCGGATCGGCTTGCCGGCCGTTGTTTCAAGAAGAACCTTGTCTTCCTCAAGGACAACAGTCCCACTGACCAGCACTGCTTTAAACCCAGTCGAGGGGAGGGTGCCTTTACGGTAAGTAGAATTATCGGTGACTGTTTCGGGGTTAAACACGACGAGGTCAGCGATTGCGTTCTCTTGGACTTTGCCGCGATCTTGCATTGCGTCGAGGCCCATTGCTGCAAAGTGGATCGCGGACGTTGTACTCGCCTGCTTTAATATAGCCATAAGAGACAAGTGATTTTCACGGGCGAGGCGAAGCGCTTTGGCATAGGTCCCCGCAGTTCGAGGATGCGCGTTTGGCAATTGTGTTAGATCGGAGTCGAGCGGACGTGGAACGAGGTCGGGCAACCCATCACTTGCAATTGATATTCCATCTAAGCCGAGCCACTGAACAATCTCCTCTTCAGGGTTTTTAAAAACGACGACTACGCGTGTGGGATCGCTTTCTCTAAGGCTTAGATACTGTCCCTCCGTAAGGAACTCGTTGGTGCTTGGATCAAGCATCGTGTCTTCATAACGACGTCCAAGGCGATCGCGCCAATTACTTGGGTCGAAAAAAACGGCATTGATTGTTGTAGCACCGGCCGCATAGGGGTAAATCTCGCCCCAGACATTATGTCCCTGTGTTTGCATGCGCGTGATCAATTCATAAACACGCTGCCAACCGGGGTTGTTAAAATGATTAATAATGGCGGGTGCATTGAGTGCTGCAGCATTGGCGAGTACTTCTTGTGCGCCATTGATCTCGTCTGTCTCTGTGCCAGGCGTATGACGAAGATGCACTCCGATTTGGCGCCCATAACTTGCGCTCAATGCCTGAACGTCAAAGAGTTCGTTTGCTGACGCGCCAGGCATATAGCCAAGAGTTGAGCCTACGCCAATAGCGCCGGATCTGAGCCCTTCATCGATAATAGCGAGAATCTCTTCTGTCTCGTCGGCTGTTGGGACAAGTCCGGCCCAGTTAGGATGCACACGGGTTAACGACGCTTCTGACGTATCGATTGCGTCGACGCCGTCGAGCACGCTCGCCCTTGCGAGTTCATGACTTACGCTCGTTCCATAATTTATAAGGCTGGTACCGTCGCGATCCGAATACCAGTCGTCGATGCGTGTGCCCAAGGCGCCAAATTCAAGATCCATTGCGGTGGTGACACCCATTCGCAAGGCTAATCGGTAGTGCAACGGTTGAGTGCCATGAAAGTGGGTATCTATGAAACCCGGTGCGATGACATGGCCCGACGCGTCAATGGTCTTGTCACCGGTAATTGGCTCTTTGGTGATCACTGCGATCCGATCCCCGGTTATGCCAACGTTCGCAATCTCATCGAAATCGCTCGCAGGATCCATTACCCTGCCGCCAACTATAGCTAGGTCGTAATTCTCTGCACTAAAAACAGGGGACATCAGAAGACAAAGGATAAACCCAATGGGCTTGTATAAGCTCCGCGACGAATCGACTGAGGTGCTACTGTAGTTGACGTAATTAAGCGGAGTCATTTTGAATTTCCTATATAAGCAATAACTTCGATTTCAACGAGTGCGCCCGGCAACATTAATTCGCTTCTAACCGTTGATCGCGCTGGATAATGATCGCCGAAGAACTCAGCCCAACCCGCATTAAACGCGCCGAAATCCGCCTTAGCCGTTAACCAAACGCTCGCTTTGAAGATCTGATTACGATCGACGCCCGCTTCGGCGAGTACTGCGCAGGCGTTAGCTAAACACTGCAGAGTTTGTTCCCTTGTGTCTGCAGTGGCGTCCAGTATTCCACTTGCGTTAAACGCAAGTTGACCTGAAGTGTAGAGCAGATCCCCAGCGCGATAGCCTGGTGAGAGAGGCACGGTCACGCCGCTGGGGAGTATTGGCGGTTTACCGAGGGGGTGGAATGACGGATCGTGCGGCGATGATGCAGACATGTCTTGCTCCTCGTCTTAGTATTTTCGATTTCGAAAATAATCGAATGACCAAAAAAGAGCAAGAAATAAGTTTAAAGGCCGCGCTCAGGCGTCGAGTTGAATGAGTGCAAGACAACAAGCCTAAGCGCAGTCTCTTCGTCGTTAGGCAAGGACCCGACGAAATACTTCTACCGCCTGTTCCATCTCTTCGCGACTACCGAGCGAAATACGGCAGTGTGTATTTTCGAGAGGAGGGAAATCGCGCCCCACGAGAATCTTATGCTCAAGACAGGCATCACGGAACTTACTCGCCGGCATGCCAAGGTTTACAAAGAGGTGATTGGTATGACTATAGGGGACCTCATAACCCATCTCTCTGAATGCCTTAATCACGAAGGTTTTAATGGCGAAGTTCTCTTGTCGTTCCCACTCGATGTGTTCGCTGTCGCTGAGCGCTGTGAGTGCAGCCAGCGCGCCCAGCATATTGACGTCGCCCATGCCCCATGACGAACGAATCTTTGCAAGCGTCTCGGCATGCCCCAGAGCATAACCAATACGCATGCCGGCCAGACCATGTGCCTTTGAGAATGAGCGCGTGATAAAAACGTTTTTAAACTCATTAACGAGTGGCAAAGCAGTTTCCATCGCACCGGGATCGGTATAGTCGATATAGGCTTCGTCTAGGTGAATAATTGTACCGGGAGAGGCGCGCATGACACCGCGCACAAACGCGTCGATCACCTCGGGGCCATGCACCGTGCCTGAGGGGTTGTTGGGGTTGCAGACATAAACCAACCCAGCGCCAGGTGCGAGTTTGGCGAGCGCAGGTAGATCGACATAGAGACCGGCATCGAGTGGAACAGCGTCCACCTTCACGCCAATCTTGCGCGCGGTCTGCTCGCTCGTCGAATAGGTAGGTACCGAAGTTACGAGAGACTTCTCTGCTGAGCAGAACGCATGTACTGAGCCTTCGAGAATCGGCGTCGAGCCCGTACCGAGCAGAACATTATTCTCTGCGAGGTCATACTTTGATGCGATCGCCGCGCGCAGTTCATTGACATGGTCTGGTGCATAACCACGACCGACACGTTTGCTGGCGTGTTTCCGAATCGCTTCCAGTGTTTTTGGCCCGGGGCCACGCGCACTTTCGTTCTGGTTGAGCTGCATAATCCCATTGTCGAAATTGCCGCTAGCAATGTGCGCGAGTGTTTGGGCCTGTACGCGTTGACCCGAAAGTGTGTGACCTAGCGCTAACCCAGTGGCTGCGCCAAGCCCGATGCGTTTAACAAATTCTCGCCGAGTTGTAGCCATATCACCCTCCAAAGAAAGCGTTATAGAGCAGAGTTTTTTGGTTAAACTTTGTTAACCGCCATCGCTATCGAATCAAACACCTCTTTAAGCACCAGTCGCGATGACGCGATATTTAGGCGCATATGCCCAGCACCCCCGGTTCCATACATAGAGCCTGGATTTAAGTAGGCGCCCGACTTGTAGACAAGCCAGTCTTGGAAATTCTCTTCAGGCGTAGACCTCTTGTAGGTCGCTTGAAGCTCTTCCGGGCCAATGGCCGCGATTACCTTACTGAAATCGAGAAAAGTCATGTAGGTGCCTTCGTTGCGGGTGTAACCCACGCTAGGCATGTTGGCTTTCACATAGTTCTCGATGAAGGTGTGGTTGTCGTCCATATAAGCATTAGCCTGATCGAACCACTCGCCACCGTATTTATACGCAGCCTCGGTGGCCACAACGCCGAGCGTACTCACGTCGGGCCAATGGTATTGATTCACTCTGCCAAGCAGCGCGGGGTTGGATGAATAGTAATAGGCGTTCTTTAGACCAGCCATGTTGAAAGTTTTACTGATGGCGCAGAACGAGAGGCTATTGTTTACCACCGCCTTATTTTTAAGCGCAGCGAAGGGTGTGTATTTATGTCCTTTTCGCACGATGTCGGCGTGGATCTCGTCTGCGATCACGACAATATTATGTGCTAGCGCTAACTCGCCCATGCGCTCTAGCTCGTCTGCACGCCATACATTGCCGGTGGGATTTTGCGGATTGCACACAATAAGCGTGCGCACATCCGGGGTCATCTTTGCCTCGAGGTCAGCCCAGTCGACCTCGTAGCGACCGTTTATACGCTTCATTTGACTGTCGACGGTGCCAATATTTGCCTCGCGCGCCATGGTATAAAAACCAGAGTAGGCAGGAGTTATGACGAGCGATTTACCACCAGGCGGCGTGAACGCGCGCATAGCGGCAATCATACCGGGGTAGACGCCGTCGGAGACGGTAATCGCTTTAGGATCGAGGTCGAGTTGGTTACGATTGCCATTCCATTTAACGATTTCGGCAACCAGGCCATCGCGATCGGACAGATAGCCCCAGTTATGATGCTTTATCCGCTCTTCTAGCGCCTCGGTAATGCAGGGCGCACACTCAAAATCTTGCGACGCGACGCCCATACCGTATTTGAAGACGCCCTCTGGATACTCACGCGCCGCACCGTCCCAACGAGCGCAGCTAGACCCAACTCGATTGTAAGGCGTATCGAAATCGTATTTCACACCTGTGCGTGCCATTGTTTGCGCAGCGGTCTGTGCGTGGCTATCGCTGAGTAGCGAGGTGGTAGCTGTGCCACCTGCGATTGCAGCCACTGAAGCGGTTCTTAAGAAAGCGCGGCGCCCGAGAGTAGGTGCGTCTTTAGTGAAGCTTATTGACATGCTTATACCTCTTAATTTTTTTAGTTTTGGAATAAGACGTGTATAAGAGTGAAGAAAAAATCGATAAGAGTAAAGAAATTTTGCAGGATAATACTCTGGACCGGGGTTAAGCAAATTTGGTGTAAAACGGTAACAATCAGAAAGAAGCGGCTCGACAGCGTGTGATGACTCGTCATTTTGTTATACAATTTGCCACTAGATAACACAGTCTGTCTAAAAAGACACAGGCAAACAATGAGCGGGAGAGTGAAGTGATTAAGTTGATTGAACTTCGAAAGTTAGTAAAAGTGAGCCAATTCCTAGCGCTACTTCTCCTCTCGTCTGCGAGCCATGCCCAAGACGCGACCTTCATAGACAATGTGTTGACACTACCCAAGGCAACCGTAGGTGAGGCTGCCTATGCACTCGAACTCGGCCTGAGTGTCAATCAGGGCAATTACGAATTCGGTGTGCTCGCTGCCGCGGAAATTCCGTTTACCGGGACCGAAGGCGCGTCGGTATTCGACGGGGCAGTGTTAAGGGTACCGACAGTCGACGTCGGCGGAACTAACTACTCACTCGATCTTGCGCTCATTAGCGGCGACCCCATTATCTTTCGACTGAGCAGTTACGCAGAGGTTGCAGCGCCAACGCCGACTGCACTCGCGCAAGCAACGGCGCTGTTTGACGAATCGATAGAGACGCAAATAGTGCAAGGCAAGTGCATTGTGTGTCATAAAGTAGGCTTGCTTGCGAATGACTCAGGGCTGTTGTTTGCGAGTACTAGTCAAGGTTCGGCGGCGACCAACCTCGGCGCGTTCGCCAATTACTTAAACGGCTCGGAGGCGGCGAGAACGCGTATACTGTCGATGGTCACCGGAGTTGGTCATACAGGTGGACAGCAGATGAACGCGGGAGATGAGCAGCACCAAGCTCTCGGCGAGATGCTGCGACTCTTGCTTGAGCATCAAGCTGGAATTTAAGAGAACAAGTCGGAGTGATGTCAGAGTGAGTAACGCGGTTAGAACAGTCTTGCTTCTCGTCCTTCTCTGTGGCCTTGCGGCCTGTGAGGCGGTGCCGGCATATCAGCGCGGCGACCTTGCGCGCACCGAAATGGCATTCGATCCAGATCCGCTAGAGTCTCGGCTCAATCAGCACATCTACTTTAGTAAAGAGGCCTCTACCGGCGGCAATGGGGTTGCAGCCGGCGGCTGTGGCTGTAACTAACGCCTATGCATTCTAAAACACTTCTTGCGCTTACGTCTTCGGCACTCGCCTTGCCCGGCGTTATTGCCACGCCTTCAGCCAAGGCGGATACGCCGCCCGCTGAACGCGTACTGTCGTATCGCGCCTCATCCTATAAAGAAGACGATCTCGATGCGAGTCTTCTTCTTGCTGGCAGCGCCGAGCGCTACGACATCAAAATTCATCAGCTACGTTATGCAGCGCCCGTCGGAGATAACTACAGTTTTTCTCTGGACTCGTCTTACGAAAGCATGAGCGGCGCATCTCCTTGGTATACCGTCGAGAGCGTAAATGGGGAGGCGAAAGTGGCGATGAGCGGCGCGACGATTTACGAAAAACGCCGCGATATAACAGCGGCAGGCCGACGCTATTTCGATAACGGAAATCTCGGCATTAGTCTTACCATCTCTGATGAAAATGACTACCGATCCAATAGTCTGGCGATCGACGGCAGCGTTACACTCGCTAACAACTCGACGACGATTAGCGGCGGCGCATCCTATTCCGACGATGAGCTTAGCCCGACCGATGCGCTTCTCTTTAATCGGATTCCAAGCGCGACCAAAGCCAATAGCTCGGCATTCGTCTCGGTGACGCAGATTCTGAATCAGTTCTCGATAATACAGAGCGGTATTAGCACAGCGCGAGCTTCGGGATTTTTAAGCGATCCTTACAAACTCGTTGACCGCCGGCCCGAAGAGCGTAATCAGTTTACCTGGACGACATCATGGCGTCGTTACTTTCGTCCGCAGACCAGCGCGCTGCATGCAAATTACCGTTACTATGACGACGATTTTGGGGTGAGTTCGCACACCCTCGATCTATCGCTGCACAAAACCTTTAAACGCACGATCACTCTCGTGCCTAGTCTGCGTTATTATCAGCAAGACGCCGCTAATTTTTTTACGCCGGCAAGCGATTTCCTGCAAGCAACCGATTTCAACTCCGCTGACTTTAGGTTGAGTAGTTATGGCGCGCTGAGCGCGGGTCTCAAGCTGAATGCGCGTGTTGGAAAAATGACGTTTGTATTAAGCGGCGAACGGTATCGGGCTGACGCCAGTCTCGGTGGTGCAGGGGCAAGTAGTCCGGGATTGATCAATTTTACGAGAGTGAGCGCGGGGATCGATTTTTCTTTCTAGTAAGCTCTTTTGAATTGCCTGACAAAAGCCCGACAACTGCTCGTACACCCATTCCTTCACTCCTTGAATAACCTGCAGGCTAAAAACCGATGAGCGAACCTCCCGCCGACCTGACTCTATTCGATGTCGATTTTCAGGCTATGGGTACCCGCTGCACGATAAGCCTTTATGCGCAGTCTTCTGACGACGCGCGGAGTTTGAGCGAGGCAGTCATTACTGATGTTGCAAGACTCGAAAGCAAATACTCGCGCTACCTGCCCGACAGCTTGCTTAGCGAAATAAACAGTGTCGCTAACGCAGGCGGTGCCATCACAGTTGATGAAGAAACTGCCGCCTTGCTCGACTATGCTCAATCTTGTTATGTCGAGAGTGACGGACTTTTTGATATCACATCGGGTTTACTCAGGCGTGCGTGGAATTTCCAGCCTGAGGGCCAGACCGAATTGCCCGACCCAGAGGTGCTCGCCGCACTGCTTCAGCGGGTAGGGTGGGACCGCCTCGATTGGGATGCCCCGCTGCTTATTTTTGATGCCCCCGGCATGGAGCTAGACTTCGGCGGTATCGTAAAAGAGTATGCGGCAGACCGCGCGGCGGCCCTGTTAAAAGGCGCAGGCGTAGATCACGCGCTGATAAATTTAGGGGGTGATATTTGCGTAACTGGTCCACGCCTAGGAGGCGATCCGTGGCGTGTCGCTATTAGCGATCCAAGCAATCCAGAGTCTGCGCTACGCCTCGTCGACCTGTCCCATGGCGCGCTTGCATCGAGCGGGAGCTACGCCAGATGCATAGAGATCAAAGGAATAAAATACGGCCATTTACTTAACCCTCGAACGGGTTATCCGTTCACGGGAACCGCTGCCGCGACGGTGCTCGCTGATCAGTGTGTTGTCGCCGGAAGTCTGGCGACGATTGCCTTGCTAAAAGCCCCTGGCGCGCCTCAATTTTTAGAACAAATGGCGCTCCCATTTTTGGTCGTCGATCAGCATGGCGCGATTATCGACCGCCTATCACATTGATTTTTCGAATCAAATAATTACCCCGCATTTTCTCGATTTTTTGTAGTGATCGCGAAAAATTTTCCTTGTCTAATATGCTTAACGCAGTTTTTTGCGCAATCACGGCTTCATCGAGGGCGTTTTTCCAACGTGCAAACCAAGCGAGCCCGGTTGGTTAGAAGTCGAATCATTAGATAGAGAAAGGCAAGGGGAAGTAATTTGAAATCTAACTATAAAAGAAAGCTGCTTTCGCGAGCAATAAGCCTCGCCACGGCATTAACACCGGTGGCCCTGCTCGCGCAGGACGACACAATCGATGAGATTGTTGTTGTTGGCTCGCAGATTCGCGGCGCTCAGATAAGCGAAGTGCTACCGGTATCGGTTCTAAGCGAGCAAGACATCGAAGCACTGGGCGTAAACTCAGGCGATGAACTTCTCGAGTTTATGGCTGAGCAGGGACAAAACTTTTTTAGTGAGTCTGAGAATATTTCCGGCGGCGTTAACTCGGCGCGCGGCGACATTGGCGCATTTAACCTGCGCAACCTCGGCACAGGCAACACACTCGTGCTGCTTAATGGACGCCGCATGGTGAACTCGGCGGCTTATCAAACCGAAGAGGTTGGTGGCAGCTTTGTGCCAGTAAATACAGTAAACGTGCAGTCGTTGCCGGTAACGGGTCTGCGCAGGGCTGAAGTTCTGCGTGAGGGCGCGTCGGCTATTTATGGCGCCGATGCTGTTGCGGGCGTGGTTAACTACGTTCTTAAAAATGATTTTGAAGGCTTCCGTGTCAACCTGCGAAGCGATGCGTACGAGAGCATTGGGCGTCAAGACGAGCGTTTTACTCTTCAATGGGGTACGGCCTTAAACGATGGCGCGACGCAAGTTGGCGCGTTTTTCAATTATTACCAACGCGATCGAGTGAATTCGCAAGACGACCCTCGTTGGGCCAACAGTGATTACTCTTCACGTGTTGCCGGTACCGAATTTGCTGGCACTATTTTCCGCAACGACAGCGCGAATTCAGCCTACGGGCAGTACGATATTCGCCCAAGCGTTTCAAAGTTTGGTATTAGCGGCAAAGTCACTGACAGCGCCGGAGAGTTTGAGACCTACCCTGCAGGTAGTCCACAGTGCCAATACAGCATCAACGATCAGGTGTGCGGCGCGGTCGACGGGCAGGGTACTTATCGTTACAACTTAAACGAGAACCGAGATCTTTACTCAGAGCTCGCACGCTCTAATTTCTATGCTTATGCCAACCATAACTTTGACAACGGCATCGAAGCGTTTTCTGAACTGACGTGGTATTACTCAGACACCAACACTATTCGCCATGCGTCTACACCAAGCTCTGCAGTGGGCAAACTTCGCATAGCCGCCGATGCGTACTACAACCCGTTCGGTGCCTGCGGCTCGCCAAATCGACTACCCGATAGCGTCATTGGCACAGGCGTGCCATGTTCAGGCCTGCAGCTAGAACTCGACAATTACCGTGTCGCACAGGTTCCACGCATCGTTGACGTTGATGGCGACACCTACCGTTTCGTCGGTGGGCTGCGTGGCTCAGTAGGCGAATGGGATTGGGAAGGCGCCTACACATGGTCGCGGGCTGATCGTAACGACACAACCCATAACCGAGTAAGTAATTCCCTGTTACAAGAAGCATTAAACGATACGACATCCGCTGGCTTTAATCCGTTCGCACCAACGACCGGAAGCAATATCGAAAGGGCGCTGGTTGATGTGGTTCGCCTAAACGAGCAAGAACTCACGATGGTCGACTTCAAAGTGTCGAATCCGAGTGTGTACGAGCTACCTGCCGGTGGTGTTGGATTCTTGGCAGGCGTCGAATACCGCGACGAGTCCTTCTCAGATATCCGCGACCCGCGCCTTAATGGCACGATTGCGTTTGTCGATTCAGCGGGCGTTACTTTCCCGTATGTCTCAGACGTAATGAATTCGAGCCCAAGTGCCAGTAGTTTTGGTGATCGTCAGGTGACCTCGCTCTTTACGGAGATTGCTGTGCCTGTTCTGGATAATCTGGACGTACAAATGGCAATTCGTTACGAAGATTTTTCTGACGTAGGGTCAACTACCGTGGGTAAGGTAGCGTTCGGTTATCGTGTGATTGAGCCTGTGCTGATTCGTGGTTCTTGGTCGGAAGCGTTCCGTGCGCCAAACCTTGTGACGATTAACGAAGCGTTGGTGGCACGGTCGAATACGACAAACGATCCTAGCTGTTTATATGTCGATCCAACCGAAAGTGTCCTCGACTGTTCTTACGGCGTTCAGCGTACTGCTCAAGGTAGCGCGCAGCTGCAACCAGAAACCTCTGACAATACGTCACTTGGGTTAGTAATAGAGCCAATCGAAGGGCTCACACTGACTTACGATCGCTGGCGTATCGAGAAAGACAATACGATCGGGCTGTTCGGTGAAGAGAATCACATCGCTCTAGATTTGCTTCGTCGCCTCAGTTCGGGTGCCAGTAACTGCTCTGCGGTGACGACAAATTCTGCCGTGGTTCGCGACACAGCTATTAATCCAGACGCACTCCCGTTATTTGCTGCAGCAGGCCTTTGCCCGTTTGGTGACGTTGCACGAGTCGAAGACAATTATGCGAACCTCGATACGCGGACTGTCGAAGGCTATGACATTGGCATTTACTACGAAGTGGATTCGTCACTCGGCTCATTTAGCGTTCGGTATGTAGGTTCGTTCTTAGATACCTATGACCAAGAGGCCGGTGGGTTCGCATCGGAGCTCGTCGAGGCTAAAGCGTCGGGTATACTTCCTCAGTCGCTGCCGGTTGTGGGCTTCTCAAGCCTTGTCCGTCAGAACGGCAACGCAGACCGAAAAGACACCGTGCGTGCAAGTTGGGACAAAGGTGACTGGGGCGTAAACGCGACGGCGCTGCGCAACGGCGACTTTTTCCAAGTGCTCTCCAACGGACGCGAATGGGCAATTCCTTCGATGACTACCGCCAACGTCTCGGTCGACTATAACTTCGAGCTTCTCGGCAGCATCGATAGTCGCATCCGTTTCGGCGCCAACAACGTCACCGACGAGCGCGCGCCACTTGCTGACGACAGCTTTGGCTACTTCGCCGACCAGCACTCTGATCTCGGGCGTTTTTACTACGTTGATTTGAGATTTGATCTGTAAGGCACTCCTCCTGCTCCATTCGGTTTGTCGATTAAGACGCGATTAGCCGAATGGGGCAATCTACTATTGCCTCAGAAGCGCTTTGCGGTAAAGTTAAGCTCTGAGCTTACTTCGAGGTAATCATGAACAAAACTAATCGATTTTTTGCCCGCGTAGCCCTGGTCTCGGCTATCACTTTGAGCCTTGCTTCGCAGGCTGTCGCCCAGCAAGACTGGGACGCAATCAACGAAGAAACCTTGCGCCACTTCCGCGCGCTTCTCCAATTCGACACATCCGATCCACCCGGGCGCGAACTTCCTGCTGCAGAATACATTCGCGATGTGCTCGAAGCCGAAGGCTTTGAGGTAGAGATGCTTGCCAACAACGACGAGCGCCCCAACGTGGTGACTCGCTTAAAGGGTAACGGTAGCAAAGAACCGCTGCTTATTATGGCGCATACCGACACAGTGAATGTGGATCCTGCGAAGTGGACGTTCCCACCGTTTAGCGCAACCGTCGACGGCGGTTACGTCTACGGACGCGGCGCGGTAGATGATAAAGATAATCTCGCCGCTGGCCTTATGGTGATGCTAGAGCTAAAACGTCAGGGCATAAAACTCGACCGTGATGTAATCTTCCTCGCCGAATCAGGTGAAGAGGGAGCAACTGAATTCGGCATCGAGTTCATGATTAACGAGCATTTCGACAAAATCGAATCTGAGTTTTGCTTAGCCGAAGGCGGCTCGGTGGCACGCGTTAATCGCGAGGTGCAGTATGCGGGCATCCAGAGCGTTGAGAAAATCCCTTACCAGATAAATTTGACTGCTACCGGCGTCGCGGGCCACGGCTCAGTGCCGCTGCAGACAAATCCAGTCGTGCGTCTTGCCAAGGCGATGGCCGCGGTAGCCGACTGGCCTTCGCCTATTAGACTTAACGAAACCACGGCAGCTTACTTCGAGCGCCTCGCGGGTATTTCTCCTCCCGACGCGGCGGCGCGTTATTTAGCTGTCCTCGACCCCGCAACGCAGGCTGAGGCAGACGAGTATTTCCGCGAATTCGAGCCGCGCCATGCGTCTATGCTGCGTTCGTCTTTGTCGCCCAATATTATCGAGGCGGGCTATCGAATTAACGTGATTCCGTCCGAGGCAAAAGGCTATGTTGATTTCCGCGCGCTACCCGATGAGGATATTGATGCCTTTTTGGATCAGGTCCGCGAGGTGATAAACGATCCGAGTGTCGAGGTCGCATTGGGACCTAGAAATACGCGCCCACGTGGCGAAGCACGGTTAAACACGCCGGCATTCTCTGCCATCGAAGCGGGTATCACTAAACATTATGGGGTAGTGACTCTGCCAACAATGAGCACAGGTGCAACCGACATGGCGTATCTACGAAACAAGGGCATTGAGTGCTACGGCATTGGTCCGGCTATCGATCGTGAGGATGCCGCCCTAGGTTTCGGCGCACACAGTGATCAGGAACGAATCTTAATTTCCGAGCTTAATCGCTTCGTGCGCTTTCATTGGGATATTGTTCTACAGATTGCCGCTGAACAGTAAATTGAAAACAGGCATTTGAAAAAAGAGCCGCGCACTAAGCGCGGCTCTTTTTTTGTGGTTTTAAATTTTACGAGGAATATGAGCGGTTAGCTAAATCGCAGCATTCACATTGTCGCGCAAATGTTCAAGATTGATCGTTCCAACAATAGCAGAGCTCACACCAGGAATAGCAAGTACGGTACGCAGATTCTGCGCTGTTTCCTTGGGCGTGCCGAGAGCATCGTGGCCGCTGTTGAGTGCTTTCTTAATTAGCACACCTTTGTTGGCGGCGTGAGCCGCCGCGATTACCGGTGCGTCTTCGGTATAAGAGGGGTTGTAAGTTGCCATCACGAGGTCGAGCGACTCGACGGCGCGAAGGCCGCCTTCTACCGTTTTTGTTGACATACCAATGGCGCGTATTTGACCCTTTTCCTGCATGTTCAGCAGCGTGGGAAGGCAATCTGTCTGGTCGAGAATTTTAAGATCTTCGCCGTCGGAATGTATTAGCACGATGTCGAGATAGTCTGTTTTCATATCGCGAAGGCTGCGTTCGACACTGCGTCGGGTGTGTTCGGCACCAAAATCAAAAAAAGATTTTCCCGTGGTAAATTCTTCGCCGACTTTAGTGCAGATAACCCATTGATCGCGGTCGCGTAAAAGACGACCTATGCGCTGCTCGCTACTGCCATAGGCGGGCGCGGTGTCGAGAAGGTTAATACCGCTCTCGCGTGCGACATCTAACAGTGACTCGATCGCGCGGTCTACGGGCAATGAGAAGCCAGTAGGATATTTTACTTCTTGGTTGCGGCCGAATTTGACTGTGCCTAGGCCCAGACACGAGACGTCGATGCCAGTGCTGCCGAGTGGTCGTTTTGCTAATGTCATCGAACTTTTCCTAATTGATAGCAGCGAAGCGAGAGGCGCTACTGCTTATTTTTTAACGATCCCAGTGGGCTTTCGCAAGCGTTGCCTTTGGAAGGAGTTGCGCCAGTGCGTCGAGCGTGTGCGTTCCATCGCTGCGCTTTTTTGTCACATTGCCCGCGAGTTCTGCGAGAACGCTGTCGGCGAGTGCAGGTGTCAGCGTGAGTTTGGTTGGCCACGCGGCAATATAGCCGTCTTCGGCAATAAAAAGCGCGCCATCGGGGCGTGACCCGTCAGCCATCTTCGCCTCTGCGCGGTCTATTGCGAAACAGCCCCACTGTGCTCCGCTTAAGTCTACCCACGGAAATAAGTCAGTAATAAGTCGCTTGGCACGGTCGATTAATTCGTCGTCGGGCACGCCAACACCGGACTCCGCAAGCTCACCGCCTAAATACCAAACCGGCTTACCGTCATCTGCGACATGAGTGGTGACGGTGAGTTTCGGCGTGAGGCTAAAGTCCTCGCCTATGCAATGCGCGAAGACCGAGCCGAGACCCGCCTTCTTCACCCAGACCATATTAAGCGGTCGAAGCTGCGCGGCGGGTTTGGCCAAGCCTGCTGCGTCTATTAATGCCTGATTGCCTTTACCCGCACAGAAGATCATGCGCTGGGCTTGAATGCTGACAGTACTGTTCTCAGAACCGCCGGTGTCGTTAGGTAATCCTGTGGCTGTGCGAAGCGTGACAGAGTTAGCGTGTCCACTTGCGTCTCGTGAAAAGCAGATGCCGTTAGGGTCAATCTTGAAAATCGACTCGTCATAGCGCGCGCGCAGCAGCGAAAGAAGACTGGGCGTATCGACAGCGAAGTCGGGCAGGGCATAGAGTGAGCCATCGACCGTTGCTTCGGCAAAAAATGGAGGAAAGTCCTTCCGCGGCACGGATTCCACGCGTCCTTGCAGACTCTTGCTTCCGAAGAAAGCCTTTATTTTGGAGCGGTAGCTCGCGCTAGACCACATGTAATAACGCTCGCTGCGCACCTCACAGCCGCTTAGGTCTATCTCGCCCGTGCCGTCGAAACATGCGCGCCACCGTGCGGGCAGGGCGGCAATAGTGTTGGCCGCGTCAGTGACCGAGCCGCCGAGTGAGTATTTTAATCCGCCGTGGATAATGCCCTGAGACGCGAGGGTCTGCGCAGCGCCAAGACCTTCGGCTTCAAGCAACACCGCGTCGTAGCCCTCGTCACGCAGGCGATTAAGCAGCCAGAGGCCGGCGATGCCGCCGCCGAATACGACGATGTCTGTGCAATAAGGCGCGTTCATTTTGGGCCTATCTAGGTCGTGAATCGGAGGGTGAATTAATCTGCATTTACGGTAGCGAGCAACAGGCTTTTTTCTGTAGGATGCGGGCATAAAGTATATCGACCGCTATGCGGATTTCACAACAGCGCCGCCAAGAGCCGAAACGCATGCCACGAGTCCTTTACTCCATCCTATTTACGTTGCTTACGCCGTTTGTTCTTATCCGGCTACTCGTGCGCTCAATTAAGGCGCCAGGCTATCGGCTACGCATTGCCGAGCGTTTTGCGTTGCAGAGGCGGCCCGCCAAGCGGGATTTTTCTAAACCGCTGCTGTGGATTCATGCAGTGTCGGTGGGCGAAACCGTCGCCGCTGCGCCTTTGGTGCACGAGCTTCGCCGCGACTACCCAGATCATCAGATTCTCATCACCTGCATGACGCCCACAGGCTCTGAACGCGTAAAGGCGCTTTTTGGCGACACTGTCTTACACGCCTATCTGCCCTACGACACAGCGTGGGCGATGAAGCGGTTTGTAAAGAAATACGAACCTGCTGTGCTTATTCTGATGGAAACTGAACTTTGGCCGAACCTCATTCATTACTGCGGCAGAGCTAATGTGCCCGTCGTGCTCGCTAACGCGCGCCTGTCTGCCCGCTCAGCCCGCGGTTACAGTCGATTTGGCGCGCTCACTCGGCCCATGTTGCAGCAATTGGAGCTTGTTGCGGCGCAGTCTCAGGACGACGCCCACCGGTTAATCTGCGCGGGTGCTAACCCGGACGATGTTCGCGTCACCGGAAGCCTAAAATTTATCGTCGATGTCGATAAGAGCGCGCAGCTACCGGCGGGCGTATTCGACGCGATTGACGCTTCCGACCGCGTGGTCATCATCGCATCCAGCACTCGTGAGGGCGAAGAAGAGAAAGTATTGACCGCGTTCAAGCAGGTGTTAGAGCGCCATCCACAAACTGTGCTGCTGCTCGTGCCGCGTCATCCCGAGCGCTTCGATGCGGTTGCGACACTGGTTGACCGCATGGGGCTTAAATTGGGCAGGCGCAGTAAGAACGACCTGCTTACCGCCGAGATGAACGTCTACCTTGGCGACTCGATGGGCGAAATGATGAGTTATTACCGACTCGCGAGTATCGCGTTTGTAGGTGGTAGTTTGGTAAATACAGGCTGTCAGAATGTGCTCGAGCCGGCGGCTTTCGGTATTCCGGTGGTAACGGGGCCGTCGCAGTTTAATTTTGCGACGATTTGTCGTCAGCTCGAAGCCGAGGCTGCGCTGCGCACCGTCGCCGACGAAAAAGAGCTCGCCGATTTTCTCATCGATCTTATTCCCGATTGGGCACGTCAGGCTGAGATGGGCCGCCGCGGGAAGGCCTTGGTTGAAGACAATCAGGACTCTCTTCCTGCCTTGCTTAGTTTGTTAGAGCCGCTTCTGGTCGTGCGCTAGCCACGCGTAAGATTTTCTGCACCACTCGCAGTAACCCGAATATTGTCTTCGATGCGTATGCCGCCACTTGGAATGAGCTCATCTATTAAGGGCCAATTTAAGGCCTCGCGCGCGTCGCCCGCACGCAGTGGATCGAGCAGCATAGGAATAAAATAGAGCCCAGGCTCGACGGTAAAGACCATGTCTTCGGACAGCATGCGCGTTGTGCGCAGGGCAGGCGAGTGCGCCGGCGGTTCGATGCGTCCTCCGCTTGCGCTGCGCTGATGCCCGCCCACATCGTGCACCTGAATGCCTAAAAGATGACCTACGCCGTGAGGCATAAAGGCATGGGCGATGCGGCGCTCGACGAGTTCAGTTTTGGCGACTTTCGCGATGCCGTGTTCGACTAACAGGCTCGCCACGCCGGCAATCGCCTGATCATGGAGAGTCGGATAGGAGACACCGGGCTTAACGCTTGCGACGATAGCGAGTTCGAGCGCCTCCATACCAGTAATAAGCGAGTCCATAACCGGGTGGCAATGCTGAGACGGCGTCGTCCGAGTAATGTCCGACCCGTAGCCGTTAACACGGCTGCCGGCATCGATTAGCAGAAGCTGTGCATTGGGGACGCGTACGCGCGATTTGTGTTGGTAATGCAGCACGGCGGCATTGGCGTCGAGCCCGACGATGTTGGTATACGGGGTCTCGTATTCGAGCAGACTGCAGGCCTGAAGAAAGGCGTTATGTATCTCATATTCACTGCCGCCGGCGAGGAAGCAGTCCGCCGCCGCTGCATGACCCACTAAGCCCTGTTGATTGGCGTGGCGTAGCTGCGCTATCTCATACTCGGTTTTGACCGCTCGGGCAAAATCTAACGGAGCGAGCAGCGCGGGGGCATTGAGTTTTGCCGGCGAGATGCCTTGCGCTGCTGCCCACGCGGTATTCGGGCCTAGGTAGTCGCATACTGAAAGGTCTGCCTGCTCGGCAACCTCTTCGATACTCGACAGTTGCACAACATCGAACACCTCGTGGATTACTGGCTCGAGCTCTGCGTCGATCTGTAGACTCTGGTCGTACCAAAAGTCCTGCGGGACGACCTGGAAATAGCGCGGCGTGTCGCCGGCTTTCACGAGTATAAACTGATCGGGGCGATTCACTGGCAACCAGTGCGCAAAATGGCCGTAGGCCTGAAATACAATCCCGCGGTCATCGCCAAAATAGTGCTGTTCGCTGCCGCTGTGAATCAAGACGCTCTGATCTTCTGCGAGTAGTTGCGCATACTTAGTTACAAGTGTTGCGACATGTTGCGCGTAGCTGCTGGCGTTATTGGGGTTTGCTTTACTTGCGGGAATTTGTGTCACGAGTATCTCGCCTTTTCTTGAGAGTAGAGCGGCTACGCCGCCGGCATGCGCTTAGTATACTGCGCGAGCGCTAATTTGAGCGATAGTTGGCGCAGTGATGCTCCCCTTTCCTATACTGAATTAAAACAATGCCCATACTGGGCGACGGGCGAGGAGAGTACATCGTGGCATTAGATCCAATTCATGAGCCTTTGCTTAAAAAGTGCACGCTGCTGAGGCAGCCCGCAAACCCTCTGCCGCGGCGCGTTGCGAATTCTGCTGCAGCGAGACCGCGAAGACTCGCCGCGAAACGCCGCACCATGCCAGCGTCGACTTACTTCGTCGAAATCGACAACGCGAGTTGTAGGGTAGAACTGTTCGATGCGGCCTGTCGCTTGTTCTTTCGAGCGCGACTGCAAGAAGCCTTAGTGCGCCACTCTGCAGCGCTTCATGCGTACTCGCTCCTTGCCGATCGCGCTGTTTTATTACTCAGTGCGCCGTCGAAATGGCCGGTCGAAAGGCTTGTCAGTCAGGTGCAACAGACTTATCTGCACTACTTTAATCAGCGCTTTCGCCGCCGACTTCGCAGCGCGCAAAGCTATTCCGCACTCTGCTGCGTGCAGGGTATTGAGCTTACGCGTGAATGCTACCGCTTTATCGAAAGATCTCCGCTGATTGCAGGAGAAAGCCTCTGTTTGGGGGACACCGAATGGTCTAGCTATCCAGCAAATGCGTTTGGGCAGGCGGGCAGCGGGTTGGTGCGGCATGCGTGTTTCGATTCGCTCGTGCCAGACAAGCAAGGATCGCTCGCGCTCTACCGCGACTTCATTTCGCGTCCACTCGACCCCCTCTATGCGCGCTGTCTTTCCGAAGCGCTGCATACGCAGCAGCGTGTCGATGCGCTCGCCATGCCGGCCGGCTTGCGCGCCACCAACGAGTAGACTCGGTGGTGGCTATGGCAGTTGGTCGCTACTCGTAGTTCTCGAGACTTGGGCACGAGCAGAACAGGTTTCGGTCGCCGTAGACGTTGTCGATACGATTGACACTGGGCCAGTATTTATTGGGCGCGTGTTCGCCGACAACGCCGGGGTAGGCACCTTGGCGCTTGCTGTAACCGCGAGTCCATTCGTCGTCCATTATATCGGCGAGCGTGTGCGGTGCATTTTTCAGAGGATTGTCCTCGGCATCGAATTCGCCTGATTCGACCTGCGCGATTTCGCGGCGAATCTCGATCATCGCGTCGATAAAGCGGTCGAGTTCGACTTTCGATTCGCTTTCGGTGGGCTCGATCATGAGCGTGCCGGCAACGGGAAACGACATGGTCGGGGCGTGGAATCCGAAATCCATCAGCCGCTTTGCCACGTCTTCCTCGCTAATGCCAGAAGATGCCTTGAGGGGACGCAGATCGATAATACACTCGTGTGCAACGCGGCCGTTGCGTCCCGTATAAAGCACCGGGTAATGACCTTCGAGTCGCTGTGCGATGTAGTTTGCGCCAAGAATGGCCACCTGTGTTGCTTTGAGTAGGCCTTCGCCGCCCATCATAGCGATATACATCCAAGAGATGGGCAAAATGCTCGCACTGCCCCAAGGGGCGGCCGAGACCGCGCCATTGCTCGCATCGGGGCCGCTTAGCTTGATCAGCGAATGATTAGAAACATGCGGCGCCAAGTGGGCTTTGACACCGATCGGTCCCATGCCCGGACCGCCCCCACCGTGTGGGATGCAGAAGGTTTTGTGCAGGTTCATGTGCGACACGTCCGCGCCGATTTCTGCGGGTTTAGCAACGCCAACCTGAGCATTGAGATTGGCGCCGTCCATATAAACCTGACCGCCGTTATCGTGAACGAGTTGACAGGCCTGCTTCACGCCTTCTTCATACACACCGTGAGTCGAAGGGTAGGTAATCATTAGTGCAGCGAGGTTATCGCTGTGCGCCTCGGCCTTAGCCTGCAAGTCGGCGATGTCGATGTTGCCGTCGTCGTCGCAGGCCACAAGTACAACTTTCATGCCGATCATCTGCGCGCTCGCCGGATTGGTGCCGTGAGCCGACGTCGGAATGAGGCAGATGTTGCGCTGCTTGTCGCCGCGGCTCAGGTGATATTTGCGGATCGCAAGGAGGCCGGCGTATTCGCCCTGTGCACCCGAGTTGGGCTGCATGCTAACCGCATCGAAACCCGTCACTGCCTCGAGCATAGTTTCGAGCTGAGTAATCATTTCGAGGTAGCCGGTCATCTGCTCGACAGGGGTGAATGGATGCGGCTTCGAGAATTCTGGCCAGCTAATAGGCATCATTTCGGCTGCCGCATTGAGTTTCATGGTGCACGAGCCGAGCGGAATCATCGAATGCGTAAGCGAGATGTCCTTGTCCTCGAGGCGCTTTAAGTAGCGCATCATCTCGGTTTCGCTGTGATAGTTATTAAAGTTCGGGTGAGTCAGGTAGGCGCTCGTGCGGGTGAGTTCGGCTGGAATCACCGGCCCCAGTTTGCCTGCCACGATCGCGGCATCGATCGCCTCGACCGAAAGCTCTTGCGCCATGTCGCCGAATAACACCTGCCAAAGTGTCGCGATGTCGTCAGGTGTCGTGCATTCGTCAAGGCTAATGCCCAACTCGCCTGCGCTGGCAAGGCGATCGGTGCGCAAATTCACCGACGCCGCATCGGCGCGGGCCATGATAGCGTTCGCCTGTGCGGCGTCGACTTTGAAGGTGATCGTATCAAAGAAGTGAGTGTTAACTATCTCCAGTCTCTCTGATTTCAGACCCTGAGCGAGGATTTGCGTGAGCCGATTGATACGCTGCGCGATGTTTCGTATACCCTCGGGGCCATGATACATGGCAAACATCGCCGAGATATTCGCGAGCAAAACCTGCGCGGTGCAGATGTTGCTGTTGGCCTTTTCGCGGCGGATATGCTGCTCGCGAGTCTGCAGCGCCATGCGGAAAGCCTGACGGCCGCGCTTGTCGACAGAGACGCCAATGATGCGTCCTGGCACGGCGCGCTTGTAGTCATCCTTTGTTGCAAAGTAAGCCGCATGCGGTCCGCCGAAACCCATTGGCACGCCGAAACGCTGGGTGGTACCGATAACGACATCGGCGCCCATTTCACCCGGTGGCTTAAGCAGAGCAAGGCTCATGATGTCGGCTGCGGTGATGGCAATCGCCTCGTGCTGATGGAGAACGCTGATGAAACCACTCAGGTCGCGCAGTTCGCCGTTCATTGCGGGGTATTGGAAAATGCCGCCAAACAGGGACGCGGCGTCGATGCTTCCCCCAATGTCTTCCGGGTTGCCAATAATCAGCTCAAACTCGAAGCACTCGGCGCGGGTTTTAATTACATCAACAGTTTGCGGAAAGCATTGGGCATCGACGAAAAAGGCATTGGCCTTGCGATTCTTGCTTACGCGTTTTGCTAGCGCCATAGCCTCCGCGGCAGCAGTCGCTTCATCAAGAAGCGAGGCGTTGGCTAGGTCCATGCCGGTAAAGTCGAGAATCATTTGTTGGTAGTTGAGCAGACTCTCGAGTCTGCCCTGCGAAATCTCAGGCTGATAGGGTGTATATGCCGTATACCAGCTTGGATTCTCTAACACGTTGCGCAAAATGACGTTTGGCGTATGTGTGTCGTAGTAGCCAAGTCCGATGAACGATTTGCGAATCTCATTCTTATCAGCGAGGCTGCGCAGCGCCGCCAAGGCTTCGGGTTCTGTCATTGCCCCGTAGAGCGCCATCGGATGTTGCAAGGCAATCGCACTAGGCACCGTCTGCTCGACAAGACTGTCGAGCGATTCAAGTCCGAGTGCGTTTAGCATCGCCTCGATTTGCTCGGCATCGGGACCGATGTGGCGGTCGATAAATTCGCCTCGATTCTGCAGCGTGCTGAGGGGAGTTACGGCGTCGTTATGGGTCGAAGCTTGGTCCAGCTTCACGGCGGCTTGAGTTTGCATTGCCATCCTTACACTATCAGAAATGAGCGAGGCCGAGCGGTTTCATCCGCTTCGGCCTCAGTTGACTATCTTCTGTGATGCACTTTTGGCGCGGAGCGACCGCGGCGCAAATGCCTTGTTCTGTGCTATTCGCCTTCGCAGTGCTCTGCATACGCCTCAGCGTCGAGCAGCTCGTCTAGCTCCGCTACGTCTTCAAGGCGAATCTTGAAGAACCAGCCGCCGTCGTAGGGTACTGAGTTGACCGTTTCGGGCGCATCGAGGAGCTCTTCGTTAATCTCAACAATCTCGCCTGACACAGGGCTATATACGTCTGAGGCGGCTTTAACAGATTCGACTACGGCGACTTCATCTTTTGCATGAATAGTTGCGCCGACTTCTGGCAAATCGACAAACACGATGTCACCGAGCGCGTCCTGTGCGTGGTCGCTAATGCCGACGGTGGCAATGCCATCTTCATCGATGCGAACCCATTCATGGGAGGTAGCGAACTTACAATTGTCTGGAATAGTGCTCACGTTGTGTTCCTCGCGTTTCGCCTGTTGCGGCAGCGCCGGCTCAGGCTGTTCTAAATTGTCGGAAGCGGAAAAGTTGCGCGCATTTTAACGGATGCTGCCCGTTATTCGAAAACCTTTTTGCCAAAGCGAACGAAATTAGGTTTCACCATGCGCACGGGCGTGGCTTTACCGCGTAAATCCACATCACAGCTAGCCGTGTAAGTGGGTACGCGCGCGAGGGCGATCGAATGCTTGAGCGTTGGTGAAAAAGTGCCGCTTGTGACAATTCCCTGTCCTATCTCGTTACCGTCCGCGTCTCTACAGGTCAGGGTCTGACCCTCGCGCAGCACGCCACGCTCTTCGAGTACTATGCCGGTCAGAATCGGCAGCCTGCCTGCTTCGAGCTCTGCGCGCTGCGCAATCAGTGCGGCACGACCGACAAAATCACGTTTACTTGGCTCCCATGCGATCGAAAAACCCATGTTTGCCGACAGCGGCGATACGGTCTCGTCCATGTCGTGTCCGTAGAGATTCATGCCAGCCTCGAGGCGCAGCGTGTCGCGAGCGCCGAGACCGATGGGTTTTACGCCTCCGGTGAGCAGGGCCTCCCAGAGCTGCGGCGCCTGCTCGGCGGGCAAAATAACCTCGAGGCCTTTTTCACCCGTATAGCCTGTGCGTGCCACAAACCAATCGCCCAGTTCGACTCCGCGGAAATTGCCGAGCGCCCGAATTGCAGCTGCCTCAGATTCGCCCTCGCGGCCGCAGTCGTTAAGAATCTGGCAGACGCGCTCGATAGACTCAGGGCCGTGAATGGCAAGAATGCCAAGCCCCGGGCGCTCCTCGACGCTAACCGCGTAACCAGTAGTCTGCAGCGCCATCCAGCGCAGGTCTTTGACGCGTGTGGCGCAGTTAACCACCAAACGGTAGCCAAAACTCATGCGGTAAACGATGAGGTCGTCAATCACGCCGCCGTCATCGTTTAGCATGCCGCTGTAAAGCGCGCGACCAATCTCATCGAGGCGTGCGACGTCGTTCGCGAGTAGGCGCTGCAAATACGCCTCGGCGTCGACGCCCGACACATCTACCACGGTCATGTGGGAGACATCGAAAACACCGGCCGCGGTGCGTACCTGAGTGTGTTCCTCGATTTGCGAGCCATAATTAATCGGCATCTCCCAGCCGGAAAAATCGACCATTTTGGCCCCGGCGTCGAGATGGTGTTGGTAGAGGGAGGTGCGGTTAGTCATGAGAGGCTCGAGTTTTACTGATTTTCATTCTCGCGCCGAGAAGTACTTTTTCTCGGCACGCGTGTAATTTCACGCATTATCGCTCACTCTCGTTACCCTGTCGCTAAAAGCAGAAAAATCTAAGAAAAATTCTAAGGCTGCCACGCATAGGTGAACTTGGCGAAGAAGCTGCGGTTAATTGGCTCTATCGAATCGAAGCGGTCGTCTTGAAAACTTGCATCCGAATAACCAACAAAAAAGCGCGTTGCTGCGGTGAAGCGATAGCTGTAGAGCAGTTGTGCGGTGAGGTCTTTACTGCGGCGTTGAACGGCGCTGAGGTAAAGCAACTGATCGCGTTCGCGATCGTTGTATTGGAGTGTGAAGCGAAGAAAGCTTTTCGCGCTGAACTGATAGGTGGTTCGAAGATCAGAAAGATTCGCGGTAAATAGTCTTCCCCCTTCAACATCGAACTGCTGAAGGGTGTGGCTTAGGTTAAATTGTAGATGTCGACCAAACTGTAGTCGGATAAACGGGCTCAAACGATTCGAGCGGCCCAGCCGTGTGTTAGCAAAATCGACCACATCTTCTATTCGCAGTGTCGCCCCGATGCCGAGGTTCGCGGTAGGAGAAAAGCCTATAGAGAGCTGGTTAAACTGCTCATCAAAGGTTTGGCCGTTCCAATAGGTCTTGCTGCCACCGACGAGCGCGTTCAGATAGGACTGCGCGGGGCCGTTCATGTTTAGGAAAAACTCAAGTTCCTCTTCGAGCTGCTTTCCCGATTGATCTTCAGTGCGGTCATAGTCTGCAGCAAAGCGTATGCGGCTAAAAAAGCTGTCGCCGTCGGCGCGCCACGTGCGGCCAACTGTGGTCACGAAATAGTTGTAATCGACACGGTTAACAAAGCCTAAGTCTGCACGAAAATCTTTTCCGATGTCGTCATAGCCGATCCGCCAATCCCATTCGGCGTCGATGTGATTGTACTGCACCCGCAGGCTATTGCCCGAAGTCTCGCTTGCATGACCGAAGCGTTCGCGCAGCTGGAGAGGATTTTTCGAACGCGAGTAAACTCCCTGAATGCTCACGGTATCGCTGTTGGTCGGACGCAGCACCGCGTCGATGCTGGCAACGCTATTGCTGTAACCTAGCGTGTCGGCGCGGCGGTCGGTCAAGACCGCGCCGACAGTCGAGTTATCAAAGAGGTCGAGACGATAGCGTGCAATGCTGATGTCGCTTTCGACAGCTTGTGTATTAGCCGCATCACCCCCCGCCGACGCGGTAAGTGTTGCCACACTCGAACTCAGACTGCGGGGCATGATGAAACTGGTCGACTGATCATTCGCGGTCAGCACGCCATAAGTGTGGCGCCCAGACTTACCCGTTAGTTTTAGGCCGTAGTCGGGATCGGCGATGTTGCGTGTGTAGACAAGGTTTTGGAACGTGTCGAAGTAATCTGCGCCGTCGAGGAAAAAGGTTCTGCGTTCGGGGAAAAACAGACTAAAGGTATTGTTGATATCGAGCTGCGGGGCATCGGCCTCAACTTGCGAGAAGTCTGGGTTAACAGTCGCGTTGAGGTAGAGATCCTGCGTGATGCCCCACCGCACGTCGACACCGGCATCAGGATCTAGTCCTGGTTTTTCCCAAGCGCCCAAACTTCGAGGTCGACTCTGCACTGAGGTGGTTGTGAGCGTCGGTATTACTTCGAGATTACGACTCGCCTCCAGATTGTCGAGACCCTCGAGTTTTCGAATCTGGCAGAGGTAGCACAAGGTATCGCGATCAAGCGGATTATTCGAAATACGGTTTTGGCGATCGCGCGGAAATTGTCTAACAAAATCGACGCCCCATACCTGTTTAGACTCCGAGGGGGAAAACCTCAGTTGCTTGAGCGGGATCGCCATCTCGACTTCATAGCCATCCAAAGTTATCCGTCCTGCGCTATCCCATATTCCGTTCCAGGATTTATCGCCGCGACGATTTACATCGTCATAGATACTGTCGGCTTGCACGCCAAGAGGATTCACCCAGAACTCATAGGCGCGGCGCTCGTCATTGAACGTGTCGAGGACGATACCGATATGGTCGTCGTCCCATAGCAAGTCTCTGTCACTGTAAAACGCGCGGATCTGTGAGACATCGGGATCTGCTGCGATAAAAGCGACATAGAGCGTCTCGCCGTCCTCCATGATGAACGCGTCGGCGCTAACTGTGGTGCGGACGTTCTCGGCCGGATCGGTCTCAATATCGATTAAAACCCGCTTGGCTTCGCGCCACTCTATCGCATTGACTGTGCCATCGATTCTTGGTGCAGAACTAATCCGCGGAATTTCGTAGCTCGGCAGAACGGCTGAATCAGCTGCTGCGGCAAGCGCGCTCGCGACCCAAAGGGTAAGAGCGCCTGCAGCGATCGGAAAATAACGGCAAAGGGGGTTTATCAAAGCGTCTTCACGGCCTCTTTTGTCACTCTAATTCAGTGAGGAAGCGGTCGCCACGAAAAAGGTATTTATTGTCGCTATCGAGCGAAAAAACAACTGAATTCGAGCGGCCTACAAGCTCCATCCGAGGAATGAAACTGTAGGCGCGGCTGTCTGCGCTATTGTCGCGATTGTCTCCAAGCACGAAGTACTGATCTTCGGGCACTACGGCCGGCCCGTAGCTGCGGCGGCTGCGGCTCACATAACCGCTCTCGAGTCGCGCGCGGTGGCTAACCTCGGGCAGCTCCTCGACAATGATTACTGAACTTTCGTCGCGGGAAATAACCTCATAGTTAACAGGTTCGCCATTGATAACCAGCGCGTTATTCTGCATCGCGACCGTATCGCCAGGAAGTCCAACAATACGCTTTATTAGCCTTTTGCCGGCGCGTTTCGAATCGATTATGACGATGTCGCCGCGCTGCGGGTCGCCTACTTCGGCGAGATTGATTTCGGTGAACGGCACTTTAATATCGTAGGCTAGTTTATTGACCCACACTTTATCGCCGTCGAGAAGCGTGGGTTGCATGGACGCGCCCGAGATCGAGCTAAGATCAGCAACCGCGCTCTTAAAGAAGACGATACAAGTAAGCAGCAAAAAGAATTGGCGATTCTCCGCCCACGCGACTTTTAGCGCGTGAGTGATGCGCTCGCCAAAACCTGCGTTTGGAGGCTGCGGTGTGGGCAGTTTATAGGACGCCTCCCGTTCGGACGACTGCGCGGTAGACTGGTCGCCATCGGGCACGCGAGGCTGATCTTCATAATCGTGCTTGTCGCTGTCGGCCATGGGGCACACCTGCTTTTACGTATCTGGTTTAAACTACTGGGCGTCGCGTTGTTACAAGCCAAGTACTCTTTAATGAGATTAGTTTACACGGAAGCGAGGCGCAAGAAAGCACGTGTCCGAACGATCGCCAACGACTAATTTCGCGTAACACATTGACGAAGTCAGAAAGCCGAGTATGCTGTATGTATAAACAGTAAAAAAGCAGAACAACTTTTCCAGCCTTCACAGTGTCTTCGGCGAAAGGTAAGCGGTGGCAGTGTTCCCCCCACATGTTTTTGCAAAGCCAGATATTAGAGAGTTCTAACCATGAGCAGCGATTCGCTCCCTAACAGCACAGGCCTTGCGGATTTTCACCCCGCCAGCCGTGCGTGGTTCGAGGCGCGTTTCGGGCAGGCGACGCAGGCGCAAATCGAGGCCTGGCCGCAGATCAGGGCAGGGCGGCATACCCTAATCGCCGCGCCGACCGGCAGCGGTAAGACGCTCGCCGCATTCTATGCCGCTATCGACATGCTTCTTCAGCGCGGTCTAGAAGGCGAGCTGACCGACGGGGTGCAAATTCTCTACGTATCGCCGCTCAAGGCATTGAGTAACGATATCCAAAAAAATCTCGAGCAACCGCTTAACGGCATCGCTGAGCAGCTGCACCTGCAAGGCTATGCACCGGTCAATATTCGAATCGCAGTTCGCACCGGGGATACGCCGCCGAGCGAACGCGCACGTATGGCTAAAAAGCCGCCGCATATTCTCGTCACGACGCCCGAGTCTTTCTATTTATTGCTGACCAGTGCGAGCGGCCGCGCGATGCTGTCTTCGGTGCGCAGTTTGGTTGTCGACGAAATTCATGCGCTTCTGGGTGATAAACGTGGCTCGCATCTGGCGCTGTCGATAGAGCGCCTGCAGCACCTTATCAACGCTCAGTGCGGTGAGCGAGCTCGCGATCAAGGCGGCCGGACGCTGCAACGCATCGGACTCTCTGCAACGCAAAAACCCCTCGATCTTGTCGCTAATTATCTAGTCGGTAATACGATGGGAAGCGCAACGGAAAGCGCAGCAGAAAGTGCAGCAGAAAGTGCAACAGAATGTTCGGCAGAGAGCGTGGGAGAGAGCGCGGCAGAGAAAGCGCGCTGGCCTAAGGCGGACTGCGCCATTGTCGACTCGGGATTCAGGCGAGAGTTAGATATTCGAATCGAGGTGCCCAAGTCGCCGCTCTCCGCGCTAATGAGTAATGACGTCTGGGACGAACTTTATGGTCGACTGGTTGAGCTGATCGAAAGCCATGAGACCACGCTCGTTTTCGTCAACACTCGAAGGCTTTCGGAGCGACTCGCTCTCGCCCTTGCCGAACGCCTTGGCGACGATGTTGTCTGCTCTCATCACGGCAGCATGAGCAAGGATCATCGACACAACGCCGAGCAGCGGCTAAAGGCGGGTAGCCTTAAGGTCCTGGTTGCAACGGCATCGATGGAGCTTGGTATCGACGTCGGTTCGGTCGATCTCGTGGTGCAATTCTCCTCGCCAAAAAGTATAGCAACGTTTTTGCAGCGCGTGGGTCGAAGTGGCCACTCGATCAATGGCACGCCCAAAGGCATTCTCTTTCCACTCACTCGCGATGACCTCATCGAGGCGAGTGCGCTGGTGCATAGTATTCGACGCGGTCAGCTCGATGCGATCGTGATGCCCGAAAAGCCGCTCGATATTTTGGCGCAGCAGATAGTTGCCGAGGTATCTGCGCAGGTTCACGATCGTGGGCCCTTAGAGGTGCCTGTTAATCCAGCGGTGGCTGACGCCCCGGCAACAAAAGAAATCTTCCAGCCCCTCGCAACCGCGCTTGCTGCGATGCGTACAGGTGCGGCGAAAAAACTAAGTCTACCGGCAAAGCCCGCTTCACCAGAGGTGCGCAAAGCCGCACTCGCCGCGGCACGTGCGGGACTGCGCGGCGCAGAGGTGGAGCCAATCGCCGTCTGCGTCGACGACCAGGTCGAGGAGGTCGAGGAGGTCGCGGCTCAAAGCGAGCCTGAGGAAACAAAGACCTTCGCGCCCGTGTCTGAAGAGTCTGTTGCCGTTCCTATCGCGGATCAAAACGCAGAGGCTTTCGAGCCGATGACGCCTCTCGACAGTTGGTGTGTTGACGAGCTTTATGCGCTCGTTATCAAGGCTTTCCCGTATAGGGATTTAACCAAAGAAGAGTTCGAAGAGACGCTGCGGATGGTCGCCGATGGCTATACTAGTCGGCGCGGACGACGTGGCGCGCACTTACATTTTGATGCGATTAACCGCCGGCTCCGGCCGCGGCGTGGGGCAAATCTCATCGCGCTGACCAACGGTGGCGCGATTCCCGATATGTTTGATTATCAGGTTGTGCTCGATCCCGAGGACACGGTGGTCGGCAGTCTGAATGAGGACTTCGCGCTCGACTCGATGGCAGGTGATGTATTTACGTTGGGCACACATGCTTGGCAGATACTGCGGGTAGATGGGCTTAAGGTGCGTGTTAGAGACGCGCAAGGCATGAACCCCACAGTCCCTTTTTGGTTCGGTGAAGGGCCCGGTCGAACAGTCGAATTATCGCAGTCGGTGTCGAATTTTAGACAGCGCATCGGTGACCTTATACTCGACGACTCAGTGGATGCCGCGATGCAGTGGTGTGTGAACGCAGTCGGGTTGCCGCCGTCGGCAGCGTCGCAAGTCGTCGAATACCTGCAAGCAGGCATGACGGCACTGGGTGCCATGCCGACCCGCGACACGATAATCATGGAGCGTTTTTTCGACGAGGTGGGGGATATGCATGTCGTTATCCACTCGCCCTTCGGAAGTCGCATCAATCGCGGCTGGGGTCTCGCGCTGCGCAAGCGTTTCTGTAAGTCATTTAATTTTGAACTCCAGGCGGCGGCGAACGAAGATAGCATTGTCATCTCGCTCGGCTCAGTCCACAGTTTTCCGCTCGACGAGGTATTCCGCTACCTGCAGACCACCACAGTGCGCGATGTACTCATTCAGGCTCTGCTTGATTCGCCTATGTTTGAGGTGCGCTGGCGCTGGAATGCGACGCGGTCGCTAGCTATTCAACGTAATCGCAGCGGAAAGCGCGTGCCGCCACAGTTCCAGCGTATGGACGCCGAGGATTTAATCGCGCACGTGTTCCCTGATCAGATCGCCTGTGCTGAAAACCTCACCGGTCGCCGCGATGTGCCATCCCACCCGCTCGTTGATCAAACCATACACGACTGCCTCACTGAGGCGATGGATATCGACGCGCTGATTGCGCTTATCGGCCAGATTGAGCGGGAGGAGCTCACGCTAATTGCTAAAGACCTGCGCGAGCCATCGCCTTTTGCGCAGGAGATTATTAATGCGCGTCCGTATGCCTTTCTTGACGACGCCCCAGCTGAGGAGCGCCGCACGAATGCGATCCGAAATCGCAGCTGGGCAGATCCGGCCGAGGCGCGAGACTATTCGCTGCTGGATGCTTCTGCAATTTCGCGTGTGCGCGAGGAAGCGTGGCCGCTTGTGCACAATGCCGAGGAGCTCCACGATGCCCTGCAGACACTAGGCTATATCACCGCGGCTGAATTTGCCGACAGCGGTTTCGAGAGATGGCGCGAGAGACTCGTCCTTGAGGGTAGGTTACTGCAGCTCGCTCAGCACCCCCAGGGGCTTATCTTCGCGACAGAGGAGTTGCCAAAATTTAAGGCGCTTTTCCCCGACGAATGCCTCCAGTTCACCGTGCCCGCTTTCCTCGAAGGGGTATGCTGCGAGCCCGAAGACGCGCTGCGTGATCTTGTCCGCTCTCGGTTAGAGGGGCTGGGACCAGTGACGGCGCAGCGGCTCGCCGATGAGATCGCAATACCCTGCGCCAAAATAGACGCGGCGCTGCTCGCACTCGAGGTCGAAGGCTTCGTGTTTCAGGGCAACTTTACACCCGGTTTGGAACAGGCAGGTGGGGCCATCGAATGGTGTGAGCGCCGGCTACTGCAACGTATCCACCGCTACACGATCGATTCGCATCGCAAAGCAATAAAGCCTGTGTCGCTGCAGGTCTACACGCAGTATCTATTCGATGAGCATGGCCTAAAGCCGGTCCGTGATGGCAATGAGGTGTCGCATGCTTCGACCGAGCCGAGTCTCGATGGCCAGACACAGCTTCAGCGCACGCTTGCGATGCTGGACGGTATTTCCGCGCCGGCGGCAAGCTGGGAAGCCGACCTCTACCCGTCGCGCGTAACCGATTATGACCCCAACTGGCTGGACGTCCTGTGCATTAGTGGCCGAGTAACCTGGGGGCGTTTTGTGCAGCCAAGCGTGTCGCAGCGCGCGCTTCATAAGGGCAGTTCGGGCCCAGTAAAAACAACGCCGATCGCAATTATGAGTCGTGCGAACGTCGATATCTGGCAGGCTCTGGCAAGGGCGCAGGTAAAAGAGACGAACGAAGATTTGCGCAAAACAGGTGCGAATAAGGATGGCGTGAACGCAAAAACTTTTTCAAGCCTCGCGCAGCGCATCGAGGCCGACCTACTGGCCAACGGGGCGAGTTTTTTCGATCAGATTCAGTCTCGTACCGGACTGTTGAAAGCGCAGCTTGAAGAAGGGCTCGCCGAATTGGTTGGGGCGGGGCGACTGAACAGCGATAGCTTCACCGGATTACGGGCACTGCTCACGCCGGCGTCGAAGAAGCAGAGTGCACATCGTCGGCGAGGGCGTTCGCCAATGTTTGGCGTCGAAGAGGCGGGTCGCTGGAGTCTCCTCGACACTTTCGCGTCCCGCGCAGTCGCCACGCCAGAGTCGGTTGAGCTAGACACAGAGCAAAGTAAAGTCGATACGCCGAACGCGTCGCCGGCAAGTCTCCGTCAACCACGAGCGAGTCGACTTAACTCTGTTCGCAGCGGCTGGGACGTACTCGACGACGAACAACTCGAGCGACTTATCTCGATCTATCTGAATCGTTGGGGCGTGTTGTTTCGCTCGATTATCGAACGTGAACTGCTTGCGCCACCGTGGCGGGTATTGCTGCGAACGCTAAGACGCATGGAGTTAAGAGGCACGGTGCGAGGCGGGCGATTTATTGCCGGCGTCGGTGGCGAGCAATTTGCCTTCCAAGAAGCGGTTGATGGCCTGCGGCGGATGGCAAAGGACGTCGCGGCAGCCGAAAACCGAGAGTCGGCGCAAACCGCTAAACCGCGCTACCACAGTCTCGCTGCGAGCGACCCGCTTAATTTGCTTAACCTGATACTGCCTAGGCGTAAGCTGGCAAAGCTGCTCAACAACAGGGTGTTGTTTGAAGACGGAATCCCCATCGCTGTGGTTGAAAGTGGCGAAGTCAAATTCCTGCGCGAAGTCGCGCCAGAAAGGCAATGGGCGTTGCAACAGGCGCTGGTGCAGAAAAACTTTCCGCCGAGGCTGCGCAGTTATCTTGGTGCGGGTAAAGCAACGCTTAAGTAGGGTCTGATTCGGCGGCTGCGATTCGCGCAAGTCGCTCTTGCTCTTCTTTGATTGCCTCGGCGATCTCGCGCATCACTCCATCGACGTCGGCAGCCTCACCATCCTCTTCAAACAGACCGGTTAGTCTTGTGTCAGGCATAAGATCACCAGCTTCGTAAAGCGCCCACATCTCTTTTCCGTACTCAGTGTCGGCTAGCGAGGGTGCAAATTCGGCGTAGTAGTCGCGAAGTTTGTTGACATCGCGAAGCAGCATCGATTCGGCATTGTTGTTTGCGGCAGCATCGACTGCCTGCGGTAAATCGATAATAACCGGGCCGTATTCGTCGACCAAAATATTAAACTCGGAAAGATCGCCGTGCACGATGCCAGCGCAGAGCATTTTTGCAACATAGCCGATTAACGTGTTGTGGTCTTCGATAGCTTGTTCCGCTGTAAGAATGACTTCACTGAGGCGTGGCGCGACATCGCCCTCGCCATCGGTGACGAGTTCCATTAGCAGAACCCCATCGACGCAGGCGTAGGGAGTGGGTACACGAACGCCGGCGGCGGCGAGTTTTCTCAGCGCGTCGACTTCGGCGTTATGCCACGTTTCTTCCTGCTGGGCGCGTCCAAACTTAGACCCTTTCTCCATCGCGCGTGCACGGCGGCTGCTGCGAGATTTACGCCCCTCTTGATAGAGGACCGCTTGCTTAAAGCTGCGTTTGGCTGCTTCTTTATAGACCTTTGCGCACCGTACTTCGCCGCCGCAGCGCACAACGAAAACATCGGCCTCCTTGCCGCTCATCAGGCGGCTTAGCACCTCATCGATGAGCCCTTCCTCAAGAAGGGGGAGCAAGCGGGCAGGGATCTTCATTCTTACTTAAATTCCTTTTCTCAATTCGCGAAAAGCGCTGCAGTGATCTCTGAGTCGATCTGTTCCTTGTCGAGGAGCGCATTATAAAGGTTATCGACACTCACTGCGTTAGCAACACCCAACAAAACGCCGAGAACTGCGCCGCGGTGGCAATTATCTCCGCCAAGATTGGTGTTTGCGATGAGTGCGGTTTCAGGCTGATCGACATATTTGTAGGCCAAGTAAAGCAGTCCGGGCCAAGCGCCATCGATATAGCATGCCGATGAAAAAAGGCCGCCGATTACTTCGCGGTCGTCTCTTGATTTTGCAGCAAGTTCGGCTACGCGGAAGTTCGCGCTAAGCCTGCTTGTGGTTACTAGGAGTTCGCGAACTGAGGTCGAGTCGTCTCGAATGAGCAGCGCCTCAAGCAGCGCGGTGTAGTGGACACACACACCTGCCAGAACCTCGTCTGGATGGGTAAGGTAAAGGTGGTCGACACACTGCTGCTGAAGCGAATCAACAGATTGCCCCGCAAGGCGTCCAGCAAGATAAATTGCGGCAGTCGAAACAAGACCGCCGATAGATGGGGTGTCATGGGTCACTGCCGCGCAACGATGTGGCGCGTTGCCCGCGTCGAGATTAGCGAAAAAACCTCTGTGGTAGGACTCGGCATAAGTATCCGGATGCTGCGCAGGATCGGCTGTCATGAGTTTAATGTAGGCATTTAGGAAAGCGTCGCGATCATAGACTCCACGGCTCACTGCGAGAGTCCTGAGAAGTGCCCTGACACAGTGTGCATTAAGCGTGTTCGAACCTGCCTGCATGCCATGATGGTAGTGAGTATTCGCTACGCCCCAGAATTTCTCCCGGCCTTTGAGAATGACCTCGCCCACGATTTTGCGCGGTTTGCCGTGACGATTGCCGCGTGCCACAGCGCTGCGACCGCCCTGGCTAGTCGAGTGCAGCGACATAATCGACGAAGGATGAAATTCAGGTGCCGCCTCGAATTTGCGGATGCCACCGGGAAACTGTCGCTCGATATCCATCGGGTTGTAATACCAATGCACGGGCATCGCGAGCGCATCGGCGACGAAGAGGTTTCGCAGACCGGCTTGCGCACGCTGACGAGCGAGAGGAGCAAGAGGGCCGAGGTTATCGCGAGTGTTAACGTGGTTGGAGCCGAAAGGGTATTCCATAGGATGCTATTCTCTGGTTGCTTGGGCAGTCTTTCTTCCACTACAACGGCCACCGTTGCTCGCCGGACTAGAAAAGCGCGTATTAAAAACGCGTAGCTAAAAAACGAATAACAAAATGAATAAGAGTCGCGCATAAAAAATCTCGCTACCGCACGAGGCGATAGCGAGATTCGTTTTATTGCGGGAGCAAAGACCCTTCTTTCTCAGGGAAGACTCTCTTCAACCGGCTGTCTGGCCTTCGCCAAACGCACATCAACACGCTACGGAGTAACTTGCCGATGCTCGTAAAGCTAAACTAGCAAGCCTGATTAAAGGCTCCCTTCTGTGATTGACTATTGATGGGATCACCTCCTTTTTTCTCGTTCCAGGGTAGAAACGAAAGCCAGTAAGCTCCCCCCGAAAGAGTCACTGACTAAGAACCTGAATAATTTATAACGCAGCTCAGCCAAGCTGTAAAGCTAAAGACCCGGAAAAAGGCGGAGAGAAAGGTAGGCGAGTAACGCGATGGCGACAAGCTGGATGCTAACGACTAGCGGCTTGGCGCGTAGCAGCTGCCAGAGAGTCGGGGCATTCCCCGTCGCGCGCAGTGTATCGAAGCGAGCGCGTTCACGCTGCGCCCGCGCTGTTTGGTAGTCGTCGAGCAGGGCGCGTGCACGGGGAAAGTCCTCGGCGTTGGAAAGCCAAAGACCGGGCATCGAGATACCCCAATTGCCAGGAGTCGTCTCAAAGTAGTCAATTTCATTGGCATCGAGGAGTTCTCGTACCTCAATAGCCTCATCGTCGGGCACGTTGCGCAGCTTAAAGAGGAGCTTAGACATTGGCATGCACCAGTCTGTCGGGCCCGCGTGTGCGGCACCTACGAGCAGAGGGTTGAACGAGCAGCGGGGTAAGCGAGTATCGCCGGTAAGATGCTGTGCTGCTTTAGCTAGTTTTGTGGCTCAATACGATTTGGCGTGGGCCGCTCGTTGTAGTTTGGCCGCTGACGCCCGAGGGGATCTGCTGAACCTTGCCGCCGCCTTTTAGGAACGCGTCGATATGAGACGTCAGGTCTTCACGGTTGCTTGTTGCTGCTTCTTTTTTAGATTTAGTTGCCATCGTACTTCCGTTATTGATTGTCATTAAGTTTTCTGTGTGGGTAGAAAAGTATACACCAAGAGCCGATTTGCGGCTAATTCATAGGCAGCGCGCTGTGCTAAAGTGTTGGCTTGCCGTTAGGAGAGTGAATTCTGCCCATGCCCCCCGAGACCCTGAGCGACCCTGGTATCATTAGTTTGTTCCCGGTGGCCCTAGCCCTCGTGCTATCAATTGCCTCGCGGAATGTCATTCTTGGGCTGTTTATTGGGCTGTTTACTGGCGTTCTTCTTGTCGAAGGATTTTCACCGATCGCCGGGCTAACACTCATGGTGCGCGATTATTTGGTGCCGCAGGTTACCGACAGCTACAACGCCGGTGTTTTGGTTCTGCTCGCCTTCATCGGCGGTTTTGTCGCGTTAATGGAAAAATCCGGTGGCGGGGCTGCATTTGCGGCACGTGTGATGCGTCTCATTACCACGCGAGTGCGATTGCAGGTATCGGCTTGGCTCGGCGGCATACTCATTTTCTTTTCGGATCTCGGCACGCCGCTCATTGTTGGTCCAACCTTCCGCCCACTCGCCGACAGCCTGCGGATCTCGCGCGCAAAGCTCGCCTACATAATCGATTCGACTGCGTCACCGGTCGCGATTCTCGTCCCTTTCATTGGTTGGGGCGTTTACATCATGGGGCTGTTAAATCAGCAAATCGAATCGCTTGGCCTTGCTGTAAACGACTACGCGCTGCTCATCTCGGCACTGCCTTTTCAGCTTTATGCGTGGCTCGCGTTAGTCGCAGTGCCGCTGCTCGCGATTGTTGGCGTCGAGTTTGGTCCGATGCGCCGCGCTGAAGACGCCGCGCGTGCCGGCGGTAGCGAGCAACAGGTAAATGATTCTGCGCTCGAACAAATGACCTTAGCTAACGCCAAGCCTTCATTTGTCTGGCTGCCGTTGGTGGTGTTAGGCGCTACGCTCTTTTGGGTGCTTGGCCCGCTCGGTTTTCCCTTTGGACGAGTGAGTGGATCAGATTTTCGGGCAGGGCTGGCAACGGCCTATCTTCTGGCTGCGCTGACACTTGTTGCATTGATGGCATTTAACAGAGCGCAGTCACCGCTGCGCAGTCTGCAGGTCTATTTGGAAGGAATGAGCCGCATGATGCAAATTGCCATTATGCTCCTGCTCGCGTGGGCGATGGGCGACATGATGACGACACTAGGCGCAGATGAGTTCGTCGCTACACTCGTGCGTGACAACGTTGCTGCTTGGAGTCTCCCGTTGCTGATTTTCCTCGTTTCATGCGCCATCTCGTTCGCGACCGGCTCGTCATGGGGTACTTTTGCGATCATGTTACCGCTTGCCATGCCCGCGGCCTTTGCAATCGATGCGCCACTTGCGGTGTGCGTAGGCGCTGTGCTCTCGGGCGGGTTATTCGGCGACCATTGTTCGCCAATCTCCGAGACAACGATCCTCTCATCTGCAGGAGCGGGATCGGAAGTCTTCGATCACTTTCAAACCCAGCTTCCCTATGCGCTAGTCAACGGTGTGCTCTGTGTCTTGGGATTTATTGCCGCGGGGCTGAGCGGCAGTGTTATCGTATTACCTGCGCTGCTGTTGGTTCAGATTGTCGGCCTGCTTACTTTTAAGCGCCTGTCGCCTACGAAGTAATAAACTGCTGCTAAGTGTCGATTGGCGATCGAATGAGCTGCGCAAGAAATTATTATTAACAACGACGCGAAGAGCACATGGCAACGTTACTCGGCACCCCAGGCGATGATGATCTCAATGGCACCCCAACCGGTGATCTAATCTATGGCTATGCGGGCGATGACATACTGCGCGGCAATGCTGGTAATGACAGCCTATACGGTGGTGGTGGCAATAACACTCTCTATGGTGGCGAAGGCAGCGATTACCTCTGGGTCGCAGATGAGGTGGGCAACAATCTACTGTTCGGTGAAGCAGGCAACGACCTCATTACCAGCGGCTCAGGCGATGATCAACTTGAAGGCGGGACAGGGAACGACCGCCTAACAGCCGGTTCGGGTAATGACTCGCTCGCAGGCCAGTCAGGCGATGACGTGCTTTTTGCCGGCGCGGGCAATGACACAATCACAACTGGCTCCGGGGAAGATCTCGTCTATGCAGGCGAGGGGGATGACACGGTCAATGCGGTGTTTGCCGATGCAACTGACCCTCGCTTGGTGCTGATCATCGACCCTATTTCTGTACTTACCACTAGTTCTGATGCCGTGACTGCCTACGGAGAGGCAGGGGCAGACCTGCTCTACGGGAGTCAAGGTAATGATTTGCTTGACGGAGGCTTGGGTAACGACTGGCTCTTCGGTGGTGCCGGAAATGACATACTTCTCTCGGGTGGTGGAAGCGACGTGCTGCACGGGGGAGAAGGCAACGATCAGTATACGGTTAGCAACGCTTCGGTCTGGCTTGAAGATAGCGCAGGCGATGACACCGTTGTTGTCCAGACAAGTTGGGTAAAGATCCCGAGCAGTATCGAAACAAAAGAATACGCCGCGACAGCAAAGCCATTGCCCTATTGGCTTGATGCCATGCTCGCTGATGGTGCTGCGTGGATAAGCCACCTCGTCGGCGAGAACAACATCTACAGTTATGGCTTTCCGTCTTCCGCGCCGAAGTATTACACCGACCTCGATTCCATTGAACGAGATTTAGGTAAGGCTGCCGGCTGGCAGGAATTTAACGCACAGCAAA
>Ga0255775_1000302_pt1 | contig 48963 bp, 37 predicted proteins | sample 011ome_26_FD_179973 | JGI IMG/M metagenome (GOLD analysis project Ga0255775, IMG submission 179973) | Coastal salt marsh microbial communities from the Groves Creek Marsh, Skidaway Island, Georgia - 011511BT metaG (version 2) | ecosystem: Environmental > Aquatic > Marine > Intertidal zone > Salt...
AATAAGCTTATTAAGTGGAAAATTGAAAATAAACTATTTGATGCTAATAAATATAGAAACTACGGTCTTCACTACACTAATCCCAAAAATACAGAAAAACATAAAAATAAAGTTGATTTTTGCTTATCCATTGACTTTGATGTTATTGAGAATGAATACGGTATTAAAGATGGCTTAATACCAAATTTACGATGCGCTTTAGCAAGAGACATAGGTTCACGCTCTAATAATAAAGCGATAGTTTATTTGACGGAAGAGTGGTTACCGAGAAGCGGAGAGCGAATAGCTAATTTCCCAATAATTTTCCATTACGTCAACGTAGGGCCAAATGTTAAGCCCGAAGAAATGGTTACAGATGTTTATTTGCCATTGGCATAAAGAATAACGAGGAAATACGACTTCGCTACATTGGAGTCTAAGATCAATCAAGGTAAGAAAGTGACACTGATAAAGGTGGAGTCGTATTAGGCAGTAGTGTTAGTTACAGCTTTTTTCGCTACAACGAAACGTTCAAGATTGAATAATTGGCTTTCGGGTATCGTTCTGCCCACAGGACTAAAGTAGCGTGAATTCAGATCAGCGAGAGCAGCATTTTCTTCTATAGAAAACCCATTTATTGTTAATATTCTTTCAATCTCAGTATCCGCGTAAAAAGAAACCCACGGCTCTCCCGATTTCGCTGAAAGCCCTCTAATTAACTCGAATTTTTCCCCGGGTTTTTGAAAGCCAGCTCCGCAACATTCTTCGGGATTGGTTGTGAAGAGTTCGTCAATATAAGACATATAAAAAGTAGCTTCAGTATTCTGCGTTAGTGAATCGATTTCCTGAACGAGAGAACTTAAATCCTCTTTCGAAACATATTGCGAAACTCCTTCAAGAGTAAAAATCGTCGATTTGCTATTATCGAAACCACTTTCAATTAGCTGTTTGCTTATTGACTGATAGCTAAAATCGACCGGGACATATACTATCCTGTCATTATTCAGTAACACGCTTGGAAGCTTTTTTCGCTTTCTCTCCTGAACTTCTGGTTGATCTACTTCGAACACTCTGAAGGGATCAGGAAAATTCAGCCGATGAGCTCGAGTATCATAGCCAGCACCAAGGATGACGTATTGCTCGGCTTCATTGATCAATGCCTCTTCAACTAATTCATCGATAAATCGTGTACGCGCAACCAAATGCTCGTGCCAACCTGGTAGAATTTTCTGGGAAAGCCAAACACAGAATTTGTGACCCATCATCTTTACCACGGCGGAACCGAAAACAAACTCACAAGCATACGGATCGTTTATGATCCTTTTATCTGGCGTAGCGAGACTTTCAATGAATCGTTGTTTAGCTACACCTTGCGCAGTGCCATCCTTTGATTTAAAGATCATAGAAATTTCCATAAATTTCCGACGAAGAGCAAAGAGTAACAAATGCAGCACCGCTTCTGGAGCAGACAGGATCCTCAGTTAGTTTCGACAACACGAGCGGATTCTCACCTCTATTGACCTTAACGATTTTTACTAGAGATCAGCAGAGTACTTCTACCAAAGCAATATCAATTTTATTGAAACTGAATTGGATGAGTACTTATGCGAATACGACTTTCCATGTAGGTGATTGTCTCTCCATCTATCTGTCGAAACCAGTGGGGGGTTCCAGGTTGCAATACAAGTACATCACCTGCTCCAACTTTACGTACTAAGCCACCCTCGATACCGTGTTCGCTCCTAACTATATCTTCGCTTGGGGAATCTGCGAGCGGTAACACGAGCTTCCCGCCAGTAACAAACTCTCCGCTTCCTTCTAATATGCGATAAATTTCCATACTCCAAGGATGAAAAATTGCAAACTGCTTAACTGCGCTGCTTCGCCGTCTTACTGACACACCAGGCGAAATCGAAACCGACCATCCACCGGCTGAGGCAGAAGCCAATGTAGCGGCATCGAGTTGTTTTTCAATTTCCTCTGCAGACAAGAATAGTGCTGGGGGCGCTGAATTCTGTTGCGCATTGACTATTCCTGCAAACAGCAAGATCGGACTGATAAAAATTAGCTTGCTTACTAATTTTGATATCCACTCAATTCTCTTCATTTTCTTCTCCATATCTCAGACCCCACGGTTGCTATTATTTTAGCGATCTAGCTCAACGGCTAAGTAGCAGTTAGTTTTGAAACTACAATACCTTTTCAAATTATGACAATAATATCTTGCTTCTAAAGATATACTTAATAGTATTGGTCGCTTCATGTGGCTTGTATCCGTCTATAGACGGGTGTGATAAGGCGCCAACTTGTCAGAGCAACAGGATAAAACTCAAATGGCGCTATTAATAGCTAACGAACAGGGGTGCCCGATCTCTGCTGAGTCTCCCACTGTTGTGGCAGAGGGATAGCGACAGCTGCCGCAGGTAACATGGGTAAACCTAAGAGTTTATCTGCCATTTTTTCTGCCACCATGATGACTGGTGCATTGATATTGCCATTGGGTAGCGTTGGAAACACCGAGGCGTCGATTACGCGCAAATTATCCAAGCCATGCACACGACACTCAGCATCCACCACACTCATCGGGTCATCAGCCCTCCCCATTTTACAGGTACCTGCTGGATGATAGGCGCTCTCAACGTTCTCCCTTACCCATCTATCGATCTCTTCATCGCTTGCTACCTGAGTCCCGGGCTGTATCTCTTCGCCTCTGTAGGCGTCCATTGCTGGCTGATTGATTATCTCGCGCGTCAAACGAATGCAGCGTCGCCATGCTTCCCTGTCCTCGTCTGCCGCCAAATAATTAAATAAAATACTTGGTGAAGCAGCAGTATCAGCAGAGGTGATTTTTACCCGTCCGCGGCTCTTAGGTTTATTAGGACCGACATGCACCTGAAATCCGTGCCCCGAAATTGACGGGGTACCGTCATACCGCATCGCAGCGGGCAAGAAATGATATTGAATATCAGGCGCTTTGAGGCCATTCGAAGAACGAATGAAGGCACAGGATTCAAAATGATTTGTTGCGCCGAGCCCTTTCTTCGTGAGCAGCCATTCAGCCCCAATGATGCCTTTGCTGAAAAGTCCGAGCTTGGAGTTCAGACTCACTGGCTTCTTACACCAGAATTGAAAATAGACCTCTAAATGATCCTGAAGATTTTTTCCAACACCAGGCAGCTCGACTTTCTGCCGAACACCTACTTCAGCCAGATCTTCTCGAGCACCGATACCCGAGCACTGAAGAAGCATCGGTGAAGCGATCGCGCCCGCAGCAATAAGCACCTCTTTTTTGGCGCCAATAAATTCAGTCTTTCCTGCGATTTCGACAACAATTCCCGCCGCGCGCGACTTGTCAAATTCTATTTTTTTTGCAAGCGCATGGGTAACCAGGCGTAGATTTGGGCGGTGAAGCACAGGCCGTAAATACGCGCGAGACGTCGATTCACGCACGCCATCTCGAACCGTCATGTGCATAGGGCCAAAGCCTTCTTGATGCAGGCCATTGTAATCTTCAGTCTCTGGATAACCCGCTTCAATTCCCGCATCAATAAACGCTCGATAGAGCGGATTCAGCTTCATATCATTACCAGCGCAGACACCGAGAGGCCCATCTCCCCCACGATAATCATCACCCCCTTTTATCCAAGTTTCTGCTTTTTTAAAGTAAGGTAAACAGTCTCGATACCCCCATCCTTTAGCTCCTTCGGCTTCCCATTCTTCAAAATCGTGTGGATTACCGCGCACGTAAACCATCCCGTTAATGGAAGAAGTTCCGCCCAGCCCTTTCCCTCGAGGACAAGTTATTCGCCTACCGTCAAGACAAGGCTCAGGTTCTGAGTGATACCCCCAATTAAACCGTTCAGATGCCATCGGATAGGCGAGCGCTGTTGGCATTTGTACAAAAATATTTTTATCGCTGCCGCCTGCCTCGAGAAGCAATACTTGGTTGGCGGGATTGGCGGAGAGCCTATTTGCGAGGACACAGCCCGCCGAACCAGCGCCCACGATGATGTAATCAAATTCCCTCACGCTCTCTCCTTCTAGGCTCGCAAAGACGCAGCAAGATCATGCCTGCGTCGGTAGGTCAATCCCGCGACAGCGGCGTACAAAAAGATAACGACCAATCCTATCCATTCAATCTGTAGTGGCGTGAATTGATAGAGCAATATAAGGCTATAAAGCAACAGCCAATGGCCTACCACATACTTCTTCATACCGAGGCGGCTTACCGTTAGACGCAGATTTTCTGAATACAACCGCATCAATGAATCGAGCGAATTGGTCACAAAAATAGAGCCGACCAAAACCATGAGGACATTCATATAATTCGAAACTTCTAGCCCTTGCTCATAGACACCAAACAAAACAGAAAACCAAAGTGCAATCGGAATGGACGGGATAAGTAAAAGGGCAAGTAAGAGTTGCCAAGTTCGCAGTCCACCCACAAATCTCGAAACAAACTGCCCTATCATAATGCTCCAAGCAAACCACCAGAATAAGTAAAAGGCATGATAGTCGGAGAGTGGAAAAATAAAGCGATGGATATTGCTAAAGTAGCCACCTAAACGACCCATGTTAGTCACGAGTCCAGATATCCCAAGCCCGCCAAACGCCCACATCGCAACGATGAGCGCAAAAAATAGCCACGTAGAGGCGAGACTCAATATCTTAAGGTAACGAATATCTGTACTTGATATAACTGCGGCGAGCACCACTAAGCCAACAAAAGCAAACGTGTAGAGAGACGAGATACCTGACACATAATCAGGCAGATACTGAAGAAATAAATAGCCGGTAAACGCACAGGTTGCGATGATTGTTGCGTTGTTTACTCTTTTAACCCAAGGTATTTCGAATATTTTTAAGCGCGGCTCTACCAAACAGAAATAGAATGTCGTGAGAAAATAAAAGAGCCAAATGTAGAATCCCCAAAAACCAAATTCGATAGCAATGGGATTGGTGAATCCGTAGATTTTTCTCGTTTCGTAAATTGGGAATTCGGTTAAAGGAAACATAATTAAGCCTACATCGAGGCCCGAAGTAAACAATATCGCAAAAAAGGCAAAGAAGCGTGTCGGTGTCCGCCCAGTTAGAATAAGGCGTCCGCAGCGGACGAGTAGAACTAGCGAGATGACTAGCACAGCAACGACAGCGCATGAGAGAATGCTCTGCATCATCGGCAGAACTTATTGGTCAAGATGATGTGACTCATCTTTACCGAGTCTAACAGAATGATTGGAGTTTTGGGGGAATTGTTGAAAAATCCACGTTGCGTGGACGCAAATACTATTCACTCTGTCGCAAGATTGGCGACATTTTTAAGTCGATCTATGACCACTTAGCGTTTATGCCACCGACTAAAACCGTGTGCGGTGAGGCAGCGTGTCATAAATCGAACAACGGTTAAATGAGCGTGCCCGATGAAAAAACTTATTATTTCGACTCTTTTAATGGCTAAAAGCCTGATTGTCTGTTCCTTCGTCTCGGCACAAGAGGCGCCTTACCTCTTTATCCTTGGGGTCGCCCAAGATGCAGGCTATCCTCAGGTCGGCTGCTATCAACCACATTGTATGAAAGGCTGGGAAGATCCCACACAACGAAGAACCGCAACATCGCTTGCGTTAATAGCCCCTGACCGAGACCTAAGTTTCTTATTCGAAGCGACCCCACACCTTCCCGAACAACTTTATGCGCTTCAAAAAGAAGCGCCGAATACCCGCGATAGTCTGGATGGCGTCTTTCTGACTCATGCGCATATCGGTCACTACGCAGGCTTAATGCATTTTGGGCGTGAAGCGATGAATGCGCAGGGGCTCGAAGTGTATGCCATGCCTTTGATGTCAGCGTTTCTAAGCAACAATGGTCCTTGGAGTCAACTTGTTGCGCTAGGCAACATAGCGCTTATGCCGCTTAGGGACGACCACACCGTCAAACTAACTTCGACCCTCTTCGTGACACCCATGCTGGTTCCTCATCGTGATGAATTTTCCGAGACGGTTGGTTACCGCATCGAGGGACCTAACAAGAGTGCACTCTTTATCCCGGATATTAATAAATGGGCCGACTGGGACACAGACATCGCTGCACTGCTCAAGACAGTCGACTACGCCCTACTGGACGCAACTTTTTTCGCCGACGGAGAGCTTGGTAATCGGGACATGTCTCAGATACCTCACCCGTTCGTCGTAGAGTCGATGGCGTTGTTTGCAGATTTACCAGCAACGGAGCGCGACAAGGTCTGGTTTATCCACTTTAACCACACGAATCCTCTACTAGAGCCCGAAAGTCCTGAGAGCCTTACCGTGTTAGATTCTGGCTACCATATCGCGACAGAAGGACTCAGACTGCCGCTCTAGCCCCCTCTAAGCCTCTTCCCGCTTAGCGCATAATCATACGTTCCTTCTCATTGAGCGCCCTTTCCTGTAGAGTCCCCGCCTTTTGCATTTGGCTACACACTGCTTTTACCCTATGAAAAATCTATTTAACCTCTACGACCGTTCCAAGCACATCAACTTCATCACCGAAATCCTTTCCGGACTCACGGTATCATTGGCACTGGTGCCTGAGGCAATTGCCTTCGCGCTTATCGCGGGGCTTTCTCCGCTCACTGGTCTCTACGCCGCATTTAGTATTGGTCTTATTACGTCGCTTTTTGGTGGTCGGCCAGGCATGATTTCAGGCGCAACTGGCGCGGTGGCAGTGGTAATAGTGAGTCTCGCGCAGAGCCATGGCGTCGAGTACATTTTCGCCACGGTTGTGCTTGCAGGCATGATTCAAATGCTGGCGGGGGCACTCAAATTAGGTAAATTCATTCGCCTCGTACCTCACTCGGTGATGTTTGGCTTTGTTAACGGGCTGGCAATTGTAATCTTTCTGGCGCAGCTGGCATCGTTTAAAGTTGCCGGAGAGAACGGCGAGATGGGTTGGATGATCGGCGACCAGCTTAACATTATGCTCAGCCTCGTTTTCCTCACAATGCTTATTATTTGGGGCCTACCGAAACTTACCAAGGCGGTGCCAGCCTCGCTTACGGCGATTTTAGTTGTCAGCGCTATCGTTCTCGGCTGGGATATCGACACGCGCAACGTTGGCGATATAAGTTCGATTAAAGGGGGCTTCCCGCCCTTTCATATCCCGGACGTGCCACTTACCCTGGAAACACTCAGCATTATTTTTCCCTATGCGTTTATCGTTGCCGGAGTTGGTCTTATAGAAAGCTTGCTGACATTGAACCTCATCGACGAGATCACCGAGACTCGCGGTAAGAGTAATAAAGAAGCGATGGCACAGGGTCTTGCAAACTTCGTCACGGGATTTTTCTCTGGCATGGGCGGCTGCGCGATGATTGGCCAAAGCCTTATCAACATTTCATCTGGCGCCCGCGCGCGCCTCTCGGGGGTTGTCGCCTCGGTTATGCTGCTTGTGTTTATCATGTTTGGCGCCGAATACATCGAGAAAATGCCGATCGCTGCCCTAACAGGACTGATGATTATGGTCGCGATTGGGACCTTCGAATGGGCGAGTATCAGGGCGATCGGAAGGATGCCAACGCGCGACAATCTCGTGGGCTTTCTAGTTGCGGGCATCACCGTACTCTTACATAACCTTGCACTAGCGGTGCTTATCGGTGTGATCATCTCAGCCCTGGTATTTGCCTGGGAGAACGCCAAACGTATCCGCGCGCGTAAGTACGTCGACGAAAAAGGGACTAAGCACTATGAGATCTATGGCCCGTTGTTCTTCGGTTCGGTGCAGGCTTTTGCCGAGAAATTCGATATCGCAGCTGATCCCGATGTAGTAATAATCGATTTCCGCGAAAGCCGCGTAAACGATATGTCGGGTATTGAAGCGCTTAACAAAATAACGGAGCGCTACACGCGAGCGGGAAAAGAACTGCACCTCAGGCACCTCAGCCCTGATTGCTTGAAACTACTCAAAAATGCAGAAAAAATAATCGACGTAAACATTATCGAAGATCCGACTTATAAAGTTGCCGTCGAAATATAGACGCAATTGAACGCTCTGCAGGTGAGGCAAAAGAATGAATCCTAGTGACATAAGCCGAATCATCGAAATGGCGTGGGAAGACCGCACACCTTTCGAAGCGATTGAGGCGTCTTACGGGCTCAAAGAGCCCGATGTTATAAAGCTCATGCGACTCGAGATGAAACCCTCTTCATTTAGAATGTGGCGCAAGCGCGTCACTTCACGTAAGACTAAACACGCGAAGCTTCGCGGGTTTGCCGTAGGCACCTTTCGCTGCGCCACGCAGAAGATGCGTTGATAGCTGATTTTCTTTCCCTGCTCCGTCCTCACATTTGTCACCCTGTTATCTCTTCGAAGTTAAACCGCGTACTCCACATACATCCCACGCTCGCCTGACGATCCTAGTCGGTTGCACTTCCTCCACTGCTACTCAAACTCAAATATTTCCGTTTTTAGTCAATTTAATGACTTAACTGTCATATTGTCATAAACCTGTAATATTTTGGTAATAGAGTGTTGTTATCGAGCTTACGAAGCTGATCATGCTTATAAGCACTAAGCCAATCATAATAACGCGGAGATAGAACCTAATGACGCACAAAATGCACCAAGTTGCCGGCTCGAACGGTTTTGTAAAAGCCTCGGCAATAACCCTAGCCTCCGCGATTGCTCTTGTAGCATCGACTGCCCAAGCCGCAGACCAAGCGCTTCTCGATATTCTGCTGAGCAACGGCGCTATCGACCAAGCACAGTACGACGAACTGTTGAGCAAAGAGGCGTTAGAGGAAGCCGACGTCGTAAACATTGGCTTTGCTAACGGCAGCGGGCTTAATGTCAAATCTGCCGATGGCGCCTACGAGGTAGAGATCGGCGGACGCTTGCATCTCGACTACATCGACCACTCATTCGATTCACGCATTGGCAAAGATCCAATTAGCGGGAGTCAGGTTCGACGGGGACGCATCGAAATAGATGGCGTGTTCGACAATAACTGGGGTTATGCCGCCGAATTCGACTATGCGAAAAACAAGGTCGCAATAAAAGATATTAAACTGGGGTACGAAACAGACGGTGGCGCCTCCCTCTACGTCGGGCACCAGAAACAGCCTTACAGCCTTTCACTTGAAATGAGCTCTAACGACATCCCCTTCGTCGAGCGGAGCGCAGACAACTACTTAGTCGCGACATTTACAGATCGCGCTATCGGTGCGCGTTACGAGAATAGCGGCGTAAATTGGTTTGCCGCAGCAGGCGTTTACGGCGACTCGATGAGCAACAGTGATACAACGGGAGACGAAGGCTGGGGGACGTCGGGCCGGTTTGTCTACTCGCCGATTATAGAAGACAACCGCATTCTGCACTTAGGCGTTAGGGGCGCCTATCGCGAGGTAGATATCGCCACACCGACAATGCAGATAAAAGATAAAACCACCGATTTTTCAGAGCTCAACATAGTTAACACCGGCAAACTGAACGACGCAGAGTCCGCAACGCTTTTCGGTCCAGAGATGGCGGCAGTGTGGGGACCTCTCTATGTATTTGCAGAACATACAACAACACAGATCGGGCGCGCTGCAGCATCGGACCTTGAGTTCTCCGGCTGGCATGCCGCTGCCGCGTGGAGCCTGACCGGCGAAACTCGCGCCTCAAGCTACAGAATGAACGCAGGAGAATTCAAAGGCCTGCGGCCAGCGAGAAATTTTGATTGGGCAAACGGTGGCATCGGCGCGTGGGAAATTGCCGCGCGTTACGCCGCGATTGACCTAAACGATGGCAATGTGATGGGCGGAACTGAAGACGCGCTATCGATTGCGCTCAACTGGTATCCAAATCGCAGCGTAAGGATCATGGCGGATTGGTCGCGCGTGCTCGATACAGATGAGTCCAATACCGTGAGACTGTTCGCACAAGATATGGATATCTTCACTCTTCGCACCCAGTGGAATTTTTAATTTGGATGCGTAACTAATTAGGATGCGTAGTCGCTTCTTACAGGAGCGCTACGCTCAATCTATTACTAGATTTCCTATCAGTCTGCCCCGCTTCATTAGCCTACCTGTCCTCGTCTAATGACTATCAAGTCGTGCCACTGCCAATTAAAGGGATAATATTAAATCGAATATTGGGAGCAACAGCTCGATTAAGACGAGTTACGAGCTGATCGATTTGTTCTTGATCAATTACAACTTCAAATCGAATTGCCCTAGAACGACCCGTGACTTTCTCAATAGTACTTAACGATTCATGATTCCCGTGTCTCCGTATTTCGAAAGAAGAGAAGCTCTCTATTAGCGGGAACTCTAAGAGGCAATCAATGAAATCTTCTTCTAGGCTCGATGCTATCTCGAAAATAAGCAAACTATTCATCGATTTTCCTTTCCTATCGCGGATTAATACTTAATGCCTTGGTGGTACGCAAATAGATCAGCGGAAACAAATAAAGCGTCAGCACGGTACTGCTTATAAGCCCACCGATGACCACGATTGCAAGAGGCTTCTGAATCTCGGAGCCCGGACCAGTTGCAAGCAGCAAAGGAACTAGGCCGAACGCACAGGTAGTCGCTGTCATTAAGACCGGGCGAAGTCTTCGCTGAGCCCCCTCGGTTACTATTTCGAAAACCTGTAACCCTTTTGCATGCAAGTAGTTAAAATGTGACATTAATACTACGCCGTTGAGCACCGCAATTCCGAGCAATGCGATAAAACCAACGGAGGCAGGCACTGACAAAAACTCGCCCGTGAACCACAGAGCTAAAAGCCCTCCTGTCATCGCAAAAGGAATGTTAGAAAGCACAATGACAGTTTGTTTCAATGACTCAAAAGTTAAGAACAAAATAAACGCAATTAGCAACAAAGCGACTGGGACTACCAGCGCGAGTCTAGCCGATGCGCGTTGTTGATTTTCGAATTCTCCACCCCATTCGAGTACGCTGCCGGGCGGCAAATCTCCCTCGCTCGAAACGAGCGTTTTCGCTTCTTCGACAAAACTAACCAGATCACGACCTTCTACGTTAGTCCTAACCACCGCGAATCGTTGGCCTGATTCGCGTGAAATGGCAACAGGACCTTCGGTTCGCTCTATATTGGCAATCTGACTTAATGCGATAGAACGACCGTCGGGTAATGCAATAGCCCTGTTCTCCAACGCTGTCAAACCGTCTCCTGCAAGCGAATCATATCTGATGAGCAAGGGCACGCGTGCACTGCCTTCGAGTATGACGCCAACTTGCAACCCCTCGCTTTCAGCTCGAAGTTGAGCTTGCAGTTCATCTGAATCGATTCCAAACCTTCCGCTGCGTACACGATCAACTTTTATCTGAAGATACTGTGCACCTTCATTAAGCGAAGCAATCGTATCTACTGCACCTGGAACGGTTGATACCAAGTCTGCAATGCGCTGAGCACCTGCGTTAAGTTCATCAAGATTATCGCCGAAAAGCTTAATCGCTACGTCGCCACGCGAGCCGGTCAACATTTCCGATACGCGCATGTCGATCGGCTGAGTAAAGCCGTAATTTAATCCCGGAAACTGTTCTAATACTGCGCGTAATTTTGATTCTAGTTCTTCTTTACTTGCCGCTTGCCATTGGGATGGTGGTTTGAGCTGAAGAAACATATCGGTTTCGTTGAGACCCATCGGATCCATACCTATTTCGTCGGACCCACTTCGCGACACAATTCTTAAGATATCTGATACTTCATTCAGTAGCGCACGCTCAACCGCCTGCACGATGTCGACGGAAGTCGCTAAGTTAATTGAGGGCACCATTTCGAGCTGAATGATGATATCTCCCTCATCCATCGTCGGCATAAACGTTTTACCCACTCGAGGGAAAACGAGCGCAGTGACGAGCAAGAGCATCACCGCAGCACTACCGACCAATTTTTGATTTCCTAACGCCCAAGCAAGACTGGGTTTATACAGACTCATTAGCGTTCGCGACAACCACGGATCACGATGATTCGTGCCCCTCATGGTCAAAGAGGCCACGACTGGCACCACAGTAAGAGCGACAAGGAGTGAGCCGAATAAGGCAAAAACAATTGTGAGTGTTACAGGCCCGAACAACTTGCCCTCTAATCCCTGAAGCGTGAGCAAAGGCAAGAAGACGATAACGATAATTGCAACGCCTGCAGTGACAGGCAGCGCCACTTCTTTTACCGCTCGATAGATAATGTGGAGACTAGGGAGCCTAGCAACGCCATTGCCCGGGCTCAGAGTCGTCGCCTTTGCGTCTGCATGTGATGAAAGAGATGCGACTATATTTTCGACTATCACGATAGAAGAATCGACGAGCATACCGATCGCAATAACCAACCCCCCTAGACTCATAAGATTGGCGCTCATCGATGACAGGTCCATCAATATAAACGTGATAAGCGCTGACATCGGCAGTACAACAGCAACAGTGAGTGCAGCACGCCAACTCCCGAGGAATAACCCCAACAAAATTACTACTAATGCCACTGCCTCAAGCAGCGCTTTAGCAACGGTGCCTATTGCACCTTCGATTAGTACACTGCGTTCGTGAAATACCCGTGTCGATGTTCCGTCGGGAAAAGTTGCATTTATCTCTTCAAGCTTTGCATTGATGTTGGTAATAAGCTCCCGTGCGTTAACCCCCCTAAGACCTATTACTAAGCCCTGAACCGCTTCGCTTTCTCCGTCGCTTGTTACAGCACCGTAGCGGGTTAGAGATCCATTGGTCACTGTTGCGACTTGATTGAGGCGCACTTTCTCACCGGCCTGAGTGGGAATTTGTAGAGATTCTATGTCGGCTATTGTTGTAAGTGCACCTTCAATGCGTACAAGCATTGACTCTTCGCCCTGGCTTATACGGCCGGCACCATCGTTTTTATTATTAGCTGCGAGTGTGTCGACCAGTGCGGCATTGCTCACGCCAAGCGCTCGCATCTTTCCCAACTGGGGAGATACTTCGTAAGTCTTCACGAAACCGCCAAGCGCATTAACGTCGGCGACCCCTGGAACTGTGCGCAGCGCAGGCCTAATGGTCCAATCAAGTAGAAAACGTTTTTGTTCAAGAGAAAGCTCTTCGCTCTCGACCGTGAACATAAACATGTCACCAAGCGGAGTACTCATCGGGGCAAGGCCGCCGCCTATACCAGCTGGAAGATTCCCCCACACAGCACTTAGCCGTTCAGCCACTTGTTGCCTTGCCCAGTAGATATCAGTGCCTTCTTCAAAATCGAGAGTAATTGAACTAAGTGCATACTTCGATAATGAGCGAAGTATAGTCTTGCGAGGAATGCCCAGTAGCTCTACTTCGATGGGTTGTGTTATTAACGACTCTACTTCGGCAGGTGTCATGCCTGGCGATTTTATAATTATCTTTACCTGTGTTGGTGAGATATCGGGGAAAGCATCGATCGGTAAACTCAGCATTGCGCGAACGCCGAATCCGATAACGAGCATTGAGATCAGCGCTACCAATAAGCGCTGGCTTAGTGACAATTTAACTATGTATGAAAGCACTAGGAGTCTCCACCTAGCCCGAGCTGCATACCTTTCAACAGTGCGGTTCCGCTTACAGCGATTTGCTCACCGGCTCTTAGCCCAGAATGCACCAAGTAATCACGGCCGATAGGAATTAAATCTAGTTGTCGAGGTGTAACTCCGTTTACTGTCTTAACATACACGTAGTTATTACCCTCTGTGTAAACTATGGCCGACGCTGGCACTAGCACGCCACTCTCGCTAGGTAAGACAAAGACATCGATTAAAGAGCCGAGTGGATAGTTCACTTCGGTATCAAACTCAGCATACAGTTCGATAGTCTGCGTCAGTGGATCGATCGAATAGTCGCGTTCGCGAAGTGTCAGTGTTTCTCCTGTTGGCATGAGTGAAAGCTTAGTGCTATTCCCCAAAGTATCAGCAAGTGCCGCAGGCAGTATTACTGATACCCATTTCGCGGAGCTTGATTGAAATTCAGCGATCTTATCGCCCACTCCAACCGGCTCTCCTACGCTGCGAGCTCGATGAACTAATAAACCCTCCCTTGGAGCACGCAACAGTGCATAACCCAGATTAGCTTTAGATTCCGCTAATCTGTCGATAGAGGATGCGTCAAATCCTAATTGCTCAAGCGCCCTTCTATTTGAGGCTTCCCTGCTTTCTGCATGAGCAAGTGCAAGTTGTACCTGCTGGAGCCTTCTTTCTGCAATGACACCATTTTCAAAAAGTCTTTCGCTGCGACTCGCTTCTAAACGCGCAGCGCTGAGACTTGCGTCAGCGTCGAGCCATTGCGCTTGCAAGTCACCAGCTACGTTGCTAGCAATCCGAGCAATAATTTCCCCTTCTAAAACACGATCACCTGAGCTTGCTCTCCAATCAGATATCACGCCATCGACGAGGGAGTAAGCATGAGAACCCTCATCGAGTGGCGCGATAACCTGCGCGGGCAGCTCAATGCCCATCGCATCATTGATAGACCTAACCGATTCGAACTGAACACCGAGTTTGATGGCGTCCTCTTGAGTTAGTTCGATTGCATCGGCTGCCTGTTGTGCACTGACCTCAGAGACTAATAAGGAGCTAAGAAGCAATGCAGCGCCTAACCGAAATAAATTTGCTTGACCGCGCACAGTGACAAAATTTCGCATACTTTTGTTTCTCATTGTTTGCACTATTACACTCATAGCGTGTCTCCTTGTGCTTGCCTGTACTCACCGACCCGCCTAATTTTTTCTGCTTCCAAAGAATTGATCTCACGATCAATAGAAGAAAGCGCTCTTCTCACCCTTAACACTTCCTCCAAGTTAACTTCACCTTCCTCAAAAGCGGCCAGAGTCATCGCAACACGTCGTTCAGCCAGCGTCTTCCGACGACTATTCAAGGACAACGCTTCGGTAATAACACTCAATTGATGAGCTGCTTCATGGAGACTCGACTGCAAACTTCGTCGCGCTTGATGAAGAGATACCTCAGCATCGGCAGCAACACTTAATGCATCTTCTACTTGAGGGCGAGACTGTCTCTTTCCGCCGAGAGGTACCGAAATACCAATAGATACTGTGTCTGTATTAGGCACCATGGCGCCAGCTTCTTCGCGCCGAACGCCAACGCTGACGGTAGTGCGGTTACGCGCATTAAATCGAATTCGCTCGGCACCCCCTTTAGAAATCTCAACTTTTTGATTCAGCATTTGTAATAATGGGTGGTCTCTAGCGACGTCCAAGTGCGAATCTTCACGTCCCAAATAAGGAACAGGTTCAACTAAATTAGTTGATGGTCGTAGTGCAAGGCCCGTAATTAATTGATAGTTACGTTCAGCATCTACGAGCGCGGCTTGAGCATCGAGAACTCTTATTTCCTGATCAAGTACTTCGGCTTGAACACGCAGAAGATCCGCTTCAGCCACAGCACCCTCAGAAAGCAGCGCTGATACGACGTCTACAATTGCATTCAAGTTCTCTGTTATTTCTTGCTCTCCTGCAAACGCGTTGTCGGCGTCACCGAGCTCCGCCAAGGCTTGGCGAACACGTCCGGAACTCAACCATCGCAGGTAGCGATCAAACACGTCGACACGGTTACCGTAAGATGCGCTTAACAATTTGGCAGCGCTTTTTTCACCGCGTCTCCAAAGACCTATATCGATCCCCATTTCTGTTTCACGAATGCCTCGCTTATCGGTCGCACCGTCATCAAACACAAGGGCCCTCCAGGTGTATTGTCCTGGAAGAATACCGTCACTTGCATCGGCATAGGCCTCCGCTTGATTCTTTATCGATGCAAGTGACAGCATCTCGGATGATTGCTCCATAGCAGCTGACACCAGAATATCGAAGGTAAGCTCGTCGCTTCGAGCCAGTTCCTCATGGGTGTGTACCTCCGACTGCCCCAAAGTCATCGCTGGCGAGATGGCCAATAAGATCAGTAGAACCGATACGTGAGACAGACTCTTCTTAATAAAGTGTAAATGCACCGAGTGTTTCTTCGGGCTAATCGAGAGAATAGACAAAATAAGTTTCCACGTTGTTCGAGCTGTTGGGTATCAGCCACCATGAAAAATAGGCTTGATAACTTTAGAGGGCTTTCCTTAAGGCGACCTTAAGTTATCATGACGAAAAGTAATGGTATTGATTCGCGTCAGTACCTGCTTACATTAGGTCTCAGAGACCCAATGTGGATAGAGGATCTAAACCATTTAGGCACCCTGTAAGACGCGAATAACAGACGTTCGAGTTTTCTAGCCTCTGAGGATACCTGCTAAGCGCTGACTGATAATCTCATCAGCTTCTGACATGATCCTATCGATTAGCTCTTTACAGGTAGGTATATCGTAAATGAGGCCGGCTACCATTCCACAGGACCACGCACCGATCTCCATGTCACCTTCGAGCATTATTTTTGGGTACACGCCAGCGACTTCGTCATGAATGTCATCAAACTTTATTGAGTCACCGAGCGCCTTTTCCTTGGCTATGAGTCGCTCTACAGCTTCGTTATTCAAAACACGCTCGGTGTTGCGTAACGGACGCATAATTAATCGCGTATCAAGTTCAGACGCATTCACAATCGCCTGCTTCACGTTTTCGTGCACAGGCGCTTCCTTAGTAGCAATAAAACGCGTACCCATGTTGATACCTTCAGCTCCCATAGAAAGTGACGCGACAAGCGAACGAGCATCAGCTTGACCACCGGAGGCTACAAAGGGGATCTCCAACTCATCGGCGGCACGTGGAAGTAGAATCATATTGGGAATGTCGTCCTCGCCTGGATGGCCACCGCACTCAAACCCATCTACAGATACTGCGTCACAACCAATTTCCTGTGCCTTTAGTGCATGCCGTACTGACGTGCATTTGTGAATGACTTTGATACCAGCCTCTTTCAATGCAGGCATTACCTGCACAGGATTTCTGCCAGCGGTTTCAACGACAGTGACACCTCCTTCGATTATTGCCTTTACATAACCAGGGTAGTCGGGCGTATTAATCGAAGGCAGGAAGGTAAGGTTTACACCGATAGGCTTGCTCGTAAGCGCGCGAGCTTTTGCTATTTCTTGTGCGAGAGCCTCCGGAGTTTTCTGCGTAAGCCCGGTAATAATGCCGAGTCCACCTGCCTCCGATACCGCTGCTGCAAGTTCTGCAAAACCGACATAATGCATGCCGCCCTGGATGATCGGGTGCTCAATATTGAATAGTTCTGTTATTTTAGTTTTCATGCTTCGTCCTTAGAGAGGTAAATTTTATTGCTTTTCGCGCCCGAAGAAATCGACGACCACATCCTGTGCAACCTGCTGCAAAAAGAGTGCATCCTGCTCATCAATTTCGCCAAAATAAGTATAACTATTCCCGACTGGAGACTGGCCATAAAGTGTGGCAAAAACGACACAGGCCGCAAGGTAAGTACCCTCTAGCTCTGGGTGACTACCGTCAAAGAATTTATGTAGAACCATCTCTGGCCGACGCTTATAAGCTTCTTCAAAGGCGAGGCCTACAGGGATTACCAGCGCACCTATTTCGTTGGCGACATCGATGTACAGCGACGAAATTTTGTCGATCATAGCCGGGTCATAACGCGCGTGCACACTCGAATAAGCCGGCGTCATGTAGAGTGCTACTTCGGCACCGGTTTCGCGAATGACTGCGCTAAGTTGTCCAGCGGTTTGCGCGAATACACGGCGGCGTGATTCGCGCAGCGGCTCGCCGCTTCCCCCTTGAAGAATCACGAGATCAAACGGTGTATCCAACCCCAACCGTCCGGGTTCGAGATGGGCGGCTACATCGTGGTGACTTAAAGACGCACCGCCAATCGTTGCAGATTTATACGCTATCCGTTCGGCGAGATCTATATTCTGTGCCTGCACGAGCCTATTCACATGGTTATGGAGACTGTCGTTGTAGTAAAAGTAGCTGTTACCCACGAAGAGCACTTGCGCAGGCTCAGGGTTATCGAGACTTTTTATTTCTACCGTCTGGGCCGAAAGAGCGGGAACTACCGAACACAAAAACACGCCCACAACCAACAATCGCTTCGAACTACGCATAAATCCGTTCCTCGTATTTTTCTGGCCCATCACTTTGTTGCTTTCCTCTATTCTCTAATCGCGCTCGAGCATTACTCGCATCATTTCTTGGGCGAAGATCGGAGAGGTCCGGCGTAACTCTGCGCGGTCAACCTCGTCTCCGATCTCGTAAGTTATCGCCGGGATATGATACGTCGCATAGAAATAATTCTTCGTATTTTCTTGCCCCGAAGGTTTGCGTGGGTCATAAAGAAAATCAAAATCAGGCATACGCAGGCGAGCGCGGTCTAGCCAATCGCGGGCAAAGTCTAATTCTTCATCAAAGTCTTCTGGCATCTGAGTATAGAAACGACTCCGCTGCGTAGAATGAAAGTCGAGCATCAACTTAGGCGCTATACCGGCATCATCAAGTTCGTCGATTAAACGTTTAACACTCTGAATTTCGGGCTGCGTGAAAGGCCCCCAGTCTCGATTGAGATCACGTCCACCCATATTATGACGCCAGTGTCCCGCGGCAACACCGTCAGGATTGATCAGCGGCACTAGCACCAGCATAAATCGCGCACGAAATTCGTTAGCCAAATCACTGTCACTAAACACTTCATCTATGAAACTCTGCATCGCAAGACCGCCGGTGATCTCTGGTGGGTGTTGACGACCAAAAAAATACACCACCTCAGATTTCGTTGCGGTAATTAACGCCTGAATGGGACGGCCTTGGATACTACGACCCAACGTACGGCTCATTACCTCGGGATGCTCAGCGAGGCTATGCATCCATCTCTCGTAATCATCATTAACAAAGAGCTCTTGCGCTGAGACGAAAAGTGGAGTGCGGCTTTTAGCCAGAGCAATGGCCATCCTGCTTCGATCGTCGCTTATATCGACCTGTGACTCATCAAGTCTTCGCCACGTTTCACCATCCGAACTTATCTTTGGCCAGTACCGAGCATTCCCGTCAACAAAAGTAAGAATTAATTGTATCGGCTCCTCCCTTTTAGGGCTGACTCGAAATGAATACCATGCGCTCGGATTAATCGGAGGAGCGTCCTCAGGGGTGATTGTAAAGCTAGCAGAGTTGGATGAAGTAAACTCGCAGACACCAAGATTGCCGCCGCTAAAGTTATCATCGATCAACGCACTTTCAGACTCGCAGAAACCAGCCATCACCGAGCCACTCGATAGCGCGATTGTTGCCGCGGTGGCCTTCAGCAATGTCCTCAAAGACCGCCAACTAATGCGCGAGTTCAGTAACATGCTCACGTGAGATATCCGCTTTGAGGTGGACATATTTTGGCTTCTCCTTAATCACCTTTCTTATCATGCTAACTTGCCTAACTTCACAACCTGAGCAGCGTGAGCGACTTCTTTCAATTTCAGTTGGTAGTCGCTGCAAATAGACTTGCATAAAAAAAGGAGCCCGCAGGCTCCTTCTTCTCTAGCACTGACTTCACACCCGAGACTATAGCAGGCGGAAGCGCAGGTCTACATAGTAGTACCGGCCAAGATCGCGGTGCTGATCGGCAAAGTAACCGAATGAGTCATCTGCAAGCGGCGCGCGTTCATCCTGTACGTTATTCATACCTAATCGAATTCGGCTATCAATATCGCCGATCATGCTGAAATTGTAATCGACCGACAGGTTAAACGTGGTCATCTCTGGAATTGGGAAGACCTGCCCATTGGAGAGCAACTGAACGAAATCGCCGTATCGAAGACCGGTCATACGAACCGCCCAATCGCCTTTGCTCCAGCTGGCACGCACGGTGTCTTTGCGCTCTGGGTTGCCATTCTGGCCAATGAGACTTGCAAAGCCGACAACAGGCACAGAGGCGGGCAATGCCCCCGCCGCCTGCGCTGCGACGAGCTCGGCCGCTTGACCACCCGCCTCTTGCTCATACTTGTCCATAAATGTACCGACATAGCGGAAACCGAAATCGCCTAGCTCGGTTTCTACGTCGTAATAGATTCCGATGTCAGTGCCTTCAACGGTGCGCTTGTCGAGGTTTGTGTAGTCGTCATCTACTCGAGCGACTTCGCCAAATGGACAAAGCCCTGCCGCTGCGAATAGTGGCAAAGAATCGGTAGGAATATCCGTATCACGAACAACCGCTGGGTTTGTGGCGACGGCGGCGCAGTTGCTCGTGCCGGCGCTTAGACGACGCAGCAGGTCGAGTGCGATGTGATTTTCCTCACCGAATAAGCCAATCGTGTCTGACTTTTCTATCGACCACTTGTCGTAAGTAATAGTGAGACCTTCGACTGGCTCAAACACGAGACCGAGAGAATAGTTATCTGACGTTTCTGGCCTGAGAGATTTGCTTCCCGCAGCTGTACGTTGCATGCCGTAGTTGCAATCGAGCACTGTTTCGTCAGGGTCGACCACGAGACAACCGAAGTCGTTGCGTGTATTCGAACGAGCGACCTGCGCCTCGTTTATAGTCACGAGATTTGGCGCGCGGAAGGCTTCGGACCAAGAGCCGCGAATCAACACAGGCTCGAATGGACGATAACCAAACGCAACCTTACTCACCGTAGTGCTTCCCACATCAGAGAAATCTTCATAACGGGCTGCAAGCTGAACATCGAGATTGCTCAGAACAGGAATTTGCAGCTCGCTATAGAGCGAAGTAACCTGACGATCGCCGCTACTGTCGGCTGTCGGGCTTGAGTTCGCGACGTCCGAGATGAACGGGAACGTATTGCCAGAAACGTCGGTGAATTGAATAGTCCCGTCTAAGCGTGGGTCGCGGTCGTCAATAAAAGACTCATCACGGTACTCAAAGCCGACAACCATGCCGACGGAGCCGGCTGGCAAATCGAAAACGTCGCTACTCGACATTTTAAAGTCGATCATCGAAAGCTCTTGCTCGTTCTTGCGGACAACGTCAACCAGCGCTCGTTCAATATTGCTGCCGGTCGTCGGTGCAAAGGGATTGAAGCCTGCCGATGTCGTGTCGTTAAGCGCCTCGGTCATAAGCTGGTTACTAACGCGATTGCGCGTGATGTCCTCGCGGTCGGCACGAGACCAGGTGTAAGCACCTTCCCAGAACCAAGTCCCCACTTCGCCACGAAGGCCCGCGAGCAATCGATAGGTATCGCCGGACACATCGACGATACGTGGCACTTGAGTAAAACGGTAATTATCTAGTTCGAGTTGCAGTCCATCGCAAGATACGCCAGTGCCGATAACGCTCTCTGGAAGACGATTCGGCGAAGTGCAAGGTCCGAGCGGATTATAGTAGGCATCGCCCGCCATTCGGAATTTAGCCACTGCACTCGACCGCGACGAGGGATGACGAATCGTATTGGTGTCTGAGTTATACCAGCTGAACTCACCGAACCCTTCCATGCCGTTGTCGAAATCATGATTCAAGTAAGCGTAGAGGTTGCTGCGTTCAAGCTCAGAGTAGAGGTCGCGGTTCTCGTTTAGGTTATAGCGATACGTTCCCTGCCCGTCGACTGCGCCACAGACCTCATCATTGATGGTGTATTCACAACGGCTGTCACCTACAGGGTAGGTTTCGAACTCGCCGGCACTGTCAGTAATCACATTGCGAAGACCATTGCTCGATACACTGGGGCGCACGTCGTATTGCCCGTACCCAGAGTTTGCGCTGTCATTGCGAAATACAGTTGTATTAAACTCGTTATCTCCCACTCGGTCTCGAAAATCGCTATCGGCCCAGCGCGGGTCATCCTGTGAGTTAACACGATCACGCTGAAAGAAGTTAAAACTCGCACCGACGTTCGTGCGCTCCTGATTGAAATTAGTACCCCACTCCACTGTGAGGCGCTCGTCGTCGCGCCCGATGCTCTCATAGCTATCCGCACGGAGGCTAATATTGAGCCCATCAAAGTCATTCTTCATGACATAGTTAACAACGCCGGCAACCGCGTCTGCGCCATAAATCGCCGAGGCGCCTTCGCGAAGCACTTCGGTTCGGCGTAGGCCTGTAACGGGGATAGACTGAACATTCACTGTGTTAACCGGCACGAAGCTTCCGCCTACCGATTCGGTTTGGTAGGCAGCGGAGTTAACCACGCGACGTCCGTTCAAAAGTACCAGCGTGTTTCCCGTGCCCAAATTGCGAAGATTGAACGCACCGATATCACCGCGGGCAGAGTTAACGCCGCCCGAGATATTTTCTGATTCACTGAAAAAGTTCTGGCCCTGCTCAGCCATAAACTCGAGAAGTTCGTCGCCGGAATTGACACCCAAGGCTTCGATATCGAGCTCGTTCATCACTGAGACGGGCAGCGCATCGCTTATCTGTGCGCCGCGAATCTGAGACCCAACAACGACGATTTCGTCTATTTCCTGCTGAGCGAAAATCTGAGTGCTTACTGCACTTAACAACATCGCGCTCGCGACACTCGCCGCTATTGGACGTTTGGTGAAAATGGTCATATCTCTTCCCTTGTAGAATGAGTGCTTGCTTAGTTACTTGGATTAAAATTATTTATAAATCGAATTGAATTTTAGGACTTTTTTTTAATTTTTAAAATAATAAACATTAGTTTCATATAGTTATCCAAAGCATTATCCAATTTATTAAGATCAAATCAAAGCATTTTGCTCGCCTCACTCTAATCAACTGAGCGATGGACTCGCCCTCTAGGGAACGCCATAATGCCGAGTCCACAGGACACACACTGCGCTGCAATGCCCACCTGCTGCAGCTCTATTTAGTTAACGAGATCCACTCATCTATGGCTGCAGATAAGTTTCGCTTCACTACCGTTACCGCCGTCGTCGTCGCTAATATGGTTGGCACAGGCGTGTTTACCAGCCTCGGATTTCAGCTTCTCGACATTCAATCGGGCTTTGCCCTGTTAATGCTCTGGGCGGTAGGGGGATTGATCGCCGTCTGCGGCGCTATGACCTATGCCGAACTCGGTGCGGCACTGCCGAGGTCCGGGGGCGAGTACAACTTTTTGAGTCGCATTTACCATCCGGCCGCAGGATTCGTCTCTGGATGGATATCCTCGACAATAGGCTTCGCGGGGCCGACCGCGCTTGCAGCGATGACATTCGCCGCTTACATGCTCTCGATTTTTCCTGATTTCGCGGGCCCTTGGGGCGAACGCCTTATCGCCGCCAGCCTCGTTATCGCGCTGAGCGTTGTGCATGCTACTAATCGACGAAACAGCGGAGGCCTTCAGCTAGTTTTCACGTTACTCAAGGTTCTAATCATTTTTGCGTTTGTTATCGCTGCGATAGTGCTCGTCGACACTCCTCAGCCCGTTGAATTTTTCCCGCGAAGCGGTGATTTTGGCGTGCTCACCTCTGGGGAGTTTGCCGTGTCGCTAATCTATGTGAGCTATGCATTTGCGGGTTGGAATGCGGCCACGTATCTGAGCAGCGAAATGGAGAATCCACAGCGGACATTGCCGGGCATATTGTTAGCGGGCACCGTCATCGTAACGCTAATGTATGTCGCGCTAAATTTCGCATTCTTGTATGCGGCGCCTATGGACAGCATGACAGGAGAAGTCGAGGTGGGATATATCGCTGCAGAGGCAGCATTCGGCACTGCGGGCGGGCGCTTCACCGGCATTGTGCTTGCCATGCTATTGATCTCGACGGTCAGCGCCATGGTGATGGCAGGCCCGCGCGTAATTCAGATGATCGGAGAAGACTTTCCACTGCTGAGCGCTCTTGGCAAGACTAACGCGCACGGAGTCCCCTCGATCGCAATTTACGCGCAGGGAATAATCACCTTGGTCTTTATCTTTTCGTCGACATTCGAATCCGTATTGGTGTTTTCTGGCTTTACGCTCGCGATTAATAATTTCGCGACGGTTTCGAGTATTTTCGTCCTCCGCTGGCGCCAGCCCAACCTGCCGCGGCCCTACAAAACCTTTCTCTACCCCTTACCGCCGCTCATATTTTTAGGTCTCACAGGATGGACCCTTGGGTTCGTTATGCTTAATCGTCCAGTCGAAGCGCTCTTTGGCTTGGCAATAATCGCCTCTGGACTCTTCTTCTACTGGGTCTCACTCCGCGGCAGCCAGATCGAACATTAGCCTCGAACGCTGATATGGCGCTTAGAGGCATTCCCCGCATTCTGGCCTCTAAAGTAGGTCCATTTGCGGGCATTTGTTGCCAGTTTGTAACACAGGCAAGGCAGCACACTAGATAGACTGTACAATCGCCCCCTGTTTTTGAATTCTTCTAACGCCGCACCCTAGCCTGCAACGGGCTGGCGGCGGTTTCTATTTGTGATTACCGAACAATGAGACGCTTCATGCCTACCCTTTTACGCGCATTCACTCTCGCTGCCATTTTTGCTGGCTCACTCACCAGCACTGTGTCCGCTCAAGACGCCGGCGACGAGTCCTCAACTGTCATATATACAGCGGACTATTTCGATCAGTGGCAGCCCATCACCGCTCAAGACATGCTCGACAGGATTCCTGGACAAGGCGCCGCGGGCGGGCCTAGCAGCGGGCCGTCGAATATCCCCGGCAACCCCGAAACGGGTGGCCGCGGATTGGGGGGCGGTGGCGGTAATCAAGTGCTTATTAACGGCAAACGCATCGCGGGGAAAAACAATTCGACAAGCCAGCAGCTAGATCGGATCCCTGCGACGCAGGTTCGCGAGTTCCAAATCATCCGCGGCACCTCGGGCGACCTCGATGTGCGAGGCAGCGGCCAGATCGTGAACGTCATACTCACTGAGGCTATTGCGTCCAACAGCATCTCTTATGAGGCGAGCATCGATCGCTATCAAGATCAGAATTTCCGTCCTGGGGGAACCTTGTCTTTAAGCGGTCAACGCGGCGGGCTAGATTATCTTTTTGCTGCCCGTAGCCAACCTCGTTACAACGTGTCGATCGGCGATGAGTACAGCATACTCGGTGATTTTTCGATGAATGACCTCGTTCTCGAAACACGCACGCGCGACCAGATGCAGAATGAGATCAGCATGAATCTCGGATACGAGATATCGGAAAACAGCAGCCTCCGAGTAAATGCGCTCTACGCCGACCGAGACGACCCCACCGATGTCGAACGCTATACAACAAACCTGCGGGTGACGCCGAATACAGTACTCAGCGAAAGAGAAGAGATTCCAAGTCAGCGCGACAACTGGGAAATTGGTGGCGATTATGAATTAACGTTTAGGAACGGGCAGCGCTTCAAGCTTCTCGCTATTGCCAATCAAGACAATCGCGATTCAGCAAGAGAGAGATTCGAACTCCGTGACGATGGCTCAGAAGAAAAAAATCTCTATCTAGGCATCAATAATGTAACAGAGGAACAGATAGTTCGAGGGTCATATACGACGAGCCTTTTCGATGCACAGAGCATTGAGTTTGGTGTCGAGCGTGCGCAAACTACGCTTGATTCTGCACTAACCCTAGGGGGTCTTGTAGCGGGCGGCACACCGTCCGCAGCGGTCGGCGGCCTTGTTCCGCAAACCGTTAGTAATGCAAATTCGTCTGTCCAAGAAATACGTTACGAGCCCTTCGCCATTCATAACTGGACTCTCACGCCTACCCTTTCTCTTGAAACGACGCTTTTATATGAGTCATCGGAGATCACGCAATCCGGCGACAGTAGCAATCAACGGGATTTTAGTTTCGTTAAACCGAAAATCGATCTTCGCTATAACCCGAGCACAAATCTTCAATTGCGCGGCAGTATCGAGAAAATCGTGAACCAGCTGAGCTTTGCCGATTTCGTCGCGGTTAACGATGAAACTGATAATGATACGAACACACTAGAGGGCAACACCGACCTGCGCCAACAGTGGCAGTGGCGCTATGTGTTTAATGGGGAGTATCGCCTGCCCGATGACCTCGGCGTGCTTAATGCCGAAGTGTTTTACGCGCAGCATCAAGATGTGATCGACAGGCTAGACTCAAGTAGATCAGAAGACAGCCTACAATCGGTAAATGGCAACATTGGCGACGGCGTTGAAATGGGCGTGAACCTCAGCGCTAGTGTTAGAGCGACGCCCCTCGGCATGCCGAACTTGCTTATTACGACTTCGCTTAATGTACAAGACTCCGAGGTAACCGACCCCCATCTTGGTATCAAGCGCCGCTTCCAGAACTACCAGCGCGGCCGTTTCACTCTGTTCTTTAGACACGACATCCCCGACTTAAGAGTCAATTGGGGAATGCAGTATTTCGATCGCATAGACGGCGGCATGTTCCGCTACGACGTCGATGACATTGAGTTTAATGTCGGCGAGCCTCGCGTAAACCTTTTTGCAGAATATCGAAACCAGCGGGGCACTACGTATAGGTTCGATGCCGGAGCTTTAACTAATGGAGCGCAGTGTCGCCGTCGTACTCGTTTTGTCGGTCGCACGACGGCAAACATTCTCGAAGAAATCGAGTACCGATGCACGACCACGGGCATCGAACTAAGCCTGCGAGTCAACGGTACTTTTTAACCTAGGCTTTTCTAGGCTTCCCCTTACTGCGAAACAGCAGCACGCTAGAGATTACATCTCTAGCGTTTCTTCTCTCACCAACTTTGTCGCAATCTGTTCGTCAGTGAAAGGCATTTCTAACCATTGGCTCTGCGAGTAAATTTTGGTTTGGTCAGCGTAGAATGGCGAATCCGGCTCCGGTGACTGCGAATAGGTGAGTATCGCGCGCGCACTCGGAGTTCCGTCTTCGTTCCACGTAACCGACTGTATGTAGCTGTTGCCGGTTACGATTGGCGTGTAGCCGCCGTTGTCGCCATCGAAACGCGCGCTGATTACGCTAAACATCCCCGCGCGGCCATCGCCCCCCGGCACTCCAATTTTCTCACCATTACGAATCTCAAACTGTACATCACCCCACCGCGCATCGAGCGCAATACCTGCGTCGGTTATCCGATCCACCGCCACATGCAGTGCAGCAACAATAGCTTCCCGGGTTGCCGTTTCACTAACCGTTAACCCGCGAGGCGTGTGGACTGGATCGGCATTGTCGAATGGCACGGCGTAGTAAGCAGAAAGCTGATTAGTCTCCGTGAAAAATTCATTGAAAATATGCGCCCCGCGACTCTCTACTGTTTGTCGACGATCCCAGTTCGCGAGCACCGCACAGGCCTCGGCGAGAGTAGGATCATCAGCACAGACCTCGAGCACTTCATCGAGGAACAATTCGGCGCCGTAGTGACGATGAGTAAATAGTAAATTTTCGACAGTTGCCTGGTCGAATTTCTCGCCTGCGTTCAGCACCTCTTCGACAAATTTGAGTCCTGCGCGTGTTCGTAGCGTGCGCTGCGCATTCTCGTCGCCGATTATCGGCGAGTAACCTTCGAGACGCATAGCAGGATTGCTAAGCCAATACGAGTCGTTGCTGTTACCGGCATACGTCGTTGTAATCAGGCTAGGTTGCTGCGATGGTGGCATGAGCCCCGGGGCCGCGGCGCTTTCATCTATCTGCCAATCGCAGCTGGGGTCGGAGCCATTAAGTGTCGTTATACGTGCACCTGCAGATTGATCAACCGCGCAACGCGCAATCAAATCAACCGACACATTCGGTATAGCCGACATGTCAGCATAAAGAGCCCCACCCGCTTTGTCGGCCGCAATTGTGTTCACAAACGCTGCACCCTGGTGATCAGCGAGCGCCTGCTTGAGCTGTGTGACATCGGTCGCGCGCTGCATCGCAGCATACTGATCACCCGTGCGGTAATTTTCATAATTTACGTCGCGCATAACATAAACGTGTTGATCGTTCCATGGCGTATTAGGCCCTGCAACGACTGGGCCAAAATGCGTTAAATAGACTGTTCGGTTTTCTATTCCGGTTGCGGTCTCAACTGCAACTTCGATCGCTTCGATGGGGCGCTCTTGGTCGCCGACGAGGTAGGCCATCGGATTACCAGGCACAAGATCCAGTCTAAAGAAGGTAAAGCGCAGAGCCGTGGAGACGGTATGCGACCACGCAATCGTCTCGTTAAAACCAATCGCAAGTCGTGGTGTCGCAATCAGGCCAACTCCCATAAAATCGATTTCGCCTGGCAACGTGAGATGCGCCATATGAAACCGAGAAGGCCCTTGCCAAGGGTAGTGCGGGTTGCCTAGAAGAATGCCACGCCCAGTGTCGGTTAACTCACTTCCAAACGCGTATGCATTACTGCCGATTTTTTCGACATCGAGCGACAAATCGATCGGCTTTAGTGACGCGATCGCTTGGTTAGGCGTCGCTGTTGCGATTTGGTCTGTTACACGCCCAAGGCCATAGCGTATGCCTACTCCAATTGCGAGTCGCGCGAGGTCTCGTTCATCAATGGGCTTGACCCACTCTGCGCCAGCGCAGGATGCAGGGAGCTGATCGGCGTGGGTATCGATGTAGCGGTTATAGCCGCGTGCGTAGCCGCTATCCATCGCATTGCTGTCAGCGGAACTCGCTGCTAAATACTCGTCGATTTTAGCGTCGTTAAGCAACGCGCGATGAAATGCGTCGCTGTTTACGTTGCCATTTTCTGCGCCAAAATACTTTGAGAGTTCGCCGTTAACTGTGACCAGTTCTTTGGCCAAAACGCAGACACCATTTTGCGCCACAGAGTGCGCAAAACCGAAGCCTAGCCCCTCCCATGTTTGGGCCGTAATGTGGGGAATTCCATGCTCGGTCCAACGAACGTTTATGGTCTCTTTCGGAGATTCGCTTACGCCGTTGTCCGAAACACCTTCGTCTGGGGCGCAGGCCGCCATCAGAGCACTCAGACTAAAAGCAATTGCGATCTTCACCGGCGTCTGCCCTACCCGACTATTAATTACACATCGATCCTCACTAATTACCATTCTTGGCATTTTCCTCTCCCTCGATTTTATGCGCATTTTTTCGATTCGGATTATTGCGGCAACTCTAGCTAGCGAGCAGACGCTCGCGCGCTGCGGCATATTCACGCTTCAATCGCTCTACAAGCTCTCCTGCTGTACCAATAGACTTAATCGCGTTAATACCCTGCCCACAACCCCAAATGTCGCGCCATGCCTTAGCCTTAGAACTGCCGCCTGAGCCGAAGTTCATCTTCGACGGGTCACTCTCGGGAAGGTTATCAGGATCAAGGCCCGCCGCTTCGATAGATGGGCGCAGATAATTGCCGTGGACGCCGGTAAAAAGATTCGTGTAAACAATATCGCTCGCCGCGTAGTCTACTAACGACTGTTTATAGGCTTCGTCAGCGTTTGCCTCTTTGGTGGCGATAAACGCCGACCCGATATACGCCATATCGGCACCCATCGCTTGCGCTGCGAGTACGGCATCGCCCGTCGAGATTGCGCCTGAAAGCAGGACCGGACCGTCGAACCACTCGCGTACTTCCTGAATGAATGGCATCGGTGAAAGAGTGCCAGCGTGACCACCGGCGCCGGCTGCCACGCAGATAAGACCGTCGGCGCCCTTCTCGATCGCCTTTTTTGCAAACCGGTTGTTAATCACATCGTGAAGCACAATACCGCCATAGGAGTGAATTGCATCAAACACTTCAGGGCGAGCACCCAGCGAGGTAATGACAATCGGCACCTTATGCTTAACGCAGAGCTCGACATCTTGCATTAGACGATCATTCGAATTGTGAACTATCTGATTCACTGCAAAAGGTGCTGCAGGCTTATCTGGATTAGCCAAATTGTACGCGTCGAGCTCCGCGTTAATCTGCGTCAGCCATTCGTCCAACACTTCGACAGGACGCGCATTAAGCGAAGGAAATGACCCAACGACGCCGGCTTTACACTGCGCAATGACGAGCTCGGGGCCCGAGATGATAAAGAGGGGTGACGCGACAACAGGAATAGAGAGTCGGCCTTTTAGAATTTCTGGGATTGCCATGCTGGGTCCTTTTGGTTCGGGTGTGTAGCGACGATGGGTTCGAGTTATTTCTCGAATGCTAAACCGAGCATGTTGCTGCCCATAGGGGCAAACCGCTCGATGTGATGAGTGATTTCAGCACGCAGTGTGCCAAAACGCTTTGGGCTTGGAAAGGGGTACTATGCGAGCTGGTTTTGGGGTCACAACGCTCGCCAAGCGGTGACCTTAGGTTATACTGACAGACCACTTAATTTGCCATCACGGCAACTCGAACCTAGCAGGAAATCCTATGACCACCGCAGCGCAACAAGACCCCATTGTCATCGTCGGCCAAGCACGTACTCCAATGGGCGGCTTTTTGGGCGAATTAGCCTCAGTAAAGGCAACGGAACTGGGTTCTACTGCGATCCGCGCGGCGGTGGCGCGTGCGGGTCTCGAGGCGAGCGATATCGATGAAGTCATTATGGGCTGTGTGCTGCCGGCCGGCTTGGGTCAGGCGCCCGCCCGACAGGCCTCTTTGGGCGCAGGTATACCCAAGTCTACCGGCACAACTACGATTAATAAGGTTTGCGGCTCTGGCATGAAGGCGATAATGCTTGCCCACGACCTCCTGCTTGCAGACAGCGCCACTGTGGCAGTCGCGGGCGGAATGGAGAGCATGAGCAATGCGCCGCATCTGCTCCCCGGCGCGCGTTCGGGTTATCGATTCGGCCATGCAAAAGTTATCGACCACATGGCCTTCGATGGGCTCGAAGACGCCTACGAAGGCGCTGCAATGGGCGTTTACGCAGAGACCTGCGCGGATAAATATAGCTTTGACCGCGAAGCCCAAGATGCCTACGCTATTGACTCGCTGAAGAAGGCGCAAGCGGCCATCGAAAGCGGGGCTTTTATAAGCGAGATAACCCCTGTTGTGGTCGCACAGCGCGGTGGCACTGTAACAATCGACACCGACGAGCAGCCTATGAAAGCGCGCTTCGATAAAATTCCGCAGCTACGCCCTGCCTTCAGAAAGGACGGGACCGTGACCGCAGCGAATGCGAGCTCGATTTCCGATGGCGCGGCTGCCGTTGTGTTGATGCGCCAGTCTGAGGCGTCGAAGCGAGGACTTACTCCGCTTGCGCGCATCGTGGCACATACATCGCATGCGCAGGAGCCCAGTGAATTCACCATGGCGCCCATCGGAGCAATCGGCAGCCTAATGACCAAAACCGGCTGGGATAAAGACTCTGTTGACCTCTTCGAAATTAATGAAGCCTTTGCAGTCGTCCCAATGGCGGCTATCAAATCACTAGGGCTCGACGCGTCGAAGGTCAATGTCAACGGCGGTGCCTGTGCGCTCGGCCACCCCATTGGTTGCTCTGGTACGCGCATTGTCGTCACGCTACTTGCCGCACTCGCGAATCATGGCAAGAAACGCGGCATTGCCTCGCTGTGTATTGGCGGAGGTGAAGCGACTGCCTTGGCCGTCGAACTCATTTAACCCCCACTGACCTTCAAGAATAAAACCGATAAATAAAGAGAGGATTAGCTGTATGTTCTACTCAATTGTCAGAAAGCGTAAACACACTGGATTCATTCAAAGCGCCGCATTGAGCTTCGCGCTCGCCCTTGCGCTAGGCGGAAACCTTGGCCAAGCTCAGGAATCTTGGCCCGAGGTGGCCCCGGCCGAGCCGCCTGCCGAGTGGGGCGCGGTTTCAGCTAATTTCGAGGAGATCCCCTATCCCTATCCGGTTCAATTCCTCGAGATAAACCGCTTCCAGCAGGATCTTCGCTACGCCTACATGGACGTTGCGCCAAGCGGACGCGCTAACGGCCAAACTGTGTTTATACAACACGGGATGAACTTTTACTCCGAAGCCTACACTCCGACGATCAATGCGCTTGCCGAAGAGGGATTTAGGGTGATCGCAGTGGATCGCATTGGTTATGGCAAAAGCTCTAAGCCAATACTCCCCTACAGCTTTAATATGGTCGCAGCCAACATGAAGGCGCTGCTCGACGAACTCGGCATCGAGAAAACCGCGATCGTGGGGCATTCAATGGGTGGCATGGCCGTTTCTCGGTTTGCCATGATGTATCCCGAGACAACCACCCATGTGGTCATGATTAATCAGATAGGCCTCACAGACCAACGTCAGAGTCGTCCCTGGAGCGACCCTTTTGTCGGCGGCGGTGAAACCACCTATCAATCGATACTTCGAGGACACCAGCGCTATTTCCCACTTAAGTGGCCCCCCGCACACCTCGAATTTGTGCGTCGCCAGTATGGTCAAACCCTCGGCGGCGACTGGCCCCGCCTCGCGCAGGTGAGACGTCTGCAAGGGCAGATGCTTTACGACGATCCCGTTGTCTATGACTGGCAGCATATCGCGACAAAGGCGCTGGTCATCGGCGGGGAAGAGGATGGATTAGTCGATGATTTCCCAGCATTAGCCAATAATGTCGCTAATCAGCTCCAAAATAGCGCGATCATCCTCTATCCGGACGTTGGTCACGCACCGCAGATCGAAATACCAGACCTGTTTCATAAAGACCTGATTCGCTTCCTAACTTCGGACCCGAACGAGCCAGCAAGCAGCTGGAAATAGCACCCGATGATTCTCAGCGAAGAACAGCGCCTCATCCGCGAAACCGCGCGCAGCTATGCAAGCGAACACATTGCGCCCTTCGCGGCGCAATGGGACCGGGACGCAACCTTCCCGGCGGAGGCGCTAAGCGGCCTCGCTAAGCTCGGTTTCTTCGGCATGCTAGTGCCCGAGCAGCACGGCGGCTGCGACATCGGCTACGTTGCAGCAGCACTCGTGCTAGAGGAAATAGGCGTTGCCGACGCCTCGTGCTCGACAATCGTAAGTGTGACTAATTCGGTTGGCTGCATGCCTTTACTCCATTACGGCACGTCTCAGCAGCAACGAGATTTTCTTGCGCCGCTTGCGCGTGGAGACAAGCTCGCTGCATTCTGTCTCACCGAGCCACAGGCGGGCAGCGATGCTTCGGGGCTTAAGACCCGTGCTGAGACGCGAGGCGGTGACTACGTTTTGAATGGCACCAAGCAGTTCATTACCTCGGGCAAAAACGCAGATATCGCGATTGTTTTTGCGGTTACCGATCCTGCAGCCGGCAAACGCGGGATTAGCGCGTTCGTCGTACCAACGGATACTCCTGGCTACCGCGTCGCTAGCGTCGAGACGAAAATGGGTCAGCGCGCGTCGGATACCTGTCAGATAGCTTTTGAAGACTGCGTTATTCCAGCGGAGAACCGTTTAGGCGAAGAGGGCCAAGGGTATAAAATTGCCCTTGGCAATCTCGAAGGCGGTCGAATCGGCATCGCCGCACAGTGTGTCGGTATCGCGCGCGCGGCGCTCGAAGCTGCAACACGTTATAGCCGCGAGCGCCAGGCGTTTGACAAACCGCTTTCTGAACATCAGGCAGTGGCCTTCAAACTTGCCGACATGGCTACTCAAATAGAGGCCGCGAGGCAGCTCACGCTCCACGCAGCCGCGCTCAAAGATGCAGGCGAGCCCTGCCTCAGCGAGGCATCGATGGCCAAACTCTTTGCATCCGAAATAGCGGAACGCGTTTGTTCCGATGCGATTCAAATACACGGAGGCTATGGCTATTTGCAGGATTTCCCAGTAGAGCGCTACTACCGCGACGTCCGAGCCTGTCAGATTTACGAAGGCACGAGCGAGGTGCAGAAAATGGTGATTAGTCGCGCACTCTGATATCTGTGTAGACGAGACGCAGGCATAGAACTTCGCGTTAAGGCGACTACTGGCTTCGCAAGAATTCCAGTCGAGTCAAACCGTGCTCAGAAGAGAAATAGATGGGCTCCGCGATTATGTTTTTCGGGTATCAACCGTGCGTCGATATCGATTGCCGCCTGACGAAGATAGTTTAGCGACTCTCGGCGGATCCGCCCCGGGCCCTCCCACGCATCGTCATCGCGAGACCGCCCAATGCCATGAATTACCCGCAGTCCCTTAAAGCGCTGCGCGCGGGCGAAGCCGATGGCAGCCTCGAGCTTGTCTAGCGCCTCTGTCCATGTCTCACCCGAATGGGCGACATCTACCTCCAGCAAATCCTCTCGCAGCCCAACCGGCAAAAGCTCATCGCATTTGGGGCAGGACAGCGCGTCGAGCGCAAGGTCTATTCCGCAATCGATGTTAGGGCAGGTAACGCGGCTATGCCCCGATTGAAATGACTTCACAAATAGCTCAACTCTCGGTTTTAATGGACTGATAAACGCAGTAGATTACTGCGATAAATAAGTTTACCCCAAAGCCCATGCTTTTCTCTTCAGTAGATTAACAAGAAAGGGACTCCAGCTATGAAGAACCGACACAGTGACGCTAATCCTAACACCCATCACGCGGTCAACGTCTGGATTAGAAGACTCACCTGCACTTTGAGCTTAGTCGCCTCCCTTGCGTGTACAGCTCAGGTTGAAGTTACTCAGCTCTTTTATCATGAGGTGCTTAGACAGTACGAGCAGGGGGCCATCGCCTATGAGAAAGGCGACTACGAATCCGCCTACGCCGACCTTAGCCTCGCAGCACAACGTGGCGTAAAAGATGCGCAATACCTACTCGGCTTTATGTATTTGCAGGGTGAGTATGCTCCACGTTCAATTCCCATAGGAATGGCCTGGCTCGGCACAGCTCTCGAGGTTGAAAACAAAGAGTGGCTAGCGCTTTATAAAAAACTATACGGCACATTAAACTCTGCGCAGCAGGCTTTTATCGATAATAAGGTGGACACCTACATTCAGCTCTACGGTATGGACACGCAGCGTATCGTTTGTGAAAGCAAGCCAAGAGTCGGAAGTCGACGGAAAGTTAGACAGTGCATAAAAACAGAAGACGTGAACACGCCTCTGTATTCCCTCGAGATGATGCCTGAGGGATTCGTCCCACCCTTCTCTTGTGTAGGCGACTTCCCTTGTCTCGCGGGCGAGACTCGCGTCTACTCCGATCACGATGAACTGAACCCGGATAATTTCTAACCGCTTATCAACGCCTCTTTCTAGGAGGCGCTCAAAAGTCCCGAAGACTCATCGGTGACTCATTACGCGACTTTTGTTTCGTGAGTTTCGTGAGTCTCATTAGTTTCGGGCGCTTTGTTAGCCGAATCTTTGCAATCAGCTTGCCCGAATTGAAGCACGCCGTCTGAAAAAAGGTTGCTCTTAAGGATTTTTCGATCAAGCAAATAGTCCTGAGTGTTATGCCATGGGGCATGCTCACCCTGTTTCGGAAACTCATGAATCCCGCGCTGCATATATCCAGGATTAAAGCCCGAAATAGTTGGCTGTGGCACCATCGAAGCATCCTCGGGACGCAACTTTGGCACGCAATGACTTGCGTTCTTTCTGTCCATCTCTTGCAACAAGTCACAGACGAATATCGAGTTGAGGTCAGCGCGCAGTGTCCATGAAGCATTGATGTAGCCAAATGTCTGAATGAGATTAGGCACGCCCGAAAACATCATGCCCTGATAGTAGTATTTTTTGCTAAGATCGAGTTTCACCTCATCGATAAAAAATTCTACGCCCCCCATAAACTGCATGTTAAGACCTGTTGCACTCACCACAATATCTGCTTCGACCAATCTACCCGATGACATTAAAACGCCATTCTCGACAAATTTATCAACCGTATCGGTTACCACCTCTGCTAAACCGCTTTTCACAGCTGATAGGAAATCATCGTCGGGAATAAGGCAGAGACGCTCCTCCCACGGGTTATAGCGCGGCGTAAAATGCGTATCGATGTCGTAGTCGTCGCCTAGCGATTTCCGCACACTATCTAATAGAAGCTTTTTAGTCTTTTCCGGATTTTTACGCGCCCCTTTGTAAGTCGCGTTCTGAAAATAAATATTTTTCCAGCGAGTGAGCGCATAAGCCCACTTGCTAGGCAATACAGTGCCGAGGAAGTTCGCGACTGCGTCTTTTGCTGGGCGCGAAAACATATAGGTTGGCGAACGTTGAATCATTGTCACCTGCGCGGCTTTATCGACCATGTTTGGGACAATTGTCACTGCCGTTGCGCCGCTGCCAATTACTGCAACTTTCTTGCCTGAGTAGTCGAGATCCTCTGGCCATTTTTGCGGATGGATCAGCTGGCCCTTAAAATTACTTAACCCTGGATAGTCCGGCGTATAACCTTCGGCGTAGTTGTAGTAACCGCTGCACATGAAAAGTACGCGCGTCTCAATTTCGACCGTCTCACCGGCAACATTCGTTGCAGTGACAAGCCAGACATCGCGCATGCTATCCCAGTTAGCTGAAACGACTTTATGACCGAAGCGAATTTTATCTTTGACTCCATACTCGGAAACCGCCTCTTTCAGATACTCGCGAATTGATTCACCGTCCGAAATAGATTTAGGGTTTGTCCACGGTTTGAAACTAAAACCGAAAGTATGCATGTCACTGTCGGATCGAATACCTGGATAGCGGAATAAGTCCCAAGTTCCGCCCACATTGTCGCGCCCTTCGAGTACCGCATAGCGCTTATTAGCGCAGCGCTTCTCAAGATGACAGGCGGCACTAATGCCGGATATGCCGGCTCCTACAATTAAGACATCTAACATGGCGTTGCTCTCATATACCCGTTTCCACCAAGACTAACCAAGATGAGGGGTTTAGGCAAAGATTCTCGATGAAACAGCGCTGGGATAGTACAATTTGAGCTGCGTTGTGCGGCATCTGCTAGCCATAGAGTTAGTACGCCGGTAACATTCACTCTATCGTTTGCATACGTTATGTCAGGATTTTTTTGTAGCATTGCGTCATCTGTCCGAAAGATAAATACAAGGGGAAGCTCGCGTGGGTTTGTCATTACAAGATCAACTTAAGAAGTCTGGCCTCGTTGATGAGAAAAAAGCGAAACAGCTTGAGCGCGCCAAGCGCAAAGAGAGCAAGCAACCTCAGCAGAAAAAAACTGTTAAGAAAAACGCCGAGCAGGAAACAGTATTAGCGCGCAAAAAACAGCGCCAAGAGCAGATCGAACGCGATCGAAAGCTCAACGAAGAACGGAACCGCGACGGAGAGTGGCGCGCGAAAATGGCGCAAATCAGACAGCTAATCGAAGCGAATGCAATAAAGGTTGTAGGCGAGCTAAAATTCAACTTCAAGCATGAAAACAAAGTCAAACAAATTTGGGTAGACGCGCGCACTCGCGAACAGCTCAGCGGCGGCACGCTAGCCGTTGTCGAATCAAAAGTCGACGGAAAATATGTCGTCGTGCCTGTGGATGTGGCACACAAGATTCAAGAACGTAGCGCTGAGCATTTTGTGACGATCGCGAATCCAAAGCAGCTCACTAAGCTCGAACTCGAAGAGCAGGCCTATGCTGACTTTGCGATTCCCGATGACCTCGACTGGTAATATGCGCGCATGGAATAAAATTAACTTCCCTGGCGCGTTTTTTTACTCAACGCGCCAAGCGTTGGACGCGTCGCTCTCTGATTGCCTCCTTTCGAAACGCCTTGAGGCTTCCGGTCTGACACCACGCCGGCGTCGGCATCGATCTGAGCCGGCGTCCTCTTTCGACGCCAGTCCTTCTTGGCGGGAGGTGCAGGCGCAATTTTACTGGCTTTCGCTTTGACCGGCTTTGAGGCTGGATCGTAATCCTCAGCTAATTTGAGGATCAGGGACTCTTCACCCATGCGCACCGTGTCGCCGTTAACCAATTTCTTGCGCTTCAGCTTTTCTATTTTATCGTTTACGAACACAAGACCTGCGTCAATCGCCGCTTTCGCTTCACCACCACTCGCCACCAAGCCTTCGAATTTAAGCACTTTGTATAGCTCAACTGGCTCACGCAGCAACTCGACTGACCGCGGTTTCAATCTGCTTTCGCCCGTTTTGTCACCATTCATTGCTGCATCCCTTCTATCCGATTTTAGGCGCGCGTAGTTAGCGATTCGCGTTACCGCCGATCTGTTCAGTATAGCAGTCAATTAAGTGAGAAGATCTGCCTTTAATTCGCGGCCTTGACACAAGTAAAGATTTTAGGAAAGGTGATGCTAAGAGCCTCTGAATAGACATCTGAATAAGCACTTCTGAATGAGCACTTTTGAATAAACGCCTCTAAAAATGACGCATAGACAAACTGATTCTAGGGAGAGCGGAGATGGAAATACTGCATTGGGTGCATGAGAATGTGATACGTCTTCACGTGGCTTTCGGCAGCTGCGGCCTGCTACTCTTCTGGATTCCCGTGGTAACACGTAAAGGAAATCTTAATCACAAAAAATTTGGCCGCTATTTCGCGGTTGTAATGTATGCAGTTGGTTTTTCTGGTATCACTGTCACTACATTAGATTTGCTTTTCCCACTTGCGATGCATGCTCCAGGCATAGCTTTAGAGCCTGCCCGCGCCGTCGCTGTCAGTCGTGAGGTTCGAGATTTCGCCCTATTTCTATTTTCGATATCCCTGCTTGTCTTACTATCAACACGTCATGGCTGGCTCACAGTGCAGGGCAAAGAGGACCGAAGCGCGCTGCGCGAACCGATCCAACTCGGCCTCTGCGCTGCACTTATCGTTGCGGGACTCGGACTCTCTGTAAACGGACTCGCAACAGGCTCGATATTATTCATTCTTTTTGGTGTGTTCGAAATCTATACTTCGGCAAGCTGCCTGTATTTCGCCTTGAAGCCTGTAACACGTACGAAGGAATGGTGGACGGAACATCTTAATGGCTTAATCGCCTCAGGCATTGCTGCCTATACCGCGTTCTTTGTCTTCGGCGGCCTGAACTTTCTAAGCGAGGTGTTCGGCGATACAGTTAGGGGCTATAGCATCGTACTCTGGGTAGCGCCAGGCGTTATCGGCGGTATCGCGATAGGGTATCAGACGCGAAAATACCGAACCCTATTTGAGCGATCTACTGACTAAGAACCGCTTTGGACTGCTGATTAATCCTCTAGATTCCACGTATAGCCGACGAACTCCTCAACGCTGTCTGGCCCCAATTTTTCGTATAGCCTCTGGGCGCTGGTGTTGATTTTTTCAGTCCCGAGCCAAAGTTCATTGCTGTTAGTTTCTTCGGCGAGTTGTTTAATTTCGGTCATCAATGCCGTTGCAACCCCACGCCTGCGAAAGTTAACCGCCGTATCGAGCTCATCCACATAGAGCGTACTGTGTTTTCCATAGGCGCGAGGCAATAGCTGCGCCGAGGCCATGCCAGCGAGGTCTGATCCGATGAAACAGGCAAAGAAGAAATTCCCCTCCCCTCGCAAATACCACTCAAGAGAATCAGCGGTATACCCCCCGTCGAGCAACGCATTGCCTTCGTCCCATTGCGCAGCATTTATCTTGCCTGCAAGCTTCTCAAGATTTGCCTTAAGCGTAATGCGCTTTATAAACAGTTCGTTGTCCATTTTTTCCTCCGACGTGTCGTTTAGAGGATAACAGATTCTGATTAAAGCGAGTCTCGCCAATCGAGTAATAACTCAGATCTACTGCTCCTTTGTATCCGGCAACAGGAATTCACGAACCATGGTATTGCCGTCGCCGCGCATACAGTGATTAGACGCCATAGATGCTGAGTAGGCGCCGGCATTTATTAGCACCAAATATTCTTGCTCGCTCAGTTCAGGCAACCAGGCATCGCGATACCACACATCTAGCGCTTCGTTGATATTACCCACCACTGTCACCTGCCTAAGCTCGCCCCTACAAATCGGCGCCAGTGGCTGAAAAGGAAGATTGTAGTAAGCAGGCTCCGGCGCAATGTTGAATCCCGCGTCAACACCAACAAACCGTGACGTCTGTTTAGTCTCTTCAAATGTTTTTCCTAGGATCAAAATACCGGCATCTTTAAGCAAGTATTCACCAGGCTCGAGTTCCACTTTGTATTGGCGATGTCCAAAGTGCTTGTTCAGCACACGGCTCCATTCAGCGAGATCGAGAACACCGTCACTCGCAACGTGAGGCACGCCTAAGCCTCCACCAACGTTGACCGTGGTGACGTCCGGGCACCGCTCAACGAATTTTTCCAAGCACGCGCCCAACACGCGATCCCACTGTGGCAATTCGGCAGTCAGATAGCCGCAGCCAGTGTGGAAGTGAATTTTCGTAATCTTGAGGCTGTAATGGGCCGCTAGGCTCAGGGCCTCCTGCAATTGCTCTTCGTAGATTCCAAATTTCGTGGCTGCGACACCGGCATACTGAAGTTTGTCGTTGTCGGCGCGGCTAACGCCCATACCCGGATTAACGCGGATGCCGATCGACGAGCCCGGTTTAATTTCACCCCAAGTTTTAATCGCATGTAGCGAATCACAGTCGACAAAAAGTCCATCGAAACACGCAAGCGCATCGACGTCTCGTCGCGAAAGACTGCCTGCGGTAAACGAAATCTGATCTGGTCTGAAACCGCAGCTGACGGCGTGCTCGACCTCGCGCGGAGAACACGCGTCGATCCCACAGAGACCCGTATGCTGAAGACTCGTGAGCAATGGCGCAAATCGATTCGCCTTCATCGCATAGAGCAGCGTGTAGCCAGCAGGTAGCTTCGCATCGCGAAGTGCGGCGTGAACGCGCTCGAGATTTTCATGGACGCGCGCGAAAGAATAGACAAAGGCAGGAGAACCGAAACGTTTCGCGAGCGTTGACACTGCTAAGCCAGCAAAAAATAGCTCTTCACCGCGATAGGCAAGGTCGTCTCGTTGCCACCAGCGCTGTGATTCTTCGGCATTCATCATCTTCGGTATTCCTTTCGGAGAGTATTAAAAATTTCTACAGACGCAAAAAACAGCGCTCGAGACTGACTCGGCGCTGCAGTGTCTGTACTTTTTGCTGTTTCGTTTTTTTTGCGCTAAGCAGCGTCGGGTCCGCACGCCATAGCTTCCTGGATGAAACCAGGGTGAATTTCTTGGTTGCCGGTTATCCAACCGCGGCAGTTTTCACTTCCACAGGCGCAGGCAAACTGCCTAAACAAAACTTGCTCGGTTTCCGCATAGTCCATCGTTAAATAGCTGTTGGCAGCAATATCTTTCACCGCTGTGATCAGCATATTTCGCATATCTAACGAAATATTTGGCGAACAAGAATGTAAGAAATAGCCCGAAAAATAGGTATCGTGCAGATGCGTAATGTCATCGATCTGCAGGGTGTGTTGACGAATATCAGAGACTCTCTCACCCGCCATAGCGGCAACAATTTCTCCGCACTTAAACGACCTTAGGGAGATTACGCCGAAACCATTTGTGTCGTCCTTTCGGATCACACGGAAGTCTGTATCTTTTGGGTAAAGGGGGTTGTCCCCAAAGCTAGCAGGATAGAGCATCGTTAATTTTCTCCAAATAACGACCGGTCGCGGACAATCGAAGCCTGTTTCTCTAATAAGGCGACTACTGCCGAGAACCCAAATCATGTGGTTATTCCACATTGCCAAAACAAGTGCCTGATACTGCATAGACACTTATCCCAAGAACAGCGCGCTGAGTTCGGTGCGTGCTAGCACGACCACGTGTTTCAACGCGCGCTTTATACTGCCTATGTGGCATCTTCTACAAGAATTTTTTAGTTGATTCAGAAAGTATTTTTGAGGACAAAAATCAGGAAGGTTTGTGGTCTAAGAGTCCTACAGGACGGCCAACGTTCTAACTTGTTGGCTAGGGGTGCGACAGGGTTAAAGAAGTAATTCGAGTTCGAATAACTAACGGCCAGACCTATCGTCTTAAGGCTGAGCCATCTTGCAGCTGCTCTAAATGAAGCTCACAGTCGCCGGCTGGCGTCGAGACGAACAAACTGCTTTCGCTGACGGTTATCGAGAACTCCATCGTCCGTTCAACCGTCTTTGCGAGAGCTTGCACACCTACCCAATCGAAGCGAAAAACGCTGATGGGTAACTTAGCAATTTCGGGAGACGATAGTTCCCACCAGGTCGGGGACTTGGAATTAAAACTATAAAGGCGAACATCTGGCGCAAGACGAGACACCTTTTTTATACGCTCTATCGTTGGTTCTCCTACGTCGATCCAAAGGGCAAGAGAACCGTCGAGTGAGTGCGCCCAGAGATCGGCCTCCTCAGTATCACTCAGCCCTTTACACAGCTCGAGTCCTTCACAGGCGTTGAGGCAGTAAGCAAGCACGCGCACCATCATGCGCTCGAGCGTCTCCGATGGATGACACGCCACCGTGAGGCTAAGGTTCTCGTAGACCTCTCGATCAAGATCCGTTAGCGCTAGCTTCATTTTATAGATCGTTGGTTTAAGTGCCATAAATGTTACTTTTTCATCGCACCTTTCAACAAATCGCCTAGAGTGCCGGTCTTCACTGGCGCACTCGAACGCTGCTGTGACTGCTGTCGATTGCTAGTACGAACGCCATCGCTACGCCCTCGGTTTGCGGACTCGGCCTGGCGTGTCGCTGGATCGTCATCCAGGCGCATCGACAAACCAATCCTTTGCCGATTTACGTCAACCTCCATCACTTTGACCTTTACTACGTCGCCGGTCTTAACAACCGTATGAGGATCTTTGACAAAGCTATGGGACAGCGCCGAGATATGCACAAGTCCATCTTGGTGAACACCGATATCAACAAAAGCGCCAAAATTAGTCACATTAGTGACGACACCTTCAAGTGTCATACCCACTTCGAGATCAGACACTTTTTCGACGCCGTCTTTGAAGTCTGCGGTTTTAAATTCTGGCCGCGGGTCTCGACCGGGCTTTTCAAGCTCGGCAAGAATGTCGGTTACTGTCGGCAATCCGAAACGCTCATCGACAAACACTTTCGGATCCAGCGACTTCAAATAGCTCACGTTACCAATCAAATCATTGACCGATTTTTGCCCTGCCGCACCTATTTTTTCGACAACCGAATACGATTCCGGATGCACAGCCGACGCGTCCAGTGGATTCTTACCATCGACAATTCGCAGAAATCCTGCTGCCTGCTCGAAGCTTTTCTCACCGAACCTTGGTACTGCCTTTAGATCGGCGCGCGTTTTAAACGCGCCGTTGCTATTTCTGTACGCGACAATGTTAGTTGCGATAGAGGTGCTAAGCCCCGATACACGCCGTAGCAGTGGTGCAGACGCCATATTCACATCCACCCCCACAGCGTTCACACAATCTTCGACGACGGCGTCTAATGAATGTCCCAGCTTTATTTGACTGACGTCATGCTGATACTGACCCACGCCAATCGACTTGGGCTCAATTTTTACTAATTCTGCAAGCGGATCTTGCAGGCGTCGTGCAATCGAAATTGCCCCGCGAACGGTGACATCTAAGTCTGGAAATTCTTCGCGGGCTATATCACTTGCAGAATACACCGATGCACCGGCCTCGCTTACCATTGCTTTCTGCGCGCGCAGCTCCGGATGCCTCTTGAGAAGTTCACTTGCGAGCTTGTCTGTTTCACGCGACGCGGTTCCGTTACCTATCGCGATCAACTCTACGTTATGCTTCTCACATAACGCAGCGAGTGTTGCGATCGATTGATCCCATTGGTTCTTTGGCGCGTGCGGGTATATCGCCGTGTCCTCTAGATACTTTCCTGTCGCATCGACGAGCGACACTTTAACGCCGGTACGCAGGCCGGGATCGAGTCCCATAGTCACTTTGCTGCCTGCAGGTGAGGCGAGCAGAATGGCTTTCATGTTCTCGGCAAATACTCGAATGGCTTCTTCCTCAGCGCTGTCGCGGAGCTGACCCAATAGGTCTAACTCTAAGCGCGTGAGAAGTTTAATTTTCCATGTCCATTTGACCACTTCTGCAAGCCAGCGATCCGCCGCCCTGCCCTTTTCGGCAATACCGAACGTGTTTGCAATCATCAGCTCTGCACGTTCGGGTACAATATCAGTACGCGTCTTGTCGGCATTGGCTACTGCCGCGGGGGTGGCGATAACCACCTGCAGATAGGTTTCCTTGCGGCCGCGGAAGATGGCGAGTGCGCGATGCGAGGGCACGCGTTTTAGCGGCTCGTCGTAGTCGAAATAATCGCGGAATTTCGCCGCATCGCTTTCTTTACCTTCGACCACACGCGACTGCAACACGCCCTCCTCCCAGAGATAGTTGCGGAGACTTCCGCTAAGCTCCGGGTGCTCGGCGAAACGTTCCATCAGGATTTGTTTCGCGCCGTCCAGCACTTCTTTTGGGGTTGCAAATCCTGCTTCGGTATCGACAAACGCCGCCGCTTCTTGGTCGGGATCAAGTGTCGGATCCTCTAAGAGTTTATCCGCGAGAGGCTCGATGCCCGCCTCGATAGCAATCATTGCCTTGGTACGGCGCTTCTTTTTGTAAGGGAGATAGAGATCTTCGAGAATCGATTTTGTTTCAGCGGCAGTGATTTTTTGCTCGAGCTCAGGTGTGAGTTTGCCCTGCTCGATAATACTCGCAACGATCGCCTGCTTACGCTCTTGAAGTTCGCGTAAATAGCGTAGGCGTACTTCGAGATCTCGCAACTGCAGGTCATCGAGACCACCCGTTGCTTCTTTGCGATAGCGCGAGATAAAGGGGACCGTCGACCCCTCATCGAGGAGAGCTATCGTTGCAGCAACCTGCTGCACCATCACGCCGAGTTCCTCGGCAATTTTATTATTGATATCCATTGAAGCGGGGATTCCTACTGCTTACGCTGTTTAATTGCTCACGCCGACTAATTGCTTGCGCCGTTGCTTTGTTCTAGTCCACCAAAGGCAGCAAAATAGTCTTTGAAGAAGTCTGTGAGCTGGAGCGTCATCACCGCAAATTCCTGATCGAATTTTTCGGCAGCCGTTTCGGCGTCACCCTGATCACGCTCCTCGTTCATGCCGACGAACTTTACGCGCTTTATCGAAAGGTCTTCGGACAAGACGCAGCTAACCACGCTATTCCATGTCACACCGAGACTTTTAACCTGCTTGCCCGCGCTTAGATGTGCCTGTATCTCTTCACTGAATAAATCCTGACCCTTGCAGCGTACAACGTTGCCGCCGTCGATGGGATTGAACAACTCGCATTCTTCATCGATCACAAAATTGTTGCTGCCGTGCTGTTCGCGAAGCCAGCGAGTCATCACATCTGCTGGCGCGCGATTGGTCGAAGGTATCTCGACCGGAAGCGACCCAAGCGTATCTCGCAGGAGGGTAATGAGCTCTTCAGCTTTCGGCGCGCTGCTCGAGTTCACGATCAGCATGTTGTCGGCGAGCGACAAATAGGCAAAAGTTTGCTGATTACGAGTGAATGCGCGGGGCAAGAGAGTCACGAAGACATCGTCGCGAATCTGACGCTTTTCCTTTCGGTAGATCTTGCGTGCTTGACGCTCCTCGAGCTCGGCAACCTTCTCCTCGGTGGCCTCGTTTACAACGGATGCAGGCAGCAAACGTTCTTGCTTTTGCGAGCAGAGCATCAGGTAAGGTCCTTGCACGTGGCTTAACATTTCGCCTTCATGCCCTAGCGGGCTTACCCAGCCCAATCGTGCCTTTTCCATGGATCCGCAGGGCTCGAATAGTTTGTCGGCGAGCGCCGTTTCGATTTCTTCGAACGATTGAGCGAGAGGTTTGGCAAAGGTATAAAAGCGAAGATTCTTAAACCACATAAGAGAAATCCATTTGATCGGCGGGGCCGAGATTATGCAATAGGCGGAGGGGTTAATCCACAAAGCAACACCCAAACTTTGCTCATGGACACGTTGTTGGTTTGCTTCTATCCTGAAACCGAACACGGGTGCTGTCTTTCAATTTCACATCTTCGACTCGCTTCAGTGCGTAAGCGAGAAAGCGTGAGCCACCATAAGCGAATTAGGACTAAGATTAATGCCTTTTCATAACACATCAATCGTCGAGACATCTCCGCTTCGTCGTTTTTCCCTCGCGTTACTTACACTTGTTAGCTGCTTCGGCTTGGAGGCCTGCGGGCCCAACGACTCATCAGCAACGGTTGCGTCAGCGTTACCTGCGACGACGCTAGCGACAAGCGAATCACAGCGGCTTACCGCATGGCTTGATGCCGAATACGCTCGAGAGCTTGATTTCTCGCCGCTAGCGAAGACTCGCCTAGGCGACAAGAGTGCCCACGGAGAGCTAGACGATGTCTCCGAAGCCGCGAGCGATGCGCAGCTTGCGTGGCGTAGAGATTCGGTTGCGCGACTTCGACGCGAATTCGACTACGCCCAGCTCAGCGACGAGGCGAAACGCTCTTTTGATCTCTGGGTGTATCAGCTCACTCAAGCCGAGCAGTCAGTTCCGTTTCGGCGCCATGGCTTTATCTTTGGCCGCAATGGCCCCCAAGCCTCACTGCCTAACAGCCTGATCAACTATCACGTTGTAGACACGGAGCAGGATGCACTCGACTATATTTCCCGACTAGAGCAGAGCGGTCGCTACCTGCTGCAATACCTCACACGCGCACAGCTCGCCGCGGAGGATGGCATACGCCCGCCGTATTTCGATTATCAGCAGGCGTTGAGCGAGATCAAACGGATAACCACCGGAGAGCCTTTTAACGACATCGGCAGTTCGGCACTCTGGGACGACATCACCGATAAGTTCAGTGCGCTGGTTGCTGCGGGCACACTCAACCAAGCGCGCGCCGACGCTCTCCTTGAACGAGCACGCACCGCGATTTTGGACAATATGCAGCCCGCTTATGCAGAGATTAGCGCATGGCTCACCACTGACCTTGCCAATGTTTCAGACATTGCCCAAGGTTCTTGGTCATTGCCCGATGGCGAGGCGTATTATCAGCAGCGCCTCGAGCGCATGACAACCCTGCCCCTTACTGCGGACGAAATTTTTGACACCGGTATCAGCGAAGTCGCTCGCATCCAATCAGAGATGGAAGCAATTAAAGCGCGCGTTGGTTTTGAAGGGTCGCTACAGGACTTCTTTACCTTCATCCGTAACGACGACCGTTTCTATCACCCTAATACAGACGAAGGCCGAGCCGCTTACATCGCCGACGCCGACGCAATCCTCGCCGCCACCTACGAAAAGCTTCCCGAGTTCTTCGGCATTCTACCCAAGGCGGGTTTGCAGGTTCGGCGCGTTGAACCCTTCCGCGAACAGGACGGCGGCGCTGCACACTATGCACGCGGAACTAAGGACGGCTCGCGCCCGGGTACGTTTTATGTCCATTTGTCGGATATGCGCGCCGCGTCTAAACATCGCCTTGAAAATCTGGCCTATCACGAAGGCGTCCCAGGGCATCACATGCAGATTTCGATCCAGCAGGAGCTCGAAGGGCTTCCCGCCTTCCGAGCCAACAAAGGATATACCTCGTTTAGCGAGGGCTGGGGACTTTACGCCGAAGGACTTGGTAAGGAGATGGGGGGGTATGAAGACCCCTATGCAGATTTTGGCCGACTGTCAGGCGAGATTTGGCGCGCGGTGCGTTTAGTCGTAGACACGGGGATACACGCGAAGCGCTGGACTCAGGATGAGGCGGTTCAGTACGCACTCACGAATTCGCCGCGACCTGAGCCCTCGGTGCGGTCAGAGATACGCCGCTATTTTAATAATCCTGGGCAGGCTACCGCCTATAAGATTGGCATGCTGCGCATACAAGCTATCCGCGCCAAGGCCGAAGCGGCCTTGGGGGATAACTTCGATATCCGCGAATTCCACGATCAAATCTTAGGTTCTGGCCAGCTACCCATGGGCATGCTCGAAGCCAAAATCGATGCATGGATCGAGGCTACGCGCTAACTTGCAATCCACCGTACTGAAGCGCCTCGGCAGGCTCAACGAAGCTGAGTCCCTGCGCCTCGGCGACGGCCTGCACCGTGAGCACGCCGCGGTAAACGTTGAGGCCATTGAGCAGATGTGCGTCACTGCGCAGAGCCTCCTCTGCGCCTTTGTTCGCAAGACTCATCACAAAGGGCAGCGTGGCATTGGTTAGCGCGAACGTCGACGTGCGCGCTACGCCACCCGGCATATTCGCCACACAATAATGAATGATGCCATCGACTACGTAAATCGGGTCCTGATGCGTTGTGGCGCGGCTCGTTTCGAAACAACCGCCTTGATCGATTGCTACATCCACGAGCACCGAGCCGGGCTTCATAACTCCGAGCATATCGCGTGTCACTAGTTTAGGCGCAGAAGCACCCGGGATTAGCACCGCGCCAATGACCGCATCGGCCGTTCTAAGCTGGCTCTCGATCGCCTCGGTAGTCGAGTAGAGCGATTTAATCCGCCCGTTGAACAGTTCATCTATCTGGCGCAGCCGCGGCAGCGACCGATCTAGTATCGTGACATCAGCGCCGAGGCCGAGCGCCATGCGGGCAGCATTCAGACCAACCACGCCACCACCGAGTACAACAACCTTTCCCGCCTCGACACCCGGTACGCCTCCAAGCAGGACGCCGCTACCTCCCTTCGATTTTTCGAGACACAGGGCCGCTTCCTGTATAGACATCCTACCCGCGACCTCGCTCATTGGCGCGAGTAACGGCAGAGAATTATTTGGACCGGTTACCGTTTCATAAGCTATGCATATTGCACCCGAAGCGAGGAGTAGTTTGGTCTGCTCGGGATCTGGCGCAAGGTGCAGATAAGTGAACAGCGTCTGATTTGCTCGAAGCTGTGTACACTCACTCGGCTGTGGCTCTTTTACCTTCACGATCAATTCGGCACGCTTGAATATCTCGGCAGCAGTAGCGACAAGTTCTGCGCCCGCGTCGGCATATTGATCATCGGTGAAGCCGATAGCGATGCCCGCCTGCGTCTCGACAAGCGCTTGATGGCCCGCGCTAACAAGCTCGCGGACGCCCGCCGGAGTTAAACCGACGCGATATTCGTGGTTCTTTATTTCCTTGGGGACACCTACCAGCATTGTCATTCTCCTCATGAGTCATGTTGGATTTCCACGCGCAAAATACACGCAGACAGTACAACGAGAAGTATAGCCAAGGGGCCAAAAATACAATTGGCAAATATCCTTACATTTGCACCATTAAATGAGATAAAGTCTGCTTTTATGATAAATTATTAGTGAATTTATCTGGCATATGTCTATGAAGCAGCCAAAATCTCTATCTAAAATCGATCGAAAAATCCTCAGAGAGCTGCAGGCTAACGGTCGCATAAGCTATGCCGAGCTTGCCCGCAGGGTAGGTCTTACCACTACCCCATGTATGGAGCGAGTAAAGCGAATGGAGCGCGATGGAGTGATCCGCGGCTATTGTGCGATCCTCAATCCGGCAGAGCTGGAGGCAGGCCTTGTGGTGTTTGTGCAGATTCGCCTCTCTCGCAAGTCGCCAGACATCTTCGCCGAGTTTACAGAGGCAGCGCTGGCGCT
>Ga0255775_1000308_pt1 | contig 48750 bp, 44 predicted proteins | sample 011ome_26_FD_179973 | JGI IMG/M metagenome (GOLD analysis project Ga0255775, IMG submission 179973) | Coastal salt marsh microbial communities from the Groves Creek Marsh, Skidaway Island, Georgia - 011511BT metaG (version 2) | ecosystem: Environmental > Aquatic > Marine > Intertidal zone > Salt...
CTGTAATATTAAGCTCAGTGGTGGTTCCGGTGTTCGTGCAAATATTTGCACCATCAAGTTCTTTTGCAGACTTAACACCAAGTGATGTGGGAACCATCATCCCCTGACCATCATAGTAGTTTACGCCTGCAAAGTTTAAGCCAAGCTGAGTGTCGCGGGTCATTGTCCATGTCGTATTACGTGACAAAATATCAATTTCGCCAGAGCTCAGCGCGGTAAAACGCTGTTTAGCTGATAGAGCCGAGTATTTAACTTTTTCTGGGTCACCAAACACTGCAGCTGCCACCGCCCGACAAAGGTCAACGTCTAGCCCGGTCCACTTTCCTGCATCATCAGCGTTTGAGAATCCAGGTAGGCCCTGTGATACTCCACACTGGACAAATCCCTTGGCCTTTACAGCTTCAAGAGTGGTTGCTGCGTTGGCTGATGCGATCGCACCGAAACCCACTGCTGCGCCGCAAAGCGCAGATAAAAGCGAAAGTTTCTTCATTGTGTCACCTCTAAAATAGTTTTCATTATTTAAAACGTAGATTGCCGCGAATATTACTGTTCAAACCGGACGCTTAGCAATGAGAAAACCGTGGTTTGCCCCTCCAAAGTACGAATTCCGGCTTAATTAGCCAAATTTTGCATTTAACGGTCTCAAAAACCGCCTTTTTTACTATGGATTTCGTTTTTGTGTATACAATCTATGGCTGATTGTATGATATCGGGGAGAACCGCTGATTTGATTAATCTTATAGGCAATCTGATTCTCCAGACTCGCCAATCCCTATGGTATTTGTGACTCACGTTTGTTAATGGAGGCGCAAAGACTGGTCTTGGCCGCGTGAGTGTCTTGATTGCCGGTCGCACGCGCAAGAGCGGCAGAGGCGCGTCGCCCAGAGCTTTTACATTTCTTGATGCTGGTGGTTAACTTTGAGTGATGTTGGTCATCACATCGAACGATGCCGATTGACACTGTTGATATCAGGCGGCAATGTCACACCGGATGGTTGCCAGTTCGTTGGGGCAAACCCCCAACATCAACCAGTCACGTCAACAAATCGCATAAATCGTTCAACTAATTATTTGCGTTAAGGTCCATGTTCATGCCGCGTTACCTTGCCAGATTGCTTGCCGATAATCCGCACCGTTTTGGCACGATCCTGGCGCTAATAGGGGTCTTGGTGCTAACGCCCGATACATTGGTGATCCGTCTTTCTGGCCTCGAACGCTGGGCGCTAATGGGGTGGCGCGGGGTTTTAATGGGGGCGATGTCGTTGCTGTTATGGCGATTATTCCTTACCCGAAATCCGCACGGCGAATGGCGCAGCCTTGCCAGCTGGCAGGGGCTGTTAGTGATCGCAGCCTTCAGCATGAATTCGGCCACCTTCACCCTTGGCATTGTCGAGACATCAGCGACGGTTGTGCTAACCGCGGTCGCGACCATGCCGATTTTTGCTGCAATCCTCTCGTTTTTCATGCTTGGCGAGCGTCAGGGATGGCTGGGTTGGCTGGCAATCACCGCGGCCATGTGCGGGGTTGTGATTGTTGTTATGGATGGCGGTAATGCAATTGGCAGCCCGGATGGGTCGGTGCTGCTTGGCGGGATTTTTGGCGTGCTGACGGCGGCAGGCCTTGCGCTTACCTTTACCATGGCCCGAAAATATAACGACCTCGGCATTTTGCCTGCGGCGGCGCTTGGCGCGATGATCAGTGGCTTTATCGGCCTGTTTTTAAGCGATATCAGCACCATCACCAATGTACCCATATGGACAGTCCTGACGATGGGGCTGATTATTCTGCCCATTTCGTTTACCTGCCTTAATCTGGCACCGCGCTATACCAGTTCGGCCATTGTTAGCCTGCTTATGCTATTGGAAATGGTGATCGGCCCTTTCTGGGTCTGGCTTGGTGTTGGTGAACAGCCTACCTTGATCATGATTGTTGGCGCGGGTTTTGTTGCATTGGTGCTGACGCTGCACATTCTGCGCACCCAATGGTTTTCCGGCAGCTAAGCGTTAAATAAAGCTGGCACGACCTAAAGGCGGGGTTAATGCGCCGATGGGCCAGACAGTGATGAGCCGCGCCAATTTGCATCTGGGCTATTCGGCTCACAGTCTAATCCTGCCGCAAGAATTGCCGTAATTGCGCAATATTCATCTTTTTCCGATGTGTCGCCGCTGACCCCGACCGCACCAATGACCGTTCCATCATCAGCCAGCACCAGCACGCCGCCCGGTACGGGCACGAACGCACCATCTGCAACGGCGGCAAGTGCGGCCTGAAAACTTGGACGGTTTGCCAGCCGGTCACGGATCAGGCGGCTGGACATTCCCATACCAAGCGCCCCCCATGCCTTGCCGCGCGCAATGTCAAAACGCATCAGGCCCGACCCATCTTCAGACTGGCTAGCAATGATCTTGCCAGCCGCATCAAGCACCACAATTGTTAGCGGCAACATAGTTTCCGCCCGCGCCGTGCCAATCGCAGAATTTATAATGCCGAGAGCCGCCTCAAGCGGAAGAGTGACTTGCAATCGCATCGCCGATCCCTTTCTTGCCCAGCCGGACTTTTGCCCAGCCGGACTTTTTTGCCAAGCTACATGGTGCATCTATTCTTTTGGCGGCAAGCTTTCATCATAGCCCGGTACAGCCGCAGCAAAATCAGCCAGCCACCCGGCAAGGTTGGGCGCATGGTCACGCCAATTAACCTGCTTGCGGAAATCCAGATAATCCAACACACAAGCAAGACCAATTTCCGCCACATCTGGCATGGCGCCGTTTTTATAGATTGGGTTACTGGCGGCAACCAGTTCAAGGCCGCGGATGATTTTGCCGCGCTGGCGCTCGACAACTGAATCGACATATTTGTCTTCAGGGCGCATCCGCCGCTCATAAATCACCAGAATCGCGGCATCTAAAATACCATCCATCAGCGCCGCACGGGTCAGCACATCATAGCGCGCCGCACCGGCCGCCGGAATAATCTTGCCACCGCCGGCCTTGGCATCAAGATATTCCATGATGACGCGGCTGTCATAATAGGTATAGCCATCATCTTCGAGTGCCGGAATTTTGCCAAGCGGATTCACCTTGCAGATGCCATCATTCGGATCCATCGTATCGGTTAAAACGGGCGTAACCTGATCAGCAAAACCAAGGATATAAGTTGCCATTTTAACTTTACGGCCAAAGGGCGAAGACGGGCTTGAACGCAGCTGCATTGGGGTAACTCCTTACCTGAAGATAATGGTCAGCACGGCCCAGTGGCCGCGCCTGCCTTAGGCCAGCCTTTTACCGGTGCGCATCACCATTGAAAAGCATGGTCACAAAAACAGATGAAAGCCTAAATCCAAGCCGCATGAAATGCCAGCCGAATTTATCATTTACAGATTATGGCTAAAGATCCGGATACCACCGCAAGATTATGCAAGGCTATCGCCCCTAACGGCGCATCATCCACTAGCCTAAAGCAGATCGCGCGGGCGATTACCAGCAAAGAATGCGTCGAGATTATCCAACGCCCGAAATCCCATTGCATCACGCGTGGCACCGGTCGAACTGCCAATGTGGGGCAGCATAAACACATTATCATATTTCGACAGAGCCGGATTACCACCGGGTTCAGTCACAAAACAATCAAGCCCGGCCGCAGCCAGCTTGCCAGTGTCAAGCGCCGCCATTAAGGCCGTCTCATCAACCAATGCACCGCGCGCCACATTCACAAACACCGCACCATCAGGCAACATCGCAAATTTCTCGGCCGTCATCATGCCCCGGGTTTGCGGTGTCGCCGGACAATGAAGCGACAGGAAATCAGATAGAGGTAACAACGATTCCAGACTGTCATGATAGGTTGCCCCCTGCGCCAAATCATCAGGCAAAGGGTTGCGATTATAGTAATGCACATCCATCTCTAGGCCGCGCGCATTGCGTGCCATCGCTTGCCCAACCCGGCCCATACCAACAATGCCGAGCCGTGCGCCAGTAACTTGCTTGCCAACCATAAAGGACGGCGACCAAAAATCCCAGTCTCCGTCTCGAACCATACGGTCGCCCTCAACGGCGCGCCGTGCAGCGCCAAGCATTAGCAATAGCGAAATCTCTGCGGTCGCGTCTGACAGCACATCTGGCGTATTCGTCACAACGATACCGCGTGCCGCAAAGGCAGCCAGATCGCAATGGTCAGTTCCAACCGAATAATTCGCTACGATCTTAAGTCGTGAATCTAGCGTGGCAACAATATCGGCGGTGAAATGCTCTGAATGGCAGGCAATCATCCCATCCACCTTGGCGCTCATCGCGATAATATCGGCACGATCATAGGGGATGTCGTCATGATTAACGATGATGTCATAGTCGCGTTCGGCGCGCACCAAAGTGGCATCAGACAAACGGCGGGCAATCCAGATTACGGGGCGTGTCATCAACAATCTTTCCGTGATGATTAAAAAAAAACATGACTGCAAATAAGGGGTTACCGCATGGCCAGACGCATCAGCACGCTAGTCTTTTGTCTTACGAACAGTTTCGTCGTAAGCATCATAGACCGCCATCGCCATCACAATCAGGGCAACGATCCAGAACGGCAAGCCCCCCTTGAAACCGGCAAATCCGGCAGTGATGCTTTCCGCCAGACCAAGCACAAAAAGCAGCAAAAAGAAGGTGCCGATGGCAGCCGTGATTATCTTTGTTTTTCTATCAATCATGGATCTATTCCTCAGTTTTGCGCGGGTTCTTCCGGCTCATTTTGGTTTTTGTTCAACTCGGCAAGCAACCAGCTTCCAGTGCGCAACAGCCGATCATCCTCTTCGGCGCCACCAACCAGCTGGACACCAATTGGCATTTCATTTTTCGACATCAGAACCGGCACTGTCAAACAGGGCAGGCCGCATAGCGTCCAGACCGTTGAAAAAATCGGATTGCCGGTGACGCCATCGCTAAATAGCGGCGCTTCACCCGGGGCTGCCGGTGTGATGATCGCATCAAAATCGTTAAAAAACGACTGGAAATAGGAAATTGCACCATGCCGAAGCCCGACCGCTTCTTGATAAGCCTCATCACTGATCGTCGCCCCATGTGCCAACAGCTTGGCAACCTGTGGGCTAAGCTTATCGTTATGCTGTTCACGGATCTCGGCAAGATTACGCGCGATTTCATAATATTGAATGATATTCTGTGCCTCAACGAGACCCGAGAAAGACCCCTCGGCGTCAAGCTTTTCGACCTGTCCGCCAAGCGCGTCAATGACCGCCATCATGCCCTCGCGGCTATCGTCTGATAGCTTGTCAAAATAGGGCATCTCGAACCAGACAAAATTTGGTTCGATCGGTGGTTCGCTGGAAACACCCTTCAACAGATTGGGCCGAGGGCGACAAAATGAGCTTGGATCAGCCGGATCAAATTCGGAAATTACATCGCCAACAAGCGCAACATCCTCGTAATACCGCGCAAAGACACCAACTTGATCAAGCGTCTCAGATGTCCTTAAAACACCCGTCCGCGGCACCATACCAGCCGAAGGTTTAAACCCATAAACACCGCAAAAAGAGGCTGGCCGGATAACCGACCCATTGGTCTGGGTGCCAATCGCAACCGGAATATGCCCTGCCGCAACCGCAGCAGCCGAACCGGCCGACGACCCGCCCGGGCTATACTCCAGATTATGCGGGTTACGCGTTGCCGCCGGATCCATGAATGCAAATGGCGTTGTTGCTGTTTTGCCTAAAATGACGGCCCCGGCAGCGCGCAGCCGTGATACCAAGATCGCATCATGTTCAGGCTTTCGCCCGGCCAGCGCCACACTGCCACATTCGGTCGGCATATCGGCTGTGTCAATGATATCTTTCAGGCCAATCGGCACGCCATGCAGCGCCCCCATAGCCCGCCCTGACTGGCGTAATTGATCCATCGCTGCGGCCTGTGCAAGGGCGCCGTCACGGTCAACCCACACCCATGCCTTTAATGCTGCATCGGTTTCGGCAATGCGATCAAGCGCCGCAGTGACAAGCGCAACCGAAGTTGTCTCGCCATCGCGGATCATCTGTACCATTTGCAAAGCTGATGTCATTCTATATTTCCTGACCCGTTGGGAGCATTAGCCCCTGATGGTTAGCGCGACATATCTGGACCGAATAGATAATCAGGCAACCAGAGCGCAATGCCCGGGAACTGATAAAGCAGAACCATGGCAAACAGCACAATCCCAAGATACGGCAACAATCCCTTGAAGATATCCATCAGCTCAATCTGATTTTTCAACACGCCTTTCAAATAATAGGCCGACATCGCCATTGGCGGGGTCAGGAAGGATGTTTGCAGATTCAGCGCAACAAGCATCGCGAAGAAATAGGGGTTCACGCCAAAATTGTCGAGCATCGGCAGGAAGATCGGCACAAAGATGATCAAAATCTCTGACCATTCAAGCGGCCAGCCAAGCACAAAGATGATCAGCTGAACCATCACTAGAAACTGCCATGGTTCTAGGTTCATCGCCAGAACCATATGTTCGATCACATCATGCCCGCCAAGATATGAGAAGACTGACGCAAAGGTCCATGATCCGACGAACAGCCAACAGACCATCGCCGTTGCCTTCGCTGTCAAAAACACCGATTCCTTCACCTTCGTCCAGGTTAGCGAGCGATATAATAACGCCAAAACCATACCGCCAAGCGCCCCCATCGCGGCTGCTTCGGCTGGCGTTGCCAGACCCCCAAGAATTGATCCCAGAACCGTTGCAATCAGCAACGTTAGCGGCACAAAAGAAACAATCAGATCAAAGTAGATTTTGCTGACAGGTGGCACATCTTCGGCACGCGGTTTTGGCGCTAGTGACGGGTTAAAAAACACTCGTATAATCACGTAAACAATGTAGAGACCCGCCAAAATCAGGCCGGGGAACATCGCCGCCGCATAAAGCCGTAACGGTGACAATTCAGCAATCGCTGCATAGACAATCAGCATAATCGACGGCGGGATCAAAATTCCCAGCGTGCCACCGGCACAAATCACCCCTGAGGCAAATTTTTTGTCATAACCGGCTGATGCCATTGCCGGAAAGGCCAGCAGACCCATCAGCGTTACAACTGCACCAACAATACCCGATGCTGTCGAGAACACCGCACAGGTCAGCAATGCCGCAATCGCCATTGATCCGGGCAGATTACGTGCCGCCATTTGCAGCGAATAGAACAGCCGGTTCACAATGTTCGCCCGTTCCACAACGTAACCCATAAACAGGAACAGCGGAATCGCCACCAACGTGTCATTTTCCATGACCGAATAGGTGTTCTGGTTCAGCAAATAAAAGATATTGTTGTTCAAAAGGTCAGCAAAGCTTGTCGCGCCTTCCGAATAATAGGCGTAATAGCCAAAACCGACGCCCATCGCGAGCAGGGTAAAGGCGATCGGAAATCCCAGCAGCACCAGCACAATGAACAGGCACAGCATTAAAATCGCAATTTCAGGATTGGTCATTTCTTGTCACTCTTTTCAACCATAAGGCCGGCATGAAGGCGAGCAATTACTTCTGCTCAGCCTGTTGCGTCAGCATTTCTTCAGTTTCTTTGACGTCGTCAAGGCGATCCATCCAGACGCCAGTTTTCATCGCCCGCCAACAGCGTATTAATTCAGCCGTTCCTTGCAGGATCAACAGAAATCCTGCCAGTGGAATCAAGGATTTGAAGAAATAGATTTGAATACGTGCCGGAGAATTCCAGCTCACTTCCTTGTAGCGCCAGCTATCAGAGGCGATTTCCCAGCCAAACCAGAACAGTGCCAGCATGCCGGGAAAGAAGAAGATTAAATATAAGACAAAATCAACGCGGGCCTGCCATCGCACTGGAAACAGTCGATAGAGAACATCACCACGAACATGGGTGTCCTGCGCCAACGCATAAGGCCCCGCCATCAAGAAGAGCGCGCCATACATTTGTATCATCATGTCAAACGCCCAAACAGTCGGCGCGTTCAAAACATAACGAACGAAAACTTCGTAGGACACTGAAAATGTCAGAACGAGGATGCACCAGCCAAAGGCGCGGCCAAACCAGATACTAAGACTTTCAATCGCATAAACAAATTGCGTCATACATGTCTCCAGAACATGAAAACAATAAATCCAGAAGGCCGCGAGCGGCCCTCTGGCTATAGCATTTCAGACGACTAAGGCTTAGCCGAAGTGATGGTTGTAAGCCAGCTTGTAATCAGGCTGGTTCAGGTTCAGATAGTTCATCACATCCTTGGCATATGCTTTTTGTGAAGCAATGACCTTGGCAAAGAACTCATCTTCAGCTGACAAACGATCAACAACAACATCCCACGCTTTCAGCTGAGCTGCCATCACTGAGTCAGGGGTCCGGTGAACGCGAACGCCACTTTCCTTTTGCAGCTTGATCAGATCATCTGAGTAACGCTTTGTGTTGTTCCAGTAGAAGTTTGAGTTTTCGGCCTCAGATGCATATTTCAGGATCGCCTGAAGCTCTGCTGGAAGCGCGTTATACTTCTTTTTGTTGAAGGTCACTTCGAAGAATTCCTGTGACTGGTGGAATGACGCCAGGTGATAATCCTTCGACACATCCTGCATACCAAAGTCACGGTCAGACGTTGGGTTATTGAATTCGGCTGCATCAATCAAGCCAGACTTCATCGCAGGCTGGATTTCACCACCAGGCAACTGCACAACAGACATGCCCATTTCCATCAGAACGTCAGCAGCCAGACCAACGGTCCGGTACTTCAGGCCGTTCATCTGTGAGGCGTCTTTGATTTCTTCTTTAAACCAACCAAGTGGCTGGGCTGGCATTGGGCTGTTGAAGAATGACACAACGTTCAGGCCAAGCTTGCCCATCAGCTCGTTAAACAGCTCCATACCACCGCCATAATGGCACCAGCCGAGAACTTCTTGTGATGACCAGCCAAAGCATGGGCCAGTCCCAAACAGTGACGCTGTCTTCGACTTTGAGTACCAATAAGCTGGGACATAATGCGCTGCGTCAAGAACACCGCGGTGAACAGCGTCCTGCATCTGGCTTGTTTTCACAACCGCGTTGACTGACAGCAGGTCGATCTTCAGATCTTTACCGGCCATTGCATGTACACGGTCAACATATGATTTTGCGTTTTCGAGGAAAATACCGCCGCCCCAGGCCGCTTGCATTTTCAGTGTCACAGGGGCTGCGTTCGCAATGGCTGGCGCTGCAAGTGAGCCAACCGCAGCCGCACCGGCTACCGCTGATCCACGTAAAAACTTTCTTCTATTCAGATCGGACATTCGATTTCCTCCTAATTTTACAATTCAGCTATGGCCGCCAAACTTGTTTGGGAGCGTACCATAACTTGCACCCGTAGTTTATCAATTACTAATTTCGGTTTGCATAGAGGAATCTTCTTATTCCCACCGCTGTAAGAAAACCAGGGATCAAATAAGTGAAAAAATTTCACTCAAATAAAAAGAAAATTAAAGAATTTTTTGTTAATATTGACGCAAAAAAAGATAAAATTTTTATAAATCGTGAAAAACGCTTTTGTGCAAAAATTGCAAATTGATAACCGATCAACTGGATGCACGTTGAAAATGTCATCGCATCAGACACAAATCGCACGGATTCGCCCCCACAATAATGATCCGACGGGATTCCTCACATCGCAAAACGGGACGCCCGAAACGGCGCTGGATCAAGTGGCGGCGGCGTGTCATTGATCAATGCGGATAGCAGCAAGGCTGAGCCGGGTGCCATTGAAAGTCCGATATGGTGATGACCAAAATTGAACCAAAGACCATGATGACGCGGCGCCGCACCAATCATTGGCAGTGAGTCGACAAGGGTTGGTCGCCGCCCCATCCACGGTGTTTCCTCAATTTGCGCGCCAAGCGTGACCGCCTCGCCCGCCAGTGCCACTGATGTGGTGATCTGCTGAAAATTCGGTGGCGCATCACGGTCGGTCAATTCAACCCCGGACGTCACCCGAAGGTGATGGCGCATCGGTGCGACAACAAAGCCGCCCTCAACATCGAGAATAGGCCGTCCAAGCGGCGGCGTTGGCGAAGGGGTTCCATTTGGCGTTGGCGCTGGCGCAAAATGCAGATGATAACCACGTTCCCAAGCCATCGGAATATCATAGCCAAGCCACCCAGCAATCTCTGCCGACCATGCACCAGCCGCCAGCACAACATCATCGCCGCAGAAAACCTGCTCGGCGCTGCGCACCTGCCAGCCATCATCATCATGCGCCAAACCGGTAATGACAGCACACTCGACAACACCGCCGGCCGCCTGAAACATTGCAAGATAGGCATCGGTTAAATCGGCCGGGCTGGATACGGCGCAGGTTTCATCCATCAACACGCCCTTGTGATAAATCGGTGCAAGGCCCGGTTCAATCTGCCGGATCTGTTCGCGCTCAATGACTGAAAACTTTACCCCAACTGCCCGCATCATATCCATTTCGGCAGCATAGTTTTTAAAGGCTTTCGGGCTTCGAAACAATTTGAACCAGCCGCCGCCATGCCGCAGCAGATGATCAACACCGGCCGCCTTTATCCATTTTTTATGCTGATCAAGCGACAATTGCAGCAGGCCGCGCAATGCCAATGCAGCGTGCCGGCTATGTGCGGGGCGGCAATGCGCCAGAAACCGGATAAACCAGCCAAGCCGCCGCAGCACAAACCACGGGTTATAGCGAACGCCATTCGACCGGTTCAGCAGTAATTTTGGCAGGGCTTTGATCAGCCCCGGATTGTTCAGCACAACAACCGATGATTCTGACAAGACACCGGCATTCCCATATGAGGTTTCGCGGCCGGGCTGTCCGCGATCAATCAATCGCACCTTATGGCCGTCAAGCTGCAGTTTTAATGCGGCCGCAACCCCGACAATGCCCCCACCAATAACGATTATTGATTTCTTCATGCTGTCCTGCCCCATGCCCTAGCCCCCGGCGATTATATCCCGATCATTCACAGCGTCGTTGCTAGATCATCATATTTACAACACATAAAGCCGCGCCGCCAACCACCGCATAGGCAAGTGCCGTCCAGAGATTTGCCCCAAGAACCAAATCGCGCGAGCGCACGCGAAATAAACTTGCGCCAGTAATCACCGACAGTGATGCAACCGAACTCATCGTTCCGGCGCCCCAGCCAATCAGATGCGCCTGCATTAAAAGTGCGGGGTGAACATCGGCGTGACCGCCACTAAACACCGCCAGAAAGGCCGTGCTGCTAATCACCGGATGCACACCAACAACCGACGCCAGCATCATGCCAAGCGGGGTCACAACAAGGGCAAACCATCCCGGAATAACACCATCATAAAGGCTGGTCACAAGTGCAGTAAACGCGCCAGTGCGGGTGGCAAAATAGCCAATCAGCATCGCCATGCTGATAATCAGAATATCATCTGCAATATTCTTCATGCTGTTTGCGGTATCATGGATAATCGGGCTGATCTGCGCCGGATAGCGGGTGAACTGCACCACCACCAGCACCGGCATGACCACAACCACCGCCGACAGCGCGGTAAAATCAAACAACACCGCCGCCGTTAAAACCGCACCAAGCACCAGCAATAGCCGCATCAAAACCGGCTTTAGACACACCAGCGCAATGCGCAATTGGTTGGTCGAAAATGACCGGTTAAGGGCCGGCAAAGAAATCGCTGCAAACAGGATAGCGGTAACACCGCCAATGCCAATCGCAATCCATGAATTGCTTTTGCCGACAAAACTCTGGCCGATCGCAAACGCCACGAAAAACGGCGACCATGCCGCTGCCGTTACCATCCCACGCAACGCGGCTTCGGCAGCAAGCTGGCGGCGATGACGATCGGCATCTTTGGGAATCGCGGCCGACAAAATTGCCAGCGCACCGGTATTGATGATCCCGCCGAATATATTGGCCGCAAGATGCAGGCCGCCCGACGATGCTGAGGCGGGCAATTTGGCTAATGCGTCTTGGGTACGATGCACCGATGGCATCAATGACGCGGTTGCCCGCACCAATGCCATCGTCGGCAATAGCGCGGTAAAAATCAGAACATAGCGTCCGCCTGTTGCCCATTCTTCCTTATCGGGAAAATGGTCCAGCAACGCCCAGCCAACAACCACAAGCAATAGCAGAATTAGCACCGAGTCACGCCGCAAGCGTGACAATGTTAAAACCGCAAAGACAATGAAGGCAAACACCCCCAGATGGACAAAGTCGATATAGCTGGTGCCAGTCGTGATTTGCAAAAGTGCCGCCACCCATGCCACGCATAGCAGGCCAAGACGGATATGGCCCAAAATTGGCTTTAGTTTTTCGCGCATTTAAAACCGACTGCCCTATGCAGAACTATTATCAACCCAGCCACATCCCTAATCCCCATTGTCTCGATTTGTCTTAACCTAGCTGATCTCAAATTAACATAACAAAGCCGGTTCTAGTGATCGGCTTCGGCCGCCGCCAGCGCTTCTTCGGCGTCAAGCCATGCCTGCTCCGCCGCGGCTAGCGCATCATCGATTGCGGCAAGCTGGCTGGACAAGCTGGCAATCGCCGCGGCATTATCACTGTCGTAAAAGCCCGGACGCGCCATCTCACGCGCGATCATATCTTTATCCGCAGCAAGCGTTACCATAGCTTTTTCACATTGTTTAACCGCCGCACGAAGCTGACTGGTATTTTGGCGGCGCACACGGCCGGGCGACTGAAGTTTTCCGGTTAGTTTTCCGGTTGGTTTTTGATCCGGATTGCCGGCATCATCACGCGCCGCACGCGCCGTTCCACCCGCCCCGCGCCGCGCCAGCAATTGTCGCTGATAATCGGCCATATCACCATCAAAGGCTTGCACCATACCATCTTGAACAATCCATAATTGATCAGCAATCATTTCCACCAGATGCGAATCATGGCTGACAAGGATGACCGTTCCCTCATAGACGTTCAAAGCCTGCACCAATGCCTCGCGGCTTTCGATATCAAGATGGTTTGTCGGCTCGTCGAGGATAAGAATATGCGGCGCATCAATTGCCGCCATCGCCATCAGCAAGCGCGCCTTTTGCCCCCCCGAGAGGCGCTCGACCGGGTTATCGACAATATCGGCGTCAAACCCTGCCCCGCCGAGGCGTGCCCGCAATTTAGTCGGTAATTCTTTTGGCCGCAGGCGTTGCATATGCTGATAAGGGCTCTCGCCAGCAACCAGTTCATCCAGCTGATGCTGGGCAAAAAACCCGATGCGCAATTTCCCTGATTTCTTGATCTGGCCCGACAGCGGTTGCAGCCTGCCAGCGAATAATTTTGACAAGGTCGATTTGCCCTCGCCATTCGCCCCAAGAAGCGCAATGCGGTCATCCGCATCAAGACGCAAATCCAGCTTGCGCAGAACCGGCTTTTGATCATACCCAACCGCCACATCATCAAGCACCAGCAAGGGCGGCGGCAGTTCTTCGGGCGTTGGAAACCGGAACGGGGCTACAGCCTGTTCCGATAGCGCCAAAATCGGCTGCATTTTCTCTAGTTGCTTGAGACGTGACTGGGCCTGACGCGCCTTTGATGCCTTGTACCGAAACCGGTCGACAAATGACTGGATATGTTTGCGTTGGGCATCTTGTTTGCGCGCCATGGATTGCTGCTGTTCAAGCTTCATCCGGCGTTCGGTATCAAACTGGTCATAACTGCCGGTGTAGTAGGCAAGCTTGCGATCAGTTAAATGCAGGATGCCAGTGACCGACCGGTTCAGCAATTGCCGGTCGTGCGAAATCACCAGAACCGTATGGCGGTATTTCGCCAGAAACGCTTCAAGCCAGACCGCACCTTCAAGGTCAAGATAGTTCGTTGGCTCATCCAGCAACAAAAGATCGGGCTGGGAAAACAACACTGACGCCAGCGCGACACGCATTCGCCAACCGCCCGAAAATTCATGGCAAGGGCGCGCCTGTGCTTCATTATTAAATCCAAGACCGGACAATATTGAAGCCGCACGCGCTTCGGCCGAATAGGCATCAATATCTGCAAGGCGGGCGTAAATATCGGCAATCCGGTCAGGGTCAGTGGCGGTATCTGCCTCAGCTAGCAACCGGGCGCGCTCTCCATCAGCCGCCAGAACAGTGTCAAGAAGGCTGATATCACTTGCTGGTGCTTCTTGATCGACGCCACCGATGCTGAATTGCTGGGGATAGTCGATCCCGCCAGAATCTAGCGCCCATTCACCGCGGATCAACCTGAACAGCGAGGTTTTTCCAGTGCCGTTCCTGCCGACGATCCCAACCTTATGACCGGTTGGGATGACCGCCGAAGCATTCTCAAAAAGCGGTTTTCCCTCAATGGAAAATGACAGGTTCTGAAGTTTTAGCATGGGTCAGACTGGTGCCTTGGAAGCGATCGTTTGTCAATGATATGCGTTACCATCGGACAAAGAAAGGTTATCCGGTGAGCCTTACCCCTTCGATCGCTTCCCAATACGGCGCCTTACCGTATAGCCCCGAGATAAAATCGACAAAAACGCGGGTTCGTTTTGGCAAGATCGTGGTTTTCGGATAAACCACGAAAATATCAAACCCGCTCCAGCGATATTCAGGAAACAGCGGCTGCAGCAAACCTTTGTTGATTGCCTCATAATGCAGAAATGTGGGCAAGGACACCATGCCCAACCCAGCAATCGCAAGATCGCGCAAGACATCGCCATTATTGGCCGACATTCGCGGCGTTATATGCAGGCTGCCAGCCTTTCCATCCGGCCCGACATAGCCCCAATCATGCGGGCTGCGATCATTCGCATAAACCAGCGCCGGCATTTTCGCCAGATCGCCTGGATGGGTTAGCTGCGGCCATTGCGAAATCAGGCTAGGCGCAGCAGCAGGCAAAACGCTGACCGATGAGATTTTTTTGGCGATGAGGCTGGAGTCGGTCAGATTGCCAATGCGAATTGCCAAATCGAACCCTTCGGCGATCATATCCACCCGCTTGTCACTCAAATCCAGCTCGATATGGATGTCGGGATGCGCGTGCATGAATTGTGCAATGGCGGTCGACATATGCGCGATGCCAAAAGACAGCGGCGCGCTAATCCGCAAGCCACCACTCAGCGCCCCACCCGCATTTTTTACCTCCTGCTCGGCATCTTCTAATGTTGCCAAGACGGATTTTGCCCGTTGATAAAACAGCTGGCCGGTCTCATTTAGGAAAAGCCGCCGCGTCGAGCGCTGGATCAGCGCTGTGCCAAGGCGCACCTCAAGATCACGCAATCGCCGGCTGACTGCTGAAACCGCAATACCCATGCGATCCGCGGCCTGCGTCAAGCTGCCGGTCTCCACAATCAAAATAAATGCGCGAAGTTCTTCGATCTGGCTCATGTGCTAAGTATAATTTATTTTTCTATTAATTAGAAATATATTTTTCGTTGAGCCCTCTTTATTTCTAAACAGGGAAAAAATATAAAGTACTTGCCTTGGGAGACCTCCCCCCTCCCTCGGCGATCTTTTTATCCCCGATTTGCATTTGACACTAACGACCAAAGCGGCGGTTCTACCTAATGAGCGCAGATAAAATAGCAATCTTGAGAGTTGATTCGAGCATGCGCCAGCATGGCTCGGTTAGCCGTGAGCTGGCTGATTCTGTCGTTGCGCAACTGCGGGCTGATCTGCCGGATAGTGACATTGTGTGGCGCGATCTGAAATCGGGTGTCGGGCACGTTAACAGCGCATGGCGCGATGCCAGCCTTGGCGCGCCTGCATCACGATCCGGTGAAGACCGTGCATTGCTTGCCCAATCAGATGCGCTTATCGCCGAGGTTGAGCGCGCTGACATCATGGTGTTTGCGGTACCGATCTATAATTTTAGTATCCCGGCTGCCCTGAAAGCATGGGTCGATATGGTTTGCCGCGACAATGTCGATGGCGCAAGCGCGACGTTTCTGGGCAATCGCAAACGGCAAAAGCAGGCGATTGTCATCCTGACGTCAAACTATACACGCGCTGGTGCCAACGATGAATTTGCCACGGCATTCCTGCAATTCATTCTGCGTTTCATCGGCTGCACCGACGTCAACATGATTGACGTGACCGGGCTGGCAAATGACAGAGGCGGCATCATTCGTGCCGCTCAGGAAAAGATCGAGACCGTTTGCAAAGCGGTTGTATCCCGGAACATCTCAGCCGCCGCCGAATAGGGCACTTGCCGCTGCCGGTATGTGCGGATAGGCTTTTTTTTCATAACAAATCGCATTTGGCGCCATCGATGCTGCGGCTTATACTGCCGATCAGGCTGCGAATTACGTTGCCGATTTGCGTGACGATTTGGCAAGATTGTCATTGCTGTGACTGAAATAGATCGGTGGGAACCGATCGGTTGAGGAAAAACCATGCGTCAGGTCAAAATCGAAGCCAGTTGGAAAGACCAGCTTGCGGCAGAGTTTGCCGCCGATTACATGGCCGAATTAAGCCAGTTTCTTCGCGATGAAAAGGCCGCTGGCAAACGCATTTATCCACCAAATAACGAGATCTTTGCTGCCTTTGACATGACCCCGTTTGCCAAGGTCAAGGTGGTCATACTCGGTCAAGACCCCTATCACGGGCCGGGTCAGGCGCATGGCCTCAGCTTTTCAGTTCGCCCGGATATCACGCCGCCACCATCCTTGGCGAACATCTATCGGGAAATGGCCAGTGATCTGGGCTTAGCAAGGCCAACGCATGGCAATCTTGAGGCATGGGCGCGGCAAGGTGTTTTGCTGTTGAACACAAGCCTGACAGTCGAGGATGGCAAGCCCGGCTCGCATAGCGGCAAGGGCTGGGAGAGGTTTACCGATGCGGCAATCGCGGCGCTGAATGGGGCACGCGACAATCTGGTGTTTATTCTTTGGGGGCGAAAAGCCCAGCAAAAAGGGGCGAAGATTGATCGACAGTGTCATCTGGTAATCGAGTCGGCGCATCCATCGCCATTGGCGGCGCATAATGGCTTTTGGAATAGTCGTCCCTTTTCCCGCACGAATGATTATCTTTGCGCCCATGCAATCACGCCAATCGACTGGACGCTCTAGCGCAATGATCGGCAGCACAGCCTGCGATTATTTTTTTACGAGTCAAAGCGATCATAAATCTATAAGCTAGGCGCCTAGACGCTGGGGCTTTGAAAACCAAACCCGGAAAATATATGCCGCAACTTGCCGTTGTCGGTTGCGAACAAGGACTGGTTCACCCCATGCAAGACAACCCGCGCCTAGGCATTATCATGATGATTGCCACGACGGTTGTCTTTTCGGTGCAAGACGGCATTTCAAGATATCTGGCTGAACATTACAACGTCATTACCGTTGTTACGATCCGCTATATGTTTTTCATGGCTTTTGTTCTGGCCTATAGTGCGCGCCAAGATGGCGGCATCCGGAAAATTGCCAGCAGCCCGCAATTACCCGTGCAGATCGGGCGCGGCCTTTTGCTTGCCGGCCAGATATGCGTTGCCATTTTGAGCTTTAGCACGGTTGGATTGGTGAATTTTCACGCGGTTTTTGCCAGCTATCCGCTGATGGTCATGGCACTGTCGGTGCCGGTTCTTGGCGAGGCGGTGGGCTGGCGGCGCTGGTTGGCGGTCTGTATTGGGTTTTGCGGCGTGTTGTTAATTTTACGACCGGGCACGGAAATGTTTGGCAGTGCCAGCATCCTGCCCGTTCTGGCCGCCTTTATGATGGCGGTTTATGGAATCCTGACCCGCTATGCGGCGCGGCAGGATGCAGCACTTACCAGTTTTTTCTGGACAGCGATTGCGGGCGGTATCGCCATGCTGGCAATCGGGCCCTTTTTCTGGGTACCGCCCGTTGGCACTGATTGGTACTGGATGGGATTATTATGCCTAACCGGCACTGGCGGGCATTATTTGCTGATCAAGGCGTTAGACGCCACCAAGGCATCAACCATCCAGCCTTTTGCCTATTTGCAATTGGTATTTGCCTCAAGCATCGGGATATTGGTGTTTGATGACAGCCTCGACCCGATGTTGATTGTCGGCAGCGCAATCATTGTTGGCTCGGGTCTGTTTGCCCTGCAACGCGAACGCCAGGCGGCACAAAGCTAAGGCAGATCCTACCCCGCCGCTTTAAACGCACCCCGATAAAGTAATTTAGCCAGATTGGCCGGCCGGACGCGGCGCCGAGACACCAACGGTCATCCAGCAATCCTTGAACTGACCCGACGCGACCTTTTGTACAACCCACGAAAAATAGAGAATTTCGCCATTGTTGGTTTCCATCAGCACATCAAATTGGCGCCATGCTTCGCCATCACTTGTCAGGCCTGATGCCGTTCTGGAACCGGTTTGGATGCTGTGCGATTTATGGTTCAGCAGGGCCGCATAGCCAGGCCCCTTCAACATCATCCGAAATCGCGGGAACGGGCCGGTTATCTGGCGGTTTTGCGGATGCGCAAAGCTCCATGTCTGGCGGATGCCAAAATCACGCTCAACAAGGTCATTATGCTTTAGCCCCATAAGCTGAATGGCCACCACCTCTTCTGGCGCGATTGAGGGGTCTGGTCGCACCAGATCAGTGGCAGATGCCGCCATCGACAGCAAACAGGCGATCATCCCAAAAACGCCGCTAAGAACATACCGATCAAGGCCATAATAATAACGCATCTTTTTTCCAATCCCATTGCTGCCGGTTGCGAATAGAAGGATGACAACTTATCTCTAATATTGCAAATGCGGTATCGCGCGGCCGGTGAGCGCGCTTTTGAACAAGGGTGAAACAGCAATGAATATCGTCATTCAGGGCGCGGGGCGTGGCATTGGCCTTGCGCTTGCACATCACGCGCTGGCGAGCGGTGCGACACATCTTTTTCTAACGGCGCAGAACCCTGAACAATCAGCCGGCTATCAGGAATTACCCCCATCAGCCACAATCAGCTGGGTTGCAATGGATTTTCTAAACCCGGACAGCATTGCCATTGCCGGTGATACGATCCTTGCCAGCCAGCCCAACCCTGACCGCATTATCACCACCGCTGGCGTTCTGCATGATGGCGATCTCCAGCCAGAAAAGCGCGTTGGCGCGCTATCTGCTGATGCCATGCTACGGCTTTATCAGATCAATGCGATGGGGCCGGTGCTGTTTTTCAAATCCCTATGGCCTGCCCTGCGGCGCGCCCATCCGGTGGTTGCCGCCAGCATTTCTGCGCGGGTTGGGTCAATTTCAGATAATCGGCTTGGCGGCTGGTACAGCTATCGTGCCAGCAAGGCTGCTTTGAACCAGTATCTGCGCACGCTGTCGATCGAGCTTGCCCGCTATAATCCCGAGGCAACGGTTGTCACCCTGCATCCGGGCACTGTTGCCACCAATTTATCCGCGCCCTTTCGTACCCAGCTTGCCAAAGGTCAATTGCAAAGCCCGGAAGAATGCGCGGCCCGCCTATGGTCGGTTCTTGATCAAGTCTCACCATATGATAGCGGCGGTTTCTTTGCCTATGACGGCCAGCCAATCCCCTATTAAACCGGCGCTAATCAGCCTCGGGCGCATCGGCGGCAATCCGGCCACGAAGCGTTAATGGCAATTGCGCCATCATAAACAGAACGCTGGCAGGCGCCGCGACAAAGGTTTTAAACGCCACCCAGTCAGCATCACTGGCATTGCGCCAAACCATCTCATTGGCAATCGCAAGACACAAAAAGAACAGCCCCCATCGCCGGCTAAGCAAAAACCATGTTGGCGTGGTCAGGTGAAATTGTGTGCCGAAAAACTCACGCATCATAGCGCGCCCAAGCAACAGACCGCCAAGCAGCACAGTAGCAAAAATGCCATTGAACAAGGTTGGCTGAATCTTGATAAAAATAGCTGCATTGAAATAAAGCGCCGCCAGCGTCATGCCGCCAGATAGCAACAGCGAAAACAGCGCAAAGCGGGCTAACCGCCGGGTCTGTATCCAGTTTAGCGCCATAACCAGCGCGCCAAGCACGACCGAAATGACCGCCGCCGCAAATAATCCGTAAACCTCATATCCCAGAAAAAATCCGGCAAGCGGTAAAATCTCCAGAAAGAAAGATACAAGCCTCATTGGCGGATAAGATGCCATTGCCAGTGCCGCCCCTTATCGGGCAACCCATTGTTCAACGTCTAGCGGGCCAACCGCTGCCGCCGCTTTGCCACGCAAGAACACGATTGTTACTGATCCAATTTCAACGCCGAACTTGCTGACATAGGCACGGTTAATCGCGATATCCTCGCTTTGGCGATAAATCCAATCGTCAAAATGGACATCCATTTTACTGCCCGCCATTTCGAGGCTTACGTCATATTGCCAATTCAGCCCATTACCCGCGATGCGTCCCTTGGCACTGCCATCAACGTCATCGGCACGGCCCTCATAGCGGAATGTGCCATCTTCGGCGCGGCCAAGATTATCAATCGTCCAGATGCGTGATGCTTTTTCACCATCCTCATATAAAAAGGTTTCATCAAGAACCAGCCGGTTGCCGGTGATCGTACCTTTCAGATTTACCCTGAACTGTCGCCGCAGATTGCCAAACCGGTCTTCGAAAATACCAAGAGCAATCGTGTCACCGGCAAAGAAATCTTCCAGCACCAACGATGGCCGACGTTCCAAAAGGTGGGTGACGTCCTTTCGCGCACAGGCAGACAAACCGGCAAATACGCCAATTAATAATCCCGCCGTCACGATAAGGCGGAAAACCCCACCGATAATTACCGCTCCAAAACTCCGTCTATGTCTTGCCATCTGATCCTCGCAATGTTGTCATCGCCGCCTCGTCACTCCAATTCTCGCACCTAACGTAGCAAATTATTGCTGCCCCTGCTGTTAAATTCTATGAGGCTGGATTTTGGGCGGGTTACTTATAGGGGGCATTGGCGCGACCAAGGCTTTTAAGAAACCGATCAGCATCATGGCCAACTGCGGCCTGTTTTTCCGGCGCCATCTTATCAAAGGTACGGTAGATCATGCCAAGACGCGGATTACCGCCCAGCTTGGCACGATGCCGCCCCAGAAAATCCCAGTATAAATAATTAAACGGACACGCATCCTCGCCAGATTTTTCTGCCACCTTATACCGGCAATTTTTACAGTAATCAGACATCCGGTTAATATAGGCACCCCCCGCCGCATAGGGTTTGCTGGCAAGATAGCCGCCATCAGCAAACAGCGCCATTCCCGACACATTGGGCAGCACCACCCACTCATACGCATCAGCATAGACAATTAGGAACCATTCATTGACCTCTTGCGGCGACAAACCAGCAATGAGCGCAAAATTGCCAAGCACCATAAGCCGCTGGATATGATGCGCATAAGCGAGGTCATCCGTTTGCTTGATTGACTGGCGAAGGCAATTCATCGCCGTATCTCCGGTCCAGAAAAAATCTGGTAATGGGCGGTTTGCCTCAAGGAAATTAGCGGTCGCATAATCGGGCATTTTCAGCCAGTAAAGCCCGCGCACAAATTCACGCCAACCCAGAATTTGCCGGATAAATCCCTCAACTGCATTCAACGGCGCTGCACCTGCATGATAAGCCGCCTCAGCCGCGCGAATAATCTCCATCGGATTAAGCAAGCCGGCGTTAAGATAGGGGCTTATGTGGCTGTGATACATCCACGGCTCGCCCTCGATCATCGCATCCTGATAACTGCCAAAATGGGGCAGCCTTTCGGCAATAAACCGATCAAGCACGGCCACGGCCTGATCACGCGTCACGGCAAAATCAAATCCGGCAAGCTGGCCGAAATGATCGCTACAGCGCGCCTCGACCAGCAGCAGTACCTCAGCCGTAATCGCATCCGGCTCATAGCTGCTTGGCGGCGGGATTGTTAATCCGGCCTTTGGCGGCTGGCGGTTATCGGCATCATAATTCCATTTGCCGCCGATCGGCTCGTCACCAGCCATCAGCACATTATAACGACGTCTTAAATCGCGATAGAAAAACTCCATGCGAAGCGATTTACGGCCATCAGCCCATTCGGCAAATTCGTCAAGCCCACACAGAAACCTAGTATCTGTGCGAAGTTCTACAGGCAGACCAAACCGCGCCTGCCATCCGGCCATCTCGTCAGCCAGCCGGTATTCCCCAGCTGCGGTCACGACAATCCGGTCAGGGGCAAATTCGGCAATCGCGGCAGCAACCTCTTTTGCAAGGCTGCCCGCATTTTCAGGATCATCAAGCCGCCTATAGCGCACCCTTATCCCGTCATCTGCCAGCGCGTTGGCGAAATGCCGCATTGCCGAAAACAAAAACGCAATCTTGCGTTTATGATGTTTGACATAGGTGACTTCGGCCATCACTTCGGCCATCAGAACAATATCCTGATCCTTGTCTATATCTGTCAGGCTGGGCAGGTCGCGGCTTAATTGATCGCCAAGAACAAGGCGAAGCGTTTTCATGATGCTGCACGCAATGCCGAAAAGGCGGCCAATGCGGCCTCACGTGATGCTTTTACATCGACAATCGGCTTTGGATAGGTCTCGCCTAGCCGCACGCCGGCCCCGTTCAGCACCGCCGCCGGTGCCTCCCACGGGTTGCAAAGATAGGCATCAGGCATACTGGCAAGCTCGGGCACATAACGCCGGATATAATGGCCATCCTGATCAAACTTCACCCCTTGAGTGATCGGGTTGAAAATGCGGAAATAAGGCGCCGCATCAGCACCGCAACCAGCGATCCATTGCCAGCCAGCACTATTATTGGCCAAGTCAGCATCGACCAGACAATCCCAGAACCATGCCTCGCCATGATGCCAGTGAAGCCTTAGATTCTTTACCAGAAACGAGCCCACAATCATCCGAACGCGGTTGTGCATATAGCCGGTCTGCCATAATTCACGCATACCCGCATCGACAATCGGATAGCCAGTCATGCCCTTTTGCCAGCATTGCAGAAATGCCGGATTATCTTGCCAGTCAAAATGATCAAATCGCGGTTGCAGGTTTTTATGCGGCAGGTCAGGAAAGTGATATAGCAGCGAATGCGAAAATTCACGCCAGCCAAGTTCAGACAGGAAATGATCGCAATCCTGATCCTGACCGATGCCAGCATCCATCCGGTCTTTGGCCGCATACCAAACTGCATTTGGCGAAATCTCGCCCCAATGCAAATAGGCCGAAAGCCGCGATACATTGCGCCGCGCAGGAAAATTGCGCCCGTCCTTGTAGCCATCAAACCCATCATCTAGAAATGCGCAAAGCCGGTCATACGCTGCCGCCTCGCCAATATCCCAAACCGCCGCCAACTGATCCTGCCACTTTTGTTTCGGCAAAAGCCCAAGCGCATTGATCGCATCGGCACCGGTGCCCCCCTCATCTAATCTGGCAATCTTCAAATCTGCTGGCACCGGTAACGGGCGGCGCGGCGGCGGTGCTGAAAGACAACCGCGCCGATAAAAAGGCGTAAAGACCTTATATGGCGTGCCATCGTTTTTCAGCACGTCCCAAGGCTCCCATAATAGCGATCCGTTATGGCTGTTTACAGCAATGCCACGCGCGGCAAACTGCATCTTGATCGCCGCATCGCGGGCTATCCGCCATGGCTCATAAGCGCGGTTCCAATGAATGCCTGCTGCGGCCACCGCTGTCGCCAGCCGGGGCAGAATTTCGGCGGGATCACCGGCCAGCACCACCAGCTTGCCATCAAGCGTTTGATTGAGCGCATTTAATGAATGATGCAGCCACCAACGGCTAGCCGCGCCCATGGAATACGCGCCTGAATTAACATCATCCAGAATATAAACCGGCAGAACCGCGCCTTTGGCTGCCGCCGCCGACAAGGCCGGATTATCGGCAAGTCGCAGATCTTGACGAAACCAGTGAATTTGAATTGAACCTGACATCGCACCCTCGATCTTGCCACATAACACCCGCGCGCCGCGCGAAACACACACAAACAGCTGTAGGCGATATAGGCGTTAGCAGTGGCAAAAACAAGGCGAGGCCCAAAGCCAGAACCCGCCTTTCGCCATAGATAGATTAGCTAGGATCAGCCAGAATGGTCTGCTGCTGCCGACCCAGACCCTCAATGTCTAGCGTCATAACATCACCATGCCGCAAATAGACCGGATCAGGCTTTTGCCCCATGCCAACACCAGCAGGCGTGCCAGTGGCGATAATATCGCCGGGATGCAATGTCATTAGCTCAGATAGATGCGCAATGATCTCGGCCACAGAAAAAATCATATCGGCCGTGCTGCCATCCTGCATCATCTTGCCATTGACCGCCAGCTGCATCGACAGTTTTTGCGGATCGGGTATCGCATCACGGGTAACCAGCCACGGCCCGACGGGGCCATAATGATCGCATGATTTTCCCTTTGTCCATTGACCGGTAAGGTTCATCTGCATATGACGCTCGGACACATCATTGACGATACAATAGCCGGCCACATGATCCAGCGCGTTTTCCACAGTCACATATTTTGCGCGCGTCCCAATCACCACCGCCAGTTCGATTTCCCAGTCACTCTTGGTTGATCCACGTGGCATGATGATATCATCATCCGGCCCATTGATTGACGATGTTGCCTTCATAAACACAATTGGATGCGCTGGAATTGGCAATCCAGTTTCACGCGCATGATCATGGAAATTCAAACCAATACAGATGAATTTGCCAACGCCAGAGATACAGGGGCCAAGCCGTGATGAGCCATCAATCGCAGGCAGGCTGGCCGGATCCAGCCCCCGCAACCGGTCTAGGCCAGCATCGTCAATTGCGCTGGCATCAATATCAGAAATATGCCCCGATAAATCGCGGAGCACACCCGCCGCATCAATAAGGCCGGGTTTTTCCTGACCGATTTCACCGTAACGAACTAGGCGCATATTCAATTCCCCCTTTTGGACAAAATATTAAACTGGGCATCAGCCAGAGGTGACATCGCCGACAAGCCGTTGACGCAACGCATATTTCTGGATCTTTCCGGTTGATGTTTTAGGAATGGGCTCAAACCGGAATTCGCTTGGCACTTTATAGCCAGCAAGGTTTTGCCGGCACCACTCACGCAGCTCATCCGGCGTTGCAGTTTTCCCGTCAGCCATCTCGATGAAGGCGCAGGGCGTTTCGCCCCATTTTTCATGTGGCATTGCAACCACCGCAACGCTTGCTACCGCCGGATGCTTATAGAGCGCGTCTTCAACCTCGATTGACGAAATATTTTCGCCGCCCGAGATGATAATATCTTTTGATCTGTCTTTTAACTGGACATAGCCGTCCGGATGCACAACGCCTAGGTCACCCGAATGGAACCAGCCACCAGCAAAGGCACGATCGGTCGATGTCGGATTTTTGAAATACCCCTTCATCACCACATTGCCGCGCATGACAACCTCGCCAATCGTGGTGCCGTCCCGCGGTACTGGCGCCATCGTTTCCGCATCGACAACATCCAGCCCCTCAAGCGCCAGATAACGCACCCCCTGCCGCGCCTTTAGCGCCGCCTGCTTGGCGTTATCAAGCTGATCCCAGCTAGGATTCCAGTCATTGACCACCGACGGGCCGTAGGTTTCAGTCAGCCCGTAAAGATGCGTTACGTTAAAGCCTGCCTGTTTCATCGCAGCAAGCACCGCCTCGGGTGGCGGCGCGGCGGCGGTAAAGAATTCAACCTCATAATCCAGCTTGGCACTATCAGGCTTGCCCGCCACGACAAGCGACATCACGATCGGCGCACCACACATATGGCTGACGCGGTGATCTAGAATTGCCTTCCAGATATCCTCGGCACGCACATCACGAAGACAGACATGGGTTCCTGAAATCGCCGAAATTGTCCATGGAAAGCACCAGCCATTGCAATGGAACATCGGCAATGTCCATAAATAGACGGCGTGTTTTTTCATTGATGCGGTCAGGGCATTGCCCTGCGCCAACAAATAGGCACCACGATGATGATAGACAACGCCCTTTGGATCGCCGGTCGTGCCTGAGGTGTAATTGATCGAAATCGCATCCCATTCATCATCAGGCATCTTCCAGACAAAATCGGCGTCACCGGCAGCGATGAAATTTTCATACTCAATCTCATCATAGCTAGGCGCCTCACCGCCAAATTCGGGGTCGTCATAAACCACCAGACGCGGGCTGGTCTTGGCCCGTGCCAAAGCCTCACGAATACGCGGCAAAAGCGCAATATCGGTAATCAGAATTTTAGTTTCGGCATGGTCTAGCTGAAACGCAATTGTCGCCGCATCAAGCCGCGTATTTAGCGAATGCAGAACCGCCCCTGACATCGGCACACCGTAATGCGCCTCGATCATTGCCGGGGTGTTCAACAGCATAACCGAAACGGTATCGCCGCGACCAAGACCGGCCGCTGCCAATACGCTTGCCAATTGCCGGCACCGCGCATAGAGCGACGCGTAATCACGGCGCAATTTGCCGTGGATGACCGCGGTTTGAGCGGGAAACACCATCGCTGCACGCTCAAGAAATGTTAGCGGCGTCAAAGGCTGGTAATTCGCTGGATTCTGGTCAAGCCCGATATCATATGGATTTGTCATTTATGTCGCCCCCTCATCACAAACCAGCGTTGCCTGTTACCATTTTGGATCACGCTTTTCAATAAAGGCGCTGATCCCCTCGGCCGCATCCCGGTGCAGCATATTTTCCACCATTACCCGTGATGCGTAATCATAGGCATCGGCAATGGATAATTCACGTTGTGCATAAAAGGCGCTTTTGCCAATCGCCAAAGTCACCGGCGATTTGCTGGCAATCTTTTGGGCAATAGCATTCACATGATCACCAAGTTCAGCATCATCAACAACAGCGTTAATAAGGCCAATTTCGGCGGCACGATCGGCGGCGACCATATCGCCGGTCAACAGCATTTCCATGGCGTGCTTTGCGCCGACATTGCGTGATAACGCCACCATTGGCGTTGAACAGAATAGGCCAATATGCACACCGGGCGTACTAAAGCGCGCCGATGCAGCCGCATAGGCCAGGTCACAGCTCGCCACCAATTGACACCCGGCGGCGGTCGCAGTTGCCGCCACTTCGGCAATCACCGGTTTCGGATTTTGCAGGATCGACATCATCACCGACGAACAGCGTTTCAGGACATCGGTAAAATAAGCCTCACCACTATCGGCATGGGCGCGGCCGGCGGTCATTTCCTTTAGATCATGGCCGGCACAAAAGGCAGGCCCGTTTGCCGCCAAAATGATAACCCGTACACGGGCATCAACCGCCGCGTCAGCCAATGCCGCGCCCAGCTGGTCTAGCATTGCCTCGGATAGAGCGTTCCGCCGACCCGGGTCATTCAAGGTCAAACGCAATATGCCATCTGCCTTATGCTCACTCTGCAATCGGTCGGATGCCTTGGGGTTTTCGGTTCCTGCCATGGTCGTGCCACCTCGCTCTTCCTCAGGGCTGAAATTTTGCGGCAAAAACGACCGCAAAGTAAAGTATGAACGAAAGTAACGCCTTAAATAGCCGCCCCTAATCAGCTTGTCTCTAGGCGGCGCTCCAGCCAGCGAACCCCTGCCGACACAATCAGTATCACCACCAGATACTCAAGCACCAAAACTGTATAGATTTCCAACGGCCGATATTCGGTCACGACCAATTCATTGGCACGGCGGGTGAGTTCCTGCATCCCAATGACCGACACCAGCGATGACATTTTGAGCATATAAACGAGCTGGTTCCCAAGCGCTGGCAGAATCCGTTTGATCGCTTGCGGCAAAATTACATACCGCATGGTGTCACGATAATTCAACGAAACCGAATGCGCCGCCTCATACTGGCCGCGGTCAATGGACTGGATGCCAGCGCGGAAAATTTCCGCCTGAAACGCACTATCTGAAATTGCCAAAGCCAGTACGCCCGCCCAGAACACCGAAATTGACAGGCTGGCGACTTGTGGCAGCCCATAATAAACCCATAAAATCAGCACTAGAATTGGGATGGCACGCACCAGCTCGACATAGACACGGTTAATCGCCTTAGGCGCACGGCGACGCGACAAACCGGGCAAGGCCACCATCAACCCAAGACAAATCGAGATTAATATTGCCGTCACCGACAGGCCAATGGTGAAATAAAGACCATCAATCAGAAATGACAAATTGCGGCGACCGGTTTCGGTGGCCGGATTGACAACATACCAGCCCCAATTGCCCGAACAGCCGCCGAGACCAAGCAACGCAGCAAGCCCAAGCAGGCGGAATAGCATCGGCGTCGCAGGCGCGCCAGATCCAATGATGTTTTTGACAGCATTTAGCAGCATGATCATCTCGCCTCTAATGCCGTAAAATCTGGCTAAGGAACAATTTGCACCGGTCACTTTCAGGCGCGGTGAAAAATGTCTTTGGGGGGCCCATTTCAACAATTCTGCCATGATCCATAAACAGCATCATATCGGCAACCTGCCTTGCAAATCCCATTTCATGCGTGACACAGATCATTGTCATGCCGCTGTCAGCCAATTCTTCAATCACATCAAGCACCTCGGCAATCATTTCCGGATCAAGCGCCGATGTTGGCTCGTCAAACAGCATAATCTTGGGCGCCATGCACAGCGCCCGGGCAATCGCCACCCGCTGTTGCTGGCCGCCCGATAATTGGCCCGGATATTTGTCCAGCTGTTCGGGAATTTTGACCCGCTCAAGATAATTCATCGCCAGCTCGCGCGCCTCGGCCTCGGGCAATTTGCGGGCGCGCACCGGCCCCAGCATCAGGTTTTCCAAAATGGTCAGATGCGGAAACAGATTAAATTGCTGAAACACCATCCCGACATTATTGCGCAAGGCCTCACGCCCGGAAGGGCTGTCATCAACCAGCGTTCCATCAATCCTGATCTCGCCCGCTTCATGCTGTTCAAGCCGGTTGATACAGCGGATTAAGGTTGATTTTCCAGATCCTGAAGGCCCGCAAATTACCAGCTTTTGACCAAGCGTGATATCCAGTGAAACATTATCTAGCGCCTGAAACGCACCAAAATATTTTGAAACATTGCTGATTTGGATAAAGGGCTTTTGGGTGGGCGCACTCACGATGATTGTAACCTATTCATGTCAATATGCCTCAAATTCATCAGGCATCAAGTTCATTACGCATCAAGTTTATTCGGCATCAAGCAGTTCGCATACAGCCTCTCGCACCCGAACTGCACACCCAAATGCGCACCCAAACTGCAAGCTACCCGATTCCGTCCCAATCGGCCAGCCCGCAATCGGCCACGGACAATAAATCGCAGTCGAGACTTGCATTTGGCGGCCGGCAACCTATCTTTACCAATGTGTAAAGAGCAAAATCAATCCCCCGAAATACCAGTCCAAGGAGACTTTTTGATGCGCCTATTGAGAATAGTTATCACATTTTTTGCCGTTATTATGATGTCAGCATCAGCGCAGGCCGCAAGTGCACTGAATGAAATTCTGTCCGGCGGCGTGCTGAAGGTCGGCACCACTGGCGACTGGAATCCAATGACAATGAAGGACACCGCAACCAATAGCTATACTGGCTATGACATTGATGTGATGACCGAGCTTGCCAAGGATCTTGGGGTTAAGGTTGAATTCGTGCCAACTGATTGGAAAACGCTGGTCAGCGGCGTGACATCGGGCAAATACCATATGACCGGCTCTGCCTCTATCTCGCCAAGCCGCGCCAAAGCTGCGGGCTATTCAAACAGCTATTTCTCACTGGCGACCGTGCCGCTTACGCTAAAGAAAAATGCAGATAAATTTACCGACTGGGCCGATCTTGATAAAGCATCGGTTACCGTTGCGGCAACGCTTGGAACGACACAGGAAAAGCAGGTCAAACAGTTTTTCCCAAATGCAAAATACAAAATTGTCGAAGCCCCAGCGCGTGATTTCCAAGAGGTTCTAGCTGGCCGTGCCGATGCGCATATCACGTCAAATGTCGAGGCTTATAAGCTGGTGGCGAAATATCCTGAAATGATGGTTGTACCAGTTTCAGCACCAAAAGCCCCAACACCGATTGCGATGCTGTTGCCGCAGGCTGATCAGGTATGGATCAACTATGTGAACACATGGATTACGTTGAAAACCGAACGCGGCTTCTTTGCCGAGCTTGGCCGGAAATGGCAGCTTTCCAACTAACCTAGCGCCACATATAAATGTGAAAGGAGGGGCTTTTGCCTCTCTTTTTTTTTGCGCAATCGTCGTGACGTTGTTATCACCATTGCCAGATGATCGCCGAACCAAACCCCAGCGGAGACCGACCCATGCTTGTGCTTTATGACCTTGCGATCAGCAGCTATGGCTGCAAAACCCGCATTCTGCTTCGTCACAAGGGGCTGGAATGGAAAAGCCTTGCCCCACCAGATGGCTATGGCAGCCCCGCCTATTGCAAGATTGTGCCGTCGGGAACCATTCCGGCATTGCTGCATGACGGGCTTACGCTTGCCGAGTCTGATGCGATTGCCGAATATCTGAATGAGCTGGCACCGCTGCCGGCGATGCTGCCTCTGTCGGTGCAGGACCGCGCCAGAATACGCGCAATATCACGCTTTCATGACACGCGCATCGAACCCCTGTTGCGCGCTTATTTTGGGCAGGTAGCCCCGGCTAATCGCAATCCTGATTTCATTGCCGAAAATGCGGCATTGCTGCAACGCCGCTTTGACCAGCTTGCACAGATGGTAACGCCGTCACCGCTATTAGATGGCACCGATCTCAGCCTTGCCGATTGCGGCTTTGCGCCCAGCTTTGCGATTTTAAATTGCCTTCGGGGCGTGCTTGGCTTTGAGCTTGATCTGCCATCATCAATCACCACCTATGCGGCTAATTTATGCGCGCACCCGTCGGTTCGGGACGAGTATAAAGCCTATGTGACGGCGCTTGATGACTGGGCAGCGACCAAGCTAGCCAGCTAGATAACACCCATTGACGCTGAATTCATTTCGCGCCTAGGCTGAAGGTATCTAGGGGTCAAACAATCCTATTTCGATTGATTTGATTCCGCCTCAACGATGCCGGTAAACTATGCAATTGTCTCTGGCCTTTCAAAATTTGCCGCCGCAGATGCGCGCCACAATCTTGATGGTTGCGGCGCTTTTCATGTTTACCTCTATGGGCATCTTTATCCGCCTATCTGCCGCCGGTCTGCCGGTAATCGAAGTCGTATTTTTCCGCAATGCGCTGGCGATGGTTTTGTTGATGCCGCTCATTATGCGGATGGGCAGATCAAGCATCCGAATGCAGAAACCAAAATTATTTTTTCTGCGCGCCCTGATTAATTTTGGCGGTATGTTTTGTGGCTTTACCGCCTTGACGCTAATTCCGCTGGCACAGATGACGGCACTTGGCTTTACCGGCCCATTATTTGTTACCATTGGCGCGGTATTATTCCTTGGCGAAGTGATCCGGGCACGACGCATTGCGGCAATTGCGGTCGGGTTTCTTGGAACATTGATCATCCTACAGCCCGGCTTTACCGAGATTTCGGTTGGCGCGATGATGGCACTTGCCAGCGCGCTATCAATTGCGATGGCATCATTGATCGTCAAGAAACTAACCGCAACTGAAACCCCCGAAGCGATCGTATTCTGGATGGTGGCAATGCAGGCCCCGCTGGCGCTAATACCGGCAATGGGCGTCTGGCAATGGCCCAGCCTTGAGAACTGGATCTATCTATGGGCGATGGCACTGTCCGGAACGATTGCGCATCTATGCTTTACCCGCGCCTATCGACTGGTCGATATTACCGCCTTACAGCCGCTGGAATTTATCAAGCTGCCATTTGCTGTATGTCTTGCTTGGATTGTCTTTGGTGAATGGCCCGGCTTGTGGACATGGGTTGGCGGTGCAGTCATTTTTGCGTCAACCGTATATATCACCCAGCGCGAGGCACGCGCCAAAAAATCATTGCGGCCGAATGCTGGCATCAAGGAGTCAAAATTATAAACCCGAAAACTGCCCAAAAAGCTGCCCAGAAAAGCAGCTAGTTGAGTGGCTAAGTCGAGGAGTGGCAGCCAGCAGGCCTAGGCCGTCTCAACCGCCCAGTAAAGTGGCGTACCACAATCGAAAATCGTCAGGTTTCCGTCTGGCGTGGTGCGGCTTTGTGGATAGATCACCGGCGTATCCTGCTTTATCAGGGTCATCCGGCTTTCATTGACCGGCAGGCGGTAAAATGCTGGCCCATGTAGCGAGGTAAAGCCTTCCAAACGGTCAAGCGCATCTTCGGCCTCAAACACATGGGCAAGACATGACATGGTGTTTGGTGCCGTGTAAATACCGGCACAGCCACAGGCCATAAGTTTGGCCGCGTCAAGATGCGGTGCGCTGTCAGTACCAAGGAAGAAACTGCTATCGCCAGAAACTGCCGCCGCGACTAATGCACGGCGATGGCTTTCACGCTTTGCCACCGGCAGGCAATAATAATGCGGGCGAATTCCGCCTGCCAGAATGTGATTTCGATTAATAAATAAATGATGCGTTGTAATCGTGGCAGCGATATTAGCACCGGCAGATTTGACGTAATCGACACCGTCACTGGTCGTCACATGTTCCAGCACCACCCGCAAATCAGGGATGCGATTGCGTAACGGTTCCAGCACAGTTTCAATAAATACCGCCTCGCGATCAAAAATATCAACCTGCGGGTCGGTCACTTCACCATGCACACAAAGCGGCAAACCAATTTCGGCCATTGCGTCTAGCACCGCGATTACCTTGTCCAGATCACGCACACCCGATGCCGAATTGGTGGTCGCTCCAGCCGGATACAGCTTGACCGCATGGATCAGTCCAGCCTTTGCCGCCGCCACAACATCGTCCGGCTGGGTTGTCTCTGTTAGATAAAGCGTCATCAACGGCGTGAAATCATGAGCGGGATTTACACATCCCATAATCCGTTCACGATAGGCCGCCGCATCGGCGCCTGTTACCACCGGCGGAACCAGATTCGGCATGATAATGGCGCGGCCGAAATGACGCGATGTATCATCAATAACCGCGGCAAGCATGGCCCCATCACGAAGGTGCAAATGCCAATCATCCGGGCGGCGAATGGTCAGGTGAGTCATGGTAACGAACCCCAGCAAAAACCCTGATATTTAATCAGGTGATGAAACAAAAACAGGCTGTCATTAACGCAACAAGCCCCAGAAATACCCGCATCACACATAACAGCATCACGTGGCAAAATCTACACTGGCTGATGCTGACAATTTATCAGTTCTGCCAGCGTTGCTGTTTATCGGTTATACTAACCACTAGGTTTTATGGCGCATATGTTATATTATAACATTATCTATTTTGATGATCAGGCCTAGGCTTTTTATGACGCGCGAACCCAATGATTTAATCACCCTCGAGAATGCCGGTGTCAGGCGTGATAATCGCTGGCTGGTGCGCGGCATTGATTTGCGCATGCGCGCTGGCGAGATCGTAACCATCATTGGCCCGAACGGCGCTGGCAAAAGCACCACCGCGCAGCTGGTTGTCGGTACATTGCGTGCCAGTGAAGGGCGCGTTCTGCGCCAAACTGGGTTGCGTGTTGGCTATGTGCCGCAAAAACTGCATATTGATCCAGCGTTGCCAATGCGGGTGAACCGGCTTTTGGACCTGACCGCCATGGTCTCCGTTGAAGCGAAACGGCGCGCCCTTGATGCGGTTGGCATTTTGCACCTTGGCGATGCATTTGTGCAGGATTTATCGGGCGGTGAATTTCAGCGCGCATTGCTGGCCCGTGCGATGGTGCGCCAGCCCAATCTTCTGGTACTGGACGAGCCGGTTCAAGGCGTTGATTTCGCGAGTGAGGTCATGCTGTATAATCTTATCAAACAGATTCGCGATACCACCGGTTGCGGCGTTCTGATGATTTCGCATGATTTACATATTGTGATGGCTGACACTGATACTGTTCTCTGTTTGAACGGTCATATCTGTTGTAGCGGCAGCCCGGATTCGGTTGTCAGCAATCCGGAATATCTGCGGTTATTCGGCGCGCATGATACTGCAGCGCTGGCAGTTTATCAGCATGACCATGACCATATCCATCTTCCCGATGGTACGGTTCAGCATGCCGACGGGTCAATCAGCACGGGTTGCCAGCCTGAGCAAAGCGATGACTTGCGGCGCGGGCATGATCATGTTTGACGATTTTTTCATCCGCGCGCTGTTTGCGGGCATCGGTCTGGCGGTTATTGTTGGGCCGCTCGGCTGTTTGATTATCTGGCGCAAAATGGCCTTTTTCGGCGACACCTTAGCGCATGCGGCGCTGCTGGGAATTGCCTTGGCGATCCTTATTGATATTTCGCCCCTCGTTGGCGTTCCGCTCGTGACGCTGGCAAGCTGTATTGCGCTGATGATTGCCAAACGCACACCCAGCCTTTCATCCGATACGATCTTGGCAATATTGGCACATTCGACATTGGCGCTTGGGCTGGTGCTAATCTCACTTACAGGCGGTCGCAGCCTCGATGTGAACGGGCTTTTATTTGGTGATATTTTGGCAGTTGATACCACCGACCTTTTGGTGATTTACGCTGGCGGCGGCGCAATATTGGCAATTATTATCTGGCAATGGCGACGCCTGATTGCGGCGACGTTAAGTCCGGAAATCGCCGAGGCTGAAGGCCTGTCTCCACAGCGGGCTGAATGGCTGTTTATGATGCTGATTGCCCTGGTGGTCTCGATTGCGGTCAAGCTTGTTGGCGTGTTGCTGATCACCGCGCTGATGATCATTCCGGCGGCGGCGGCGCGGCGACTGGTCAGCAGCCCCGAAATGATGGCTGGATTGGCGTCATTGCTTGGCGTGATCGGGGTGATTGCCGGGCTTTATGGCTCGGCCGAATTTGACATACCATCGGGCCCTGCCATTATTCTGGCTGGTGGATTGTTATTGCTTGGCCTCAGCTTTGTGCCACGCCGACGGCCGGCCAATGCCAATATGCGCCCCCACACCCATCAAGACGAGGTAGGCCATGACGCAAAATGAGACCCTTGTTTATACCCTGCTATGTCAGGCTGACCGGCCGTTAAGCGCGTATAATATTCTTGACGCGCTTCGTGATAAGGGCATCCGCGCGCCGCTTCAGGTTTACCGCGCGCTAGGCAAGCTGGTGGAACGCGGCGCGGTTCACCGGATTGAAAGTGTAAACGGCTTTGTCGCATGCCAATTGCATGATTGCGGCGGCAGTGAGGTTAGCATTTTCATGCTTTGCACCCAATGCGAGCGTGCCAATGAATTCACCGATGCCAGTATTGATAAAACATTGCAGGCACTAGGCGATGATCGCAAATTTCAGGCCGCGCACAAGGTCATTGAAATCACCGGCCTATGCGCCGATTGCCGTTCGGTCTAGACTAACCCCCGCCACCCTAGACATTCAGCAACAGATATTCACGCTCCCACGGGCTGATCACTTCAAGAAACGCCTCGGCTTCAGCGCGTTTTACCTCAACAAACAACGCGACAAATTCCTTGCCAAGAACGCTGTGCAAGGGCTTTGCTCGTTCCAACGCATCAAGCGCCACGTCAAGATTACGCGGCAAGGTTTCCAGATCTTCACCACTGATTTTGCGCGGGCGGGTTGGACGACGCTTTTCCTGCAGCCCCAGCCAGATCGCGGCCAAGGTTGCAGCAATCGCCAAATACGGATTGGCGTCAGCCCCCGGAATACGGTTTTCGATCCGCCGGTTCTTCGGATCACCAAGTGGCACCCGCAATCCAACTGTCCGGTTATCCATACCCCACGCAAGATTGGCAGGCGAATCCTCGGTACCCGTCCGCCGCCGATAAGAATTCACATAAGGCGCCATTAACGCCATCGCCCCACTCAGGTAACGCTGCATACCGGCAACCGCATGATAGAAATCATCGCTTTCGTCACCATCATCATTGGAAAAGATGTTTTTCCCCGTCACCTTTGATTTAACCGAGGCATGAACATGCATAGCGCTGCCCGGCTGTTCTTGCATTGGCTTTGCCATGAAGGTCGCATGCAGATTATGGTTGATCGCAGCCTGACGGACCGTCCGTTTGAACAAAAAAGCCTGATCGGCAAGATCAAGCGCCTTGCCATGATTGAAATTGATTTCCATCTGCGCCGCGCCAGCTTCATGGCTTAGCGTATCAATATCCAGCTTTTGCAGCTCGCAATGGTCGTAAATTTCTTCGAACAGCGGGTCAAATTCATTCACCGCATCAATGCCATAGGCCTGACGCGCCTTTTCAGCACGGCCCGACCTGCCGGTTGGCGTGACCAGCGGCGCATTGGCATCACTGCTTTGCTTGACCAGAAAAAACTCAAGCTCAGGGGCAATCACCGGCTCTAGTCCCGCCTTATCAAACAGCGCCAAAACCGATTTCAGCACCGCCCGCGCCGAAAACGTCACATCTGTTCCATCCTGATGAACCGCATCATGGATAATCTGCGCCGTTGGCTCGTCATACCATGGCACCAGCCGGCAGGTTGAAATATCAGGCCGCAATATGACATCACGACCAATTTCATCCAGCACTTCACTGTCATAATATTCACCAGTGACCGACTGACCAAAGACATATTCCGGCAAGCGTAATCCGCCGGTATTCTGTGCAGATATGAATTTATTTACCGGCAGAATTTTGCCGCGAGCAATACCCGAAATATCACTGACCAGACATTCCACTTCGGTAATGCCCTGATCTTTCAGCCATGCGTCCATATCGAATCCCATTTTCTTTCCTATCGCGCCTGTAAATCTTCAAAGGTCTGATCGAGTGCGGTTGATATTTTTGCGATCATCAGATCGATATCATCACGCTCAAAGGTCAATGGCGGTGACATAATCATCGCGTCACGAACCGCCCGCACCATCAACCCTCCTTTGATTGCGTGATCACGGCACATAACCCCGACCTCACCAACCGGATCAAACAGCACCGGGCCTGCCTTATCCTTGACCAGTTCAATCGCACCTAACAAGCCAAAGCTGCGCACCTCGCCAACCAGCGGATGCGCTGCAAGCGGGGCCAGTGCAGATGCCAGATAGGGGCCAGTATCATTACGGATTTTTTCCACCAGACCATCGCGTTCAATCAAATCAAGGTTAGCCAGTGCCACCGCTGCTGCAACCGGATGACCCGAATAGGTAAACCCATGATAGAATTCCCCGCCATCGGCAATAAGCCGCTCAGCCACCCTGTCACCAACCATCACTGCAGACATCGGCACATAGCCCGACGTCAAACCCTTGGCAAGGGTCATCATATCAGGCGATAAATCCATACCGTGACTGGCAAACCAATGACCGGTTCGTCCAAATCCGGTAATCACCTCATCGACAATGAACAGAACATCATGCTTCCGGCAAATTGCCTCAACCTGCTTTAGGTAACCGGCAGGCGGGATAATCACACCACCAGCACCTTGGATCGGCTCGGCGATAAAGGCCGCAACATGATCGGCACCGATCTCGGCAATTTTATCCTCAAGCCAGCTAGCCGCCTGCGTGGCAAACGCCGCCTCGTCAAGATTGCCCTGATATAAAAATCCGTAAGGCGGGTTGATATGGGTAAAGTCAGGTGCCTGTGCCGCCTGCTCATGCATTGCCGTCATACCGCCCATGCTGGCCGACATGATTGTGCTGCCGTGATAGCCGTAGGTGCGGGCGATAATGGTCTTTTTCTCGGGCTTGCCAGCAAGCGCCCAGAAATGCCGAACCATGCGGATAATCGTATCATTCGCCTCTGATCCGGAATTTGCATAAAATACATTGTTCAGACCATCCGGTGTCAGATCGACCAAACGCTTAGACAAGGCAATGATCGGCTGATTACTGGTTTTAAAAAAATTATTATAATAGGGCAGCTTGGTCATCTGCGCTGTCGCGGCATCCACCAATTCATGCCGCCCATAGCCAACATTGACACACCACAAGCCAGCCATCGCATCCATAATTTTATTGCCGTCACTATCATAGATATAGTGACCCTGCGCATGGGTGATGACACGGGTTCCAGCCGCACGCAATTCCCGATAATCGGTAAACGGCGCTAAATGATGTGAGGCGTCAAGCTCGCGCCAATCTTGGGTCGTCATATCCTGCATGGTAAATCCATCCAAATCGAAATATTAAGCAGTTTCATATCTAAAACAAATAATCAGCAAATATGCGCATTTATCAGGGTAAACGGAAAAATACGCCCGACGGCAATCGCCTTATTCAGCTATATCAATCAGCCCCGGCAATCAGATATGGCAATCAGATATGGCAATCAGATATGGCGATCAGGCCTTATCTCTTTGTCCGGTTGTGCCTTAAATGGCATCCCAACTATACTTGCGCATATTTACCATCACAGACTACTATTGTTGCAAGAGGATCACAATCGGTCTGATTGGCAAAAACACCTAACCGGAGCGACCGGCAATCTGCAAGTAAAATCGGCACCATGACAGAGCTCAATTCCATCTATGCAACATCAATTCCGGCGCGGCCAGAATTTGCCACACCAAGCGGCAATCTTGATTGCGAAATTGCCATTATCGGTGGCGGCTTTACCGGCATGACAGCAGCATTGACGCTTGCCGAAAACGGGCATGATGTTGTGCTTCTCGAAGCCAGTGTTATCGGCAGCGGTGGATCGGGCCGTAATGGCGGTCATGTCTGTCAGGGCTGGTCCAATGATTTTCATCACATTAGCCGGCAATTACCAGCCGATGAGGCAAAGCTGGTTTGGGATGCGGGCATGAATGCGGTTGACCTGCTGCGCCACCGGGTTAAGGCCCATAATATTGATTGTGATTTGCGGTTTGGCTATCTCCATGCCGCCTTGCATAACCGCCAGATGCAGGATTTGCTGGCAATGCATAAGGAATGGCAGGCCGAGGGCTATGATGATTTTACCGTTCTGGACAGCCCGGATGCGCTTGGGGCGCATATTGGCACCAATGCCTATGTCGGCGCGTTGCATGATGCCGGCAGCGGACATATCCAGCCGCTGAAATATCTTGATGGATTGGCACGCGCTGCCAGCAAAGCCGGCGTTCGCATTTTCGAACATGCGGTTGTCACGTCACTGGAGACCGTGAATAAATCAAATCATAATGGCGTAACGGGTGGGGGCACAAAGAACACGCCGCTCAAAAGGCTTGTCCTTGCCGATGGGCAAACGGTAAAGGCAAAATTTGTTCTATTATGCGGTAATGCTTATTTGCAGAATGTTGGCACGGCCAAGATGACCCGCCGCCTTGCCCCGGTTACCTCGTCAGTGCTTGCTACCACACCGCTGTCAGACAATCTGATCGCGCATATTCTACCCCAACGCGCCGCTGTCGCTGATTGCAATACCGCGCTGAATTATTACCGGATTGACGCGGATGGGCGGATGATTTTTGGTGGGCGTGCCAGCTACACCAACGTCAATCTCGGCAATGTTGAAAGCGACCTGCGTCAGCGCATGATCCAAGTATTCCCCGAGCTTGCCGACTGTGAAACAGCCGCGGTATGGTCGGGCAAAATTGGCATTACGGTCAACCGGATACCGCATTTTGGTACTGCTGGCGACGGGGTTTATTTTGTGCAGGGATTTTCTGGTCACGGGGTTGCGTTAACCGGACTTGCCGGAACTCTTCTGGCGCAACATATCATGGGGCAATCGCGGCTCTTTAATATTTTGAGCAAGCTTCGTCACTTGCCATTTCCCGGTGGGCTTTTCCGCACACCGGCGCTCGCCATTGGCATGAGCTGGTACAAGATGCGCGATTATCTACGCCTCTAGATCACCGAAATTTTTGGACGAATTGGGTCTCAAACCGGCGCACCCATCGGCATGATCAGCGCATTAAAGCCGCCCAACCGGCTTTGCCGTCGCGCCCTTTTTCTTTGCCAGAACCGCCAGCCAGTCAAACGCCATATTTGCCGCAGCAATTGCGGTGATCTCAGCATGATCATAGGCTGGTGCCACCTCGACAACATCCATACCGATCAAATCAAGTGGCTCTAGCCCGCGCACAAACTCAAGCCCCTGCCAGCTGGCAAGGCCGCCTGCAACCGGTGTTCCCGTGCCCGGCGCAAAAGCCGGATCAAGACCATCAATATCAAACGATAGATAGACCGGCGCCCCGCCAGCGCGTTCACACACAATATCAATAGCAGCATCAATACCTTTGCGATGCACCCATGGGCTGGTCAGAATTTCAAAACCATGATCGCTGTCATTATAGGTGCGCAGGCCAACTTGCGTGGATTTATCGACATCAATGATGCCCTCGGCAACAGCTCTGGCAAACATTGTTCCGTGATCAAACGCCACCCCATCATCGGGCCATGTGTCACAATGCGCGTCAAACTGAACAAGCGCCACCGGCCCATAGGCCTTGGCATGCGCTTTCAACAACGGGTAGGCAATGGCATGATCACCGCCAAGGCTAAGCATCTTTGCCCCGGCCGCGATAATCCTATCAGCATGATCAGTGATGCTGTCAAACACCGTATGGGGGTGGTGCGGATCAAGAAAACAATCCCCAAAATCAATCACTGAAAGATGGTCAAACGGGTTAAATCCAAAGGGGAAATGCGCCAATTCAGCAAGCTGCACCGATCCGGCGCGAATAGCACGCGGGCCAAGCCGACAGCCCGAACGATAGGTCACCGCGCTATCATAGGGGATGCCGCTAACCACAACATCAACCCCGTCTAAATCCCGGCTGTAACGCCGCCGTGCAAAACTCAGCGCCCCCCCATAGGTCATCTCACGCAGGGTCTGGTCATTTTGTTTCATGCGGAATGCCGCATCACCATCGGTTTTACTCATTCTTGCCCCATCATTTTTGGCCCATCATTCTTGCCCCATCATTTTTGGCTCATCTTGGGCGTCTCAATCCGGACTGCGGGCAGCTAGCCGGCAGCGTAGCACCCAGCTTGCGCCAATGACCGCAATCGCAACAACAAGTATCATCACAGTGGCAAGCGCGTTGATTTCCGGTGTAACGCCAAGTCGAACCTTGGAAAACACCAAAATCGGCAAGGTTGAACTGCCCGGGCCGCTGACAAAGCTGGCGATCACCAGATCATCAAAACTAAGCGTGAAGGCCAGCAGCCACGCCGCCACAACCGCCGGGGCGATCACTGGCAAGGTGATCGATAAAAAGATAAACGGCTGGCGCGCACCAAGATCGGCGGCGGCCTCTTCGATCGCCATATCAAAATCGCGCAACCGCGCTTGAACCACCACCGCGGCAAAACACATCCCAAAGGTCGCATGGGCAATGATAATCGTGTCGACACCGCGTCCTGCCGGCCAGCCAAACAGGCTTTCCATTGAAATAAACAACAGCAGCATCGACAGGCCAGTTACAATTTCCGGCATTACCAGCGGGGCACTCGCAATCGCGCTTAGCGCCAGTCGTGACCGGAAATTGCCAAACCGCACAAAGGCAACAGCAATGCAAATCCCAAAAATTGTGGCAATGGTCGCAGCCCAGACCGCAATCAGCAACGACGTCCCAAACGCCGATAAAAGCTGATCATTCTCCAGCAAGCTAGCATACCATTTCAGCGACGCACCGGACCAGACTGAAACCAGTTTTCCGGCGTTAAAACTATAGATAATCATCACGATGATCGGCAGATATAAAATGCCAAATCCCAGCGCGCCAAGCGATAATACAAGACCGTTCATCCGTCCCATCACTTGGCCTCCGCTGGTTGCTCGGGCCCGTCGGCGGCTGTCTCGCGGCCATCTTGATAACGGGCATAGATGATCGGCACGGTCAGGATTGCCAGCAACAGCATCGCAATTGCCGACGCCACCGGCCAGTCACGATTACGGAAAAATTCAGTCCAGAGAACCTTGCCCATCATCAATTGGTCTGGCCCACCAAGCAGCGCCGGAATCACAAATTCGCCGACCGCCGGAATAAATACCAGCAGACTGCCAGCCACAATGCCCGGAACGGTAAGGGGCAGAATGATCGTGCGGAAAATTTCTGGACCCGAGGCACCAAGATCGGCCGCCGCCGCAAGCAAATCTGCATCAAGGCGCACCATCACTGCATAAAGTGGCAGGATCATCAATGGCAGATAGGTCAGCACCATCCCGATATAGATTGAAAAATCGGTCTGCATCATCTGGATTGGCGCGTCAATCAACCCCAGCCATAATCCGGCTGCATTGATAAATCCATTGGGGTTTAACAATCCGATCAACGCATAAAGCCGCAACAGGCTGGATGTCCAGAATGGCAGCATCACCATCACCAACAAAACCGTCCGCCATTTTTCTGTGCTGCGGGCGATCCACCACGCCATCGGATAGGCAAAGGCCAAACAGACCAGAGTCGAGAAGAATGCCAGCTTTATGCTGTTCAGCGCCGGACCGAAATAATCCGACCAATATTGCAATAAAAGCTCATAATTGCCGGTGGTGAAATTGGTGAAAAACCCGTCATCGCCAAATCCCCATAATGGGGCATAGGGCGGAATACCACGGCGCGGCGTGGTAAAGGAAACTTGCAGCGTTTCAACAAGCGGCAGGAAAAAGAATACAGCTAGCCAGATCAGCGGCAGCGCAATCACCAGACGGCGACCCGTCACCGCAGGAAGATGCGCAACATATCTGACCAGCCCCCGCACCATGATCAATCCTCAAGCACGATAACGTCTTGCGGGTCAAAATGCACATAGCCCGTCTCGCCCCAGCTAAGCGGCGCCTCGGTGCTGCGGCGCTGTTGCTGCTGTAATTTGAACATCTGACCTGACGGTGTCTTGACCCGGTAATTTGTCGCAAACCCCAAATAGGCAAGATCCTCAACCACCACTTCAATCTCATTGGACGCGCCGCTGGCGGTTCGGCTAAGATAGATTTTTTCCGGCCGAATTGCCAGTTTGACCGCCTTGCCAACCGCAAGGTCAAGATCGGTCAGCGCGCGAATTTTAAGATCGCCATCAAGCGTAATTCCGGTTTTATCCCGCTGCCCGACAACCCCGTCGACAAAGCTGATAGTGCCCAGAAAATCGGCAACAAAACTGTTTTTTGGGCGCTCGTAAAGCTTGCGCGGTTCATCAACTTGAACCAGCTGGCCTGCATCCATAATCCCGATACGACCAGCCAGCGTCATCGCCTCTTCTTGGTCATGCGTCACCACAATGAAAGTCGTGCCTAGTTTTTCTTGAATATCGACCAGCTCAAACTGGGTATCTTCACGCAGTTTCTTATCCAGCGCAGCAAGCGGTTCATCAAGCAATAACAGCTTTGGACGCCGGGCCAGAGCGCGTGCCAGTGCCACGCGCTGGCGCTGGCCGCCGGAAAGTTGATGCGGCTTGCGGCTGCCAAGATTTTGCAACCGCACCAGTTTAAGCAGCGCATCGACCCGTTCGCCAAGCGCATCACCGCGCAGTCCAGCGCGGCGCAAACCATAGCCAATATTGCCAGCCACACTCATATGCGGGAATAACGCATAATTCTGAAACATGAAATTTACCGGCCTGTCGGCAGGGGCAACCCCGGCCATATCATGCCCGTCAATTTCAATCGTTCCCGTCGTTGGCGACTCGAACCCGGCTAACAGCCGCAAGAGTGTGCTTTTACCACAGCCCGACGCGCCAAGCAGGCAAAACAACTCTCCCTTTTCGATATCCAGCGACAGATTATCCACCGCAACAACATCAGCAAAAGATTTGGAAATGGATTTCAACCTTATGAAGGGAGCCATTTGCATCCTATCCTGCAGGCTTGGCAGATATTCAGGCCGCCAAACCTCTCTCAAACAGCCCTGTGGCGCGCCCTTTAGCCGCCCCTCGCGAGGAACCGGCATAAAGGGCGGCCGAGGCTTTTGTTTTTATGCCCTAGCTACCGCTGGTAAAGCGTGACCATACCCGATTGACAATCCGGTCAAGCGCGGCGTCATAGACCGGCGTGACAAACAGATTTTTGCGTGTTTCCTTGCTTGGATAGATGCCCGGATGCGACAGAACCTCAGGGTCAATCTTTGCTTCAGCAGCTTCGTTACCACTAGCGTACCAGACATAATTGACGTTATTTGCCGCCACATCAGCCCGCATCATGTAATCAATAAACCGATATGCATTATCGACATTCTTTGCATCAGCCGGGATTGCCATCATGTCAAACCACATATTCGTGCCTTCGGATGGAATGTAATAATTGATCACATGACCATTATTGGCTTCCTCGGCGCGCGCTGCCGCCTGAAACGCATCACCTGACCACATGATCGCGGCACAGATATCACCATTCGCCATATCATTGATTGACTGGCTGGAATGGATATAGCGCAAATGCGGACGCACCTTGTTCAGCACCGCACCAGCATCTTCGAATAATTTGGCATCGGTTGTGTCGCCCGGCTGGCCCAAATAGGCAATGACGTTTGGCAGCACATCGGTTGGCGCATCCAAGATCGCCACACCGCAATCGGCCAGTTTGGCAGCGTTTGCCGGATCAAGGATCAGGCCCCAGCTATCAGTTGGCGCATTATCGCCAAGCCGTTCGGCAATTTTCTTTTCATTATAGGCAATGCCAGTTGTTCCCCACATATAAACCAGACCGGCCTTGTCGTCCTGCATCTGCTTGTTCGCCAATGACTGCACCTGCGGGTTTTGGTTTTTAGCATTGGCAATGCGGCTGTAATCCATGTCGGCATAAACACCTGACTGGCGGCCACGCGCCAGAAAATCGGCGGTTGGCACAACAAGATCATAACCTGATGATCCGGCTGACATTTTGGCTTCGAGCACTTCGTTGGAATCATAGACATCATAAGTCACGTCAATGCCGGTTTCAGCCTTGAAATTGGCGATTGTGTCCTCGGCGATATAATCCGACCAGTTATAGATATTTAACTTGCCGTCAGCATAGGCTGCGCCACTTGCTAAAACGCTGATCATCGTCAGCAATAAAGTTTTCTTCATTGGTTCCTCCTTGTTTTGCGACCTATTATTCATCTGATCTGGTGCCGCAGATAAACATAAATCACTGGTTCATCTAATAAAAACGTCTCATATATTACTTTAAAATTAAAAAATCGCGGGTTTTTATTGTCCCGGGGCGATTATAGAGAAGCCCGTTAAACTTGATCAAGATAACTGTGATATTCGAACGGGGAAACATCGCCCGAAAATCGCAGTAATTCTTGGCGCTTACAATCGACAAACATATCACGCAACGTTACCGGCAACATCCGGGCGATTAACGGGCTTTCAGCGAAACGGTCAATCGCCGCTTCCCAACGCGTTGGGATTACAGGTAAATCAAGCGCATAAGCACTTGTTGACACTGGCTCTGGCGGTGATTTTTGATCTTCAATACCGGTTAACATTGCCGCCAAAATCGTTGCCAAGACCAGATATGGGTTCGTATCTGCACCCGGTACACGATGCTCGATACGGCGCTGGCTTGGCGGGCCAAGCGGCACCCGAATTGCCGCCGTTCGATTTTCATACCCCCAGCAAACGCTCATTGGTGCGTGTGATTCGATCGCAAACCGGCGATACGAATTCTGGTGCGGCGCAAAAACCAGCATCGAATCGGCAAGACCAGACAAACCGCCGGCGATGGCATGGCGAAGTGTCTCACTTCCAGTCTCGCCGCCATCGTCAAAGACATTGCGTCCCGCGCCATCAAGCAGGCTGATATGCAAATGCATTCCATTGCCCGGCCTGTCGATATAGGGTTTGGCCATAAAGCTGGCGGCAAGTCCGTATTTCCGCGCCACCCCCTTGGCAATCTGTTTGAAAAAGGCCGCATCATCAGCAGCTTTCATGGCATCGGTGGAATGCAGCAGGTTAATCTCAAACTGGCCAAGACCCGCCTCACTGATCGTTGTGTCAGCTTCAATCATCTGCAACTGGCAAGCTGCATAGATTTCATTGATCAACGCATCATGGTCATTCACCTCATCGATCGCCAAGGCGCCATCCCGGATGGGCTTTGCACCCGTTAGCGGCGAGACCGGCGTATCTGGTGCGCCATCAGAACCGCCTTGCGGATCGGCGAGATAAAATTCCAGTTCAATGCCAACGACCGGATAAAGATTCCGTGCGGCGAACCTATCTAAAACCATACCAAGCGCGTTGCGGGCATCACCAGCAAATGGGGTGCCGTCATTTTCCATCAGGCAAAGCGGCACCAAAGCCGTGGGTTGATCAGTCCATGGCATTGGCAACGGGCCACGGCCTGTCCAAAAACAGCCGCCGTCAGAATCGCCAGTTTCAAAAACCCATTTGCTATTCGCAATATCACGGCCCCAAATATCCAGATTGGCGGTCGATAGAGGCATACGAACACCGCCCTTTGTAACCTTCTTTAACTGGTTGCGCGGGACACGCTTGCCGCGCAGCACCCCATTAAGGTCAAAAACAGCGGCGCGTAAATTGCCGATCTCAGGATTATGTGCAAGCCAGGCCGCAGTGTTAAACTCGCCCTCAAAATCACCCATGGTGTCTCTCTTCAATATTTTCGTCATTTGACGCCGCAATGCAGAAAAATTCAAGGCTAATCGCAGCCCAATCTACCAGTATGGAGCCAATGAACCACTATGGAGCCAATGAACCACTATGGAGCCAATATACTAACCTAGAAAAGCCATAGTGGTCAGTTTTGCGACGCAATCTGCCTTACACCACAAGCACCCACCGAGACACCCACCGTTGAACCTGACAAACCGCCTGTATTCTATGGTTTACACTATGCGCCATTGCCGCTATAAACGCGGCGGCTTCGCGCCGCCCCAAAGCAGTCCGACGGCGCGCACATTTTTATCAAGCAAGAGGATCTTTTCATGCTTACAAATGCACTTCTGCCGATCGCCTTTGGCGCCGTCGGTATGATCGCTGCCTTTCTGATCTACGCCAACATCCTAAAAACACCGTCTGGCGAAGGCAGGGTAAAAGAAATTGCCGATGAAATTCATCTCGGCGCCATGGTGTTCATGGCCAGCGAATATAAGCGTCTGGCAATTTTCTGTTTAATTTGTATCGTAGCGCTTTACGCCAGCCTCGGCATCGACACGGCCATCGCCTTTACACTGGGCGCTGTCTGTTCTGGAACCGCTGGCTATATTGGTATGTACTCGGCCACTAAAGCAAACGTCAGAACGGCTGTAGCGGCGAACACCAGAGGTGCAGCAGCAGCGCTCAACGTCGCCTTTTTTGGTGGCTCAATCATGGGCCTTACCGTGGCGTCAATGGGTTTGCTCGGCATCGGTGTTCTGTACCATTTTATGGGCGGTACAGCGCATGGCGTCGAATCAATCGAAGGCTTTGCGATGGGCGGCTCGTCAGTCGCGTTGTTCAGCCGCGTCGGTGGCGGTATCTTTACCAAAAGTGCCGATGTGGGTGCTGACCTTGTTGGTAAGGTTGAGGCAGGTATTCCTGAAGACGATCCTCGCAACCCGGCTGTTATCGCCGATAACGTTGGTGATAACGTTGGTGACGTTGCCGGTATGGGTTCGGACATTTTCGAATCATATTGCGGTGCGATGATTGCGTCGATTGCGCTTGCAGCGTCAATGTCGATGGAAAATATTGCCATGCTCGGTGGTGATCAGGCAGTGCTTCAGTTCATGCCATTGGCGCTGGCGTCACTCGGTTTGGTCTGCTCGCTCGTTGGTATCTTTGCGGTAAAAATGTTCTCACACAAAAGCGCCGATGTTGCATTGCGCTTTGGCACAATCGGTTCAGCCGTTATCTTTATCGGCGCTGCCTACTTCCTGATTGCCGCGATGGGCGCTGCCAATGGTATTTGGGTTGCGGTTCTGGTTGGTGCGATTGGCGGCATTGTTGTCGGTCTTGTAACCGAATATTACACCGGCGGTGCCCCAGTTCGCAAAATCGCGAAAGATGGTGAGACTGGCCCAGCAACAGTTATGATTTCTGGTCTGGCCACCGGCATGCAGTCAGTTGCCATCCCGGTATTGACCATTGCAGCAATTATCTATTGTGCGAATGAAGCGGCCGGCCTTTACGGTGTTGGTCTTGCAGCTGTTGGTATGTTGTCGACGGTTGGCATCACCATGGCAATTGATGCCTATGGCCCCGTTGCTGATAATGCTGGCGGTATCGCGGAAATGGCGAATATGGGTAAAGAAACCCGGGAAATCACTGACTCGCTTGACGAGGTCGGTAACTCAACAGCAGCCATTGGTAAAGGCTTTGCCATCAGCGCCGCAGCCCTTGCGGCTCTGGCTCTGATCAGCGCCTATATCGCCAAGGTCAGCAATGGTAACCCGGACTTTGTCCTTGCCATTAACGATCCGATGGTTCTGTGCGGTATGTTCATTGGTGGTATCTTCCCGTTCCTTGTCAGTGCAATGACAATGACTGCGGTTGGTGATGCGGCGTTTGACATGATCGTTGAGGTTCGTCGTCAGTTCAAAGAAATCCCCGGCCTTCTTGAGGGTACCGCTAAGCCTGACACAGCCCGCTGTGTTGACATTGCGACCAGAGCGGCGCTTCGCAAGATGATCATGCCTGGTTCAATGGCTGTGCTTGCGCCTGTCGTCATCGGCTTCGGCCTTGGGCCAAAGGCGCTCGGCGGTATGCTTGCCGGTGCATTGGTCTGCTGTGTGATGATGGCACTGATGATGGCGAATGCCGGTGGTGCGTGGGATAACGCCAAGAAATATGTCGAAAAGGGCAACCTTGGCGGCAAAGGATCTGACGTCCATAAGGCAGCTGTTGTTGGCGATACCGTTGGCGACCCGCTGAAAGACACTTCAGGCCCAGCGATGAACATCCTGATCAACGTGATGGCTATTGTCAGCCTTGTGATCTCGCCGCTTTTGGTGTGATCGCATAGCGATAGAATATGAAACCGGCTCTGGCGACAGGGCCGGTTTTTTTATGCCTAAACTCCGGCCGTGGTAGCGCCCATGCCCAAGT